>Ga0209947_1000298_pt1 | contig 30723 bp, 31 predicted proteins | sample SalPonR2_B_D2_MG_FD_185706 | JGI IMG/M metagenome (GOLD analysis project Ga0209947, IMG submission 185706) | Salt pond soil microbial communities from South San Francisco under conditions of wetland restoration - Salt Pond MetaG R2_B_D2_MG... ...
TTTTTGACTTTTTTATTACTTCAGAATCAATATTATCTTGGTCTAAACTTATCTTACATTCTTTGATATCTCCGACTCTCTCATAGTTTGGTTCAACTTTTTCCATAACACCGGGTCTAACTGTTGCCATCTGTGGTCTATGATCAGGACAAATAATAGTTGCCATTAAATTACCACCGAAAGCTGGTCTGGTTTGTAATAATATACCTCTTTTATCTTCAATTGAGAGTTCAGTACAATCGGCAGTTAATCCTGTATCAATTCGAGCTGAAATTCTAGGGCCTAAATCCCGGCCGTTATGTGTAGCCCCCAATAAAACAATTTCAGGTTTAAATTTATTTATCATATCAGAAATAATACTGGTATAGGGACCAGTTCGATAATCCTTCAATCTTTCATCCTCAATTAAATATACATTATCTGCTCCATGGGCAATTAATTTTTCACTAGTATCTTTAATATCTGACCCTAATACCACAGCTGAAAGTTCTTCATCTAATTTATCAGCTAATTTTCTACCTTCACTTACTAATTCTAACGAAACATTCATCAGCTTATTCTCTCTTTGTTCTGCTAAGACCCAGACTCCCCTATAATCCGAAACATCTTTTTTGTTTTTATCTTTTTCTTTTTCCAATTTAATAGCATCATATTCACAGTTTTTAACACAAATTCCACACATGGTACAACTTGCCTGCTCAACAGCTGCTATATTATTTTCCATATGTAAAGCATCAAAAGGACATTTATCAATACATACTTCACAACCCGTACATTTATCTGCAATGATTTTTAACATTGGATAAAGCCTCCTTAAATATTACTAAACAACTTTTTCAGCTTTTAATTTATCAATTAATTTTTTTACCTGCTCTTCTACAGTTCCTTCTAGGATTTCTGCTTCATGCTCTCTAGTGGGAACAAAAGTGTCATATACCTGGGTAGGAGAAGCATCTAATCCTAATTTATCTTGATCGACAGTAAAGTCATCTGCAGTCCAAAGCTTAACAGTATCTTCTTTTTTAAAAGCATCTCTAATGCGTTTTATAGAAGGATATCTTGGTATATTTAAATCTCCCAGTACAGTTAAAAGCACTGGTAACTCCGTTTCAATAACACTATACCCATCTTCTAATTTCCTTTTTGCATTTACTTTTTTATCCTCTATGGCAAGTTCACTTACATAAGTAATCTGCGGAATATCTAAGTTCTCAGCAATCTGAGGACCAACCTGAGCCGTATCTCCATCTATCGCCTGACGTCCACAGAATACTATATCAAAATCTCCGACTTCTTTAATGGCTTGTGCTAGGGTATAAGCTGTAGCCCAGGTATCTGAACCGGCAAACTTTTTATCAGATAGTAATATTGCTTGATCTGCCCCTATCGCATAAGCTTCTATTAAAGCATCTTTGGCTTGTGGTGGCCCCATACTTATTACAGTTACTTTACCCCCGAATTCTTCTTTTAATCTTACTGCTTCCTCTAATGCAATCTTATCTTCAGGATTAATTATACTTGGCACTCCTTCTCTAATCAGAGTACCCTTTTCTTCATCTATTTTAACTTCATTAGTATCTGGCACCTGTTTAACACAAACAATAATATTCATACTTGCGCCTCCTTAATAATCTATATTTAAAATTTTTTTGATCTAGTTTAGTAAAGAACCAGCTATTACCATCTTCTGAACTTCAGTAGTACCTTCATAAATCTCAGTAATTTTGGCATCTCTCATTAATCTTTCAACCGGATAATCTTTTATATATCCGTAACCACCGTGTAATTGAACAGCTTTATTGGAAACTTCCGAAGCTATTTCTGAGGCGAAGTACTTTGCCATAGCTGCTTCTGTGGAAAATCTTTTACCTTCATCTTTTGTTTTAGCCGCTTTATAGACTAAATTGCGGGCTGCCTCAACCTTAGTTGCCATTTCAGCAATTTCCCATTGCAGCCCCTGAAATTTAGCGATTGGTCTCCCAAACTGCTCTCTTTTTTGTACATATTGGACAGTTTCATCTAAAGCACGTTGGGCAATACCTAAAGCTTGCGCAGCAATACCAATTCTACCTCCATCCAAAGTAGACATGGCAATTTTAAAACCCATACCTTCTTTTCCTAATAGGTTTTCGACTGGAATTCTACAGTCTTGAAAGATTAGTTCTCTGGTATCGGAAGCATTAATTCCCATTTTGTCTTCTTTTTTTCCTAGGGAAAAACCAGGTGTATCTGCTTCTACAATAAAAGAACTAATTCCTCTAGTCCCTTTACTTTTATCGGTCATAGCATGAATAATAAATATATCAGCTGCACCTGCATTTGTAATAAATATCTTAGTTCCATTTAAAACATATTCATCTCCATCAAGTTCAGCAGTGGTTTTAACACCAGCTGCATCAGTTCCTGCCCCGGCTTCTGTTAAAGCAAAAGCTCCTAACTTTTCACCTTTAGCTAATGGTTTTAAATACTTTTCTTTTTGCTCTTCATTACCATATTTATAAATTGGGTGAGCACCTAAAGAAGTATGAGCAGATAAGATCACACCATGAGTAGCACAAGCATAAGATAGTTCTTCAACTGCTAAAATATAGTTTAAGGTATCAGATCCGGCTCCACCATATTTTTGTGGGAAGGGAATACCTAACATATCTGCATCTGCCATCTTTTTTATGTTTTCAGCTGGAAATTCACAGTTTTCATCTATATCAGCTGCAATTGGTTTTATTTCATTTTCAGCAAAGTCTTTATATACTTTTCGACACATCTTTTTTTCTTTACTTAAATTGAAATCCATAATATATACCTCCTTATGTAAAAATATTCACAATCTAACTTAAATTTTTTAATCTTTTTTCTTAATAGGCATTAATTTAGCTGTACCTTTAATTACAACATCCTCTTTTTGATTAGTACAAACTGTAGCCAGTTTCACTCTATTTTTTTCAACATTTATGTCTTCTACTGTTACGGTAGCAGTTATTGTATCTCCAAAACGAACAGGAGCAGTAAACTTTAAATCCTGTGATACATATATACAGCCCGGTCCCGGTAATTGGGTACCTAATACCGTGGATATTAAACCTGCTGCTATCATACCATGTGCTATTCTTCCTTTAAACATGGTTTCTTTTGCAAAGGTTTCATTAATATGGGCTGGATTGAAATCACCCGTTACACCTGCATAATTATATACATCTGTTTCTGTAATAGTTTTTGTAAAAGATGCTTTTTCACCTAACTCGAGTTCATTAATTGTTTTCCCTCTATTCATAATATTACCTCCAAGGATATTATTGATTTACAATTCCTTGTTAATAATATCACAAAGATATTCTCTATGCAACCTCATCTGGGAAATATTAACATTTTTAAAGTCTGATATAAAAACAAAAACCTCCAGGACAATTGTACCTGAAGGGGTTTTGCATATTTATTATATTTAGATTATCTAAGATTGTTCTATCAGCATATTCATTGTTTCATAAGAAAAGTCTACAGCTTCAAGATATTTATTATATAGTTTTTTGGGATTTAATCCATATTGTTTTTCAATTAAAGAAATTTCCTCCCACTTAACTCTTTCAAAAGCAATTGCCAATCTTAAGATTTCTCCGAAGATACCTTCTCCTTTTAAAAGGGCATCTTTTATATCACCTTTTAAGGATATTTCATCAATGATATTTTCCAGAGATCTATTTAAAAAAGCATCCATCATTGATAACATGCCAACTGTAAATAGTTCATCACTTTTTTCTTTAACTCCAAAATCTTCAGCGGCCGCTTCTGCAAATTTCGCTCTGGTCAAGGTATTTACAAATAAAATGTCCGGTTTATCATTACGTAGACCTTCCGCTAAATAGATAAGGCTCCATTTTTTTAAACCGTTAATACCTAATAAGGTAGAGGCATGTTTAATAGAAGATACATTATAACCATAATAGGCTGAATTAATTGTACTCAATAAACTGACTGTCATCGACATGTCATTTTTAATAATACTTTCTAATCTGTCAAAGTCAATTTCTTCTTTATTTAACTCTTTTAAAAAATTGAGATAATTTAATTTATAGCCAGGAATGTCTCGGTTTGCCATGACTTCTGGTTTAGTAAAAAATATTCCCTGGAAGTAGTCATAATCACATTCTTTGGCTTTATCAAATTGGGCATGTTCATTTATATTTTCTGCTAAAAATTTCAAGCTTTTATTATACTTGTTTTTAAGCCGATTTATTATTAAAGAGTGTTCTTCTTTAAATTTATTAAAGTCTAATTTAATTATATCTGCATATTTAATTAATGTTGTATTTGGTTTATAGGGGTTGAAATCATTTAATATAATTAAAGCGCCTTCATTTTTTAATTTAACAATATTTTTTATTAAATTAGCATCATATTCTATGCCTTCTGATATCTCTATACCAAGGTTATCCTTTGCTAAAAATTTGACTATTTCATCTTTTAATAAAGCCCTATTGAAATTCATAAAGATTTTTTTACCATGTGATAAGTTAGTTTGTTCAATAAATTCAACATCATTATTAATTGCCTCAGCTGTTACACCAATATCTTCTGCATTTATTTTATTGTCATAGGAATTTTTAAAAATTATTTCATAAGCTATTACTTTTTGGATTGAATTCAATACAGGCTTTCTTGCTAGAATAGATTCTTCCATTTTTATCAACCCTTTTCTTTACTTCTTGATGTATGTTATATAAAAATAGTCAATAATTTAATTAGCACCATAAAAGAACAAAAAAATCTATGACCTCAAAGCCATAGAGTCTTTATTAGTGGCAACTTGGCGGTCTTTATAAAAGATCCATAGCTTTGCGTCCCAACTTCACAGTTGGTATGCCTTCCCCTTTTACAAATATCTATGTTAAATTTTTCAAAAAAATAAAATTACTTGCTAACTTAAAATTTCAATAAAGGCAATAATAATCCTGCTTGAACCTGAAAAATAGTTTAAATTATATCATACTTTTTAAGCCTTTTTAGATTAAAAAATATTGCCGCATCTAATTGTTTAAATTAGACACGGCTTTAATAAATTTAAAAATATATTTAGTCTTTAATTTTAAGTTATAGATGCTTCATATATTTCTATAATAGATTTACTTAATCTATCATTAAATTCTTCTTCAGATTGGTCTACTTGTAATCCTTGTAAAAGGGCACGGGAGTAACTAGCAATCATACCTTTGTTACGTGTTAACAGATCAACTGCATCTTCTCTACTATAACCGCCCGATAAAGCTACCACTCTCATTACATTCGGATGCTCAATTAAATCAGAATAAAAATTATCTACACTTGGTAAGGAAAGTTTAAACATAAAGATCATATCATCTGGTAAATCTTCTAGACGTTTCATTATTTCTTTTTTCATAATTTTTTCGGATTCAGCTTTATCATCACTAAATATATCTACTTCTGGTTCTAAAATAGGTACAAAACCGGCTTCTGCAATTTTTTTACCGTATTCAAACTGCTGCTTTACTATATTTTTAATTCCTTTTGGGTTAGCACTTTTAACAACTGAACGCATTTTAGTACCGAAAATATTTCTTTCTTTAGCTTCTTTGAGTTTTTCATCTAAGTCAGTTATGGGTTTCATCATTAAAACTCCGTCTTTAAGTTCTTCTTTACCGCTGTCTACCTTTAAGATAGGGATAATACCTTTTTCTTCCCATAAATAATCTCCAGTGTACTTACCTTCCATCTTACGGTTCATGGTCTGTCTAAAGAGAATTGCTGCTAGAATATGCTCAGATGTAAAGGGAGGACTTGTTATAATTCTGGTCCTCATATCATGGACTAGATTAAACATTTCTTCCTCAGTATCATATTCGTCTTCAGATATCCCATAATTCCTTAAAGCTTTAGGAGTACTACCTCCACTTTGATCAAGTGCTGCAATAAAACCATCACCATTTCTCATTCTTTCGGCTTGCTCTTTATTCATTAAATGCACCCCATTTCTGGCAGGATAAGTTTTTATAAAAATTCTGCCCTGTTTGTTTTTATATTACAACAATTTGCAAAAATTATCAATGTGTAAAATCCTTAAAATGTTTTTATGAAATTGTAATTAAGTTTTTACCCGCTTCTTTACTGTTATACATATTTTGATCAGCTCTTTTAGTTAGAGTATCTATATCATCATTTTCTTTTAATAATGTAGCTCCAACTGATATTGTTACCTTGATTTTTTTATTTTGGTGGTTAATAAAAGAATTACCTATCAACACTTTTATTCTATTTAATAATTTATTTAACGCCCTTTTATTATCAACATCAAATAATATTAAAGCAAACTCATCTCCACCCCATCTAAATACCTGATCAGAAGGCCTAACGTTATCTTTTAATGTATTTGCAACCATCTTTAAAATTCTATCTCCCATTGTATGGCCAAAATTATCATTAATATCTTTAAAATCATCTATATCTAGGAAACCAAAAGCTATATTCCTTTTCTTTATTTTCCTGCTATTTAATAGTTCTTTTAAAATTTCTTCTAAATACTTTCTGTTATTTATATCAGTAAGCCTATCTTTGAAATTTTCTTTTTTTAATTCCAATAATTTTTCTTCCAGAGATTTTCTTTGTTCATTTTTTAAAAACAACTCAACCGCTCCTGTAATCTCACCCTTTTCCCCTCTAATGGGTACAACTTTTACTAAGACAGGCACTCTTTGGCCTTCTTTGTGATGAAGATATACTTCTGTTTTTCTTCTTTTACCATCTTCTATTGTTGCTTGTAAAGGGCAACCATTTTTACATAAATTATTATTTTCATCATCGATATGCTGTAATATGTTATCATAACAATATTTGCCAACTACTTCTTCTTTTCTATAACCGGTGATTCTTTCGGCCTCTTTATTCCAAAATTCTATCTGCCGCTTTTTATTAACATAATATACACCGCCAAATATATTATCTAATAATTTTAAAAATGCTTGCTCTGACATTTTAATCATCTCCAAAAAATTATTCTTCCCTAATATAAACTCATACAGCATTATACTCTTCTAAGAAATTTTCATTTTTACATGCTTTTACTTTTTCTAAAAAAACTCTAATTTAAAAGAAAATTTATAACACTTCTAGATTGGTCTTTTTAAATTTCGATTATATAAGAATTTACAATTTATTATTAATACTATTAGTGAATAAATATCATTTCCCTTTATTTATTTTATGCAAAGCTAGTATATTTAGAGCAATGAAAACTATTATCTCTTAATAATTTATTGTTTATCTCAAAATATACAGTTTTATCCTACTATTTAAAAATACAAGATATAAAAAGGGTTTTATAAGTCTTTAGGCAATATAAGATAGGAATTAACAATTTAAAATATATAATATGAGGTGAGTTTATTGAGGAGAAATAAAATAATAATATTATTTTTAGTGCTACTAACAATTTTTACAATTAGTTCTTCTATTTTTGCTGCTGAGGATTTTAGTAATATCTATAAATCCTTAACTTTAAAAATAATGAAATCAAACGTGCAGAACAAAACAAAATTACAAAATGAAATTTTTGATCTTATTTATGAAAACAAAAATTTGTTAACTAAAGATGATCTAGCAGAAATAATCGCACAAAAAGAAGTTGCAAATTATAAGAACTCTCTGCAAGAATTAATTAGAGAAACAAAAAAGAAGCATGAAATGACTGAAAGTGAAATTAGAAAATATAACAGTATAAAACAACAAGTTTTTAGAGATTTCTTTATTAATCCGGATTATTCTGATCCGAAAATATTTTTAGGTCATGGAGAGCAATCCAAAATTACTGAGATTACATATTCATTTGTGGAAGATATAAATGATAAAAAAGATTTTTCTACTTTGGCTCAAATATTTCAAAAACTATCGAATTTTGGCCAATTTGATGAAAACATACACAAATTAGAACTTTATTCCCGTTATAAAACAGAAGATTATATTAAAGATAAAAAACTATATGGTTGTACTAGTTATGGTTTAGTTATTGCTAATATGGCGAGGGCTAAAGGCATTCCCGCGGTTTTTGTAGAGGGCTTAAAAATGGATTTTATCCGTGAATATCAAAATGGAGATTTTAACAATACAATAAGAGGTCATGTATTTATTGAAGTATATATAGATAATAAGTGGTATCTTATAGACAGTACAAGAGGAAGACTATACACTAATTACAATATCAGAAGTAAGATACTACCTAATAATAATTATCTATTAGGAAAAGGAATCGATAGATGGGATTTTGGAATGAAAATGAAGGAATATTTTAAAAAAGGTAGCGGCTTTTTTAATATGGTAGATAATATAAAATTAGATAGTTATTCTATTCCTAACTATGAATATCTCGATTTAAGAACTATGACCTCTTTTGATTCAAATTTCAGAGAAGAAATAGCCGGTGTAAAATTAGCTGGTAAGATAATTTATTATTTTGATGCAGGACAAAAAGACAATAAATTCAGGGAAATTTTACAGGATAATGTAAAAAGAACAGATCATGGTTTTATATATAATTATTTAAGAAATTATGCTCAATATAAAGAAGAAGCAGATATATTAATATTATCAGGTAGTATTAACTATTTTTCATTACCTGATGAAATTAGAGCAAGATTATCTAAAGAAGAATATGAAAATTTACCTAAGACTTTTAATTTATTCAAAGTAGATAAAGCAGATATTATTATTATTAAAACTAAATAATTTACTATTTTCAAAAACCTTTTTAAATATTCACTCCAAAATAATTTAGTACTTTAACCATTAAAAAGTAAAATGAAACCATTATAGTAGTAGCAATAGTTAATGAAATATAAAAATTATATTTTTTCAATAATAATGGCAAAACAATAAAAAGAGATAAGGAAGGTATCACCATCCAAAATATACTATATGAAAGTTCTGCTACTTTTTCGACACTATTAGTATCAATATATAACCAGATCATACCAAGAAAAGATACCAAAGGCAATGAAGCTAAGATAGCACCAAATAATGAACTTCTTTTTGATATTTCAGAAACTGCAGTTATTATTACTGCTGATATCAAAGTTTTTGTAATTAAATAGGTCATCTTAAACTTCCTTTCTCTTTTTAAATAGATCATTAATTATTTTACTAAAGGTTTTTTCCCGAAAGTATTTAAATTCTTCCACGGCTTTGTCACCAATCCAATCTTTCATTATCTCTTTTGGTAAGAAAGGGTCTTTAATTACAAGAGTATAAAATAACCAGCCGGTATATCCTAATTTAGGCAATAAATCTATTGTTTCTGTTTTTTTATTTCCTATAAATTTATTGTTCTCTTCTATCATATCAAGTACTTCTTGATAATTCTCTCGTAATTCATCTAAACCATATGCTTCCTTTAAGTAATTATTTAAATTTATATTAGTATTAATTTCTCCTACTGTATAGAAGTAAGAAATATCATTATTATCTAGTAAAGAAACTATCTTCTCTGACATATCATAAGGTGAAGTCCAAATGTTATACTCTATCTCTTTTTTTCCTAGTTCTTCTAAATTTTCTATAATTTCTTCATTAGCTTTCTCAGACTTATTAAAATCTTTCAAAATATAACTGTGCCAATTATTGTCCCATTTACCACTAGCTCTATATGAATATTTTAAAATAAAGTACTCATAACCTCGGGACCATATATTTAAATCCTTTTTTCCTTCTTTATCTAGTTTATAATATATATCACCATCTATTTTTATCTTTTTTACAACATCAGCTTTGGACATCCTTGATAAGCCCATTCTAATAGCTGTTTCACTTTTATCAAAAGTTTTTATATATTCAATTAAATCACTCAGTGCAAATGATTCTTCCATATCTTTATATTGTCTAAGTAAGTTAAAAAGATATAAAACAATTCCAGTAACACTATCTTTATGCTTTAAACTAATTGCCATGTAAACACCTCTTAAATTAATAATTATTTCTTATAATTAATGATATATGATTATTATATTTTTTAAAAGCTCTTTCCTTCTAATTTTAACTCTAATATTAAGTTTGGCATGATTATTCTTATTATTAAGTTGCCTTTTTTTGAAATTAAAGAGTATTTCATCATAGTTCACCTCAACTGATAAATATCAATTTAATTATATTTTATGTGTTTCTCCAGCTTTTAAAATCTTTGTATCTCCTTTTAATTGATCTTTTAAAATGCTTAAAGCTTTATCACAGGAATCATGTCCAGATAAAAATACTTTTTGAGGACCTATTTTATTAATAATATTGATAGTTTCTTCTATATCATCTTTATTTATTTTCTCCCAAGGAGGTTTCCCAGTTCCAAAGACTTGTTGCAATTCAAAGCCAAACTTACTTCCCCTCCCTGCTGTCAATGGAAAATGTAAGCCACCACCAATGGCATATATAGGAATATCACTTATCTTTTTAACCATTTGAATAATTACTTTAATTGTAGGATGACCACAGCCTGTAAATATAGCTAAACCTTTGTCTTTGATATTAACTATTAAAGCTTGTTCTTCAGTATAACCTAATAAGAATAAACTTCTTGCTAAAGGTCCTGTAGTAGTTATACCTGCTTTTAAATATTGGGGGCTATTGACTACAATAGGTTTAAAACCATCTGCTTTTGCATTATCAGGCAAATAACAATCTAATTTTCTTTTCGGAATTAAGTGTGAAGGAATTGTTACATTATTTTTTCTAGGTGCTTTCATTCCTCCCATATGATCCCCGTGCAAATGAGAAATAGCTAAAGCTTCGACTTTTTTAAGATTAAAATCTAATTTATCAGCATTAAATTCAAATGTTTCAGTTTCTGGCCCAAAACCAATATCAAATAGAAATTGGCCTCTGTCACTTTTGAATAGGTATGATACTCCAGCATCTCCCATAAAATCTTTTTTTCTTTTCCACTCTACAAGGGTTGTTAATTCCAAAAATTCAACCTCTGGTAATTTAAGTTTGTCAGACTGTTTAATTCTTTTTTGATTAATTTTTTCCGCTTTTTCTTTATTGGATTTATACTTTTTATTTTTCATTGTCAAAATAGGAAGAAGTAATGGAGTGGCCAAACCAATAATTGGCCACCAATAAGGTGCTATTCTAAATTTGCTCATAATTTATCTGCCTCTTGATTTGAAAACATTTTTTCATAACCAAAATCAACAAACCAATGAATAATAACACTTATCCCCATTCCCATCACGGGCCAATAGAACCAATAGATACCTGGCGATGTTAGAACATCAATTGTAAAGGTAATAATACAAACCAATATATAAGCCAGTATGTGAATAAACATCCCTTTTTTCTTTTCATTATTTTGTTTTTTCATTTTCAACACTCCAATATTTTGAGATTTTATTGTTATTATTTTCAGATTAACTTAGGCCTTTCACTAGTGAATTAATCCTAATTTATATAACAATATTTAATTTAATTTTATTATATGTTATAACATTTATATTGTCAAATAATTTTTTTGTTATATCTATTTCTTTCTTCTTCCTATTCAAAATATATTCAATAGAATAATTAAAATATTTATTATTGAAAAACCTACTATTAATAAAAATATGGGAAGATATTTTTTATTAATGATACCCACAAATATTGAAAATGATATTAATATCGGAGTTAATAAGACAGCCATCCCTTTATTTACATTATTTCTCATTTCACCATTAGGCTTTAATGAAAATATTAAAGAAACTTCTTCTGGTAAAGAAGAAAATAATAATACGTTCAATATAATAGTCAAGAATAACATTAAAATGGAGTATTTAATAAATTTTTGCCTTTCCATTTTCAAACACTTAACCTTTCTTCATGACTAAAGTTTTTATGTTTTAGATATAAATATATTAAGATATTAATCATTATTAAAACTATTAGTCCCGATAAACCGGTCATTCCAATTGTTAACTCGTTTCCACCTTTTAAAAATATAGTAGATAAACTCAAACTAGCATTAAATGTACCATGTGAAATAGCTGCCGCAATAACTGATTTAGCCTTTAATCTAAAAAAAGAAAACACTGGACCTAAAAAGATACCTAGCAAAGTCATCAAAACTATTCCTAGATAAGGATTATTCGGATAGTTGTGTCCCATTAAAATCAAAGGAGTATGCCAAATACCCCAAATAAAACCAATTAGAAAAGAAGATCTCCAAAAACCCAAACTAAAAAGCTCTTTTTGTAAAAAACCTCTCCATCCAAGTTCTTCCCCTAAGCCAGCAAGAGCATTTACTGTAAGGCCAGCTAATATGGCTTGAAAACTAATCAAGATCCCAACTGGAATATTACTACTTAATAATTGATTTTGGAGTTGTGAAAACTGATTTGGACTAAGAATTTCTTTATATTTTGATAAAAAGCCAACCATGTTTGAAGAGAAATTTATATCAGAAAAGAGCAAAGCTATAAACAATGAACCAAAAGCAATCAATAAAGGCATTATCCAGGCAATAAAAAACCATTTATTAATTTTAAAAGAAAGCCCAAAATATTTAATTATTTCTTCTTTATAAATAAATTTCTTCACTATTATTGCACTAATTGCAGGTATGAACATATATATAACTGCCAAATAAAAATATGAAGTTGATAATGCTTTAATACCAAATAATATTCCTAAAATACCTATTAACCAACTGATTCCAAAATTCAAAATAATAAATAAACCAATTTTTTTCTTATTCATAATAACACCTACTTTGTTTTGTTATATAATAGTTTTACTTACAAACTATTTTACATTAAAATTTATCTTTAGTCAACAAATATACACTTTTTTTAATTAAAATAGAAAAAAGACAGCTAAAAAGCTGTCTAGTCATAAAAAAAATTTGATATTAGAATTAAATTGAAGATAAGTGTTCAACTAAAAAATCACATGAATTTAAAAACTTGTCTTTTTCCTCAGACGATAAATCTGAGATCCATTCAGTTATTTTTTTTACTAAATTTTCTTTTTCCTTATTAAACTTTTCAATTCCCTTCTCACTTAAATTAAGGACTATCTTTCTACGATCTTTTTGGTCCTGTTCTCTTTTAACTAAGCCATCTTTAACCATACTTTCGACCATAATAGAAAGATTAGAAGCTGAAACTCCTAGATAATGAGCTAAATCTTTTAAACTTTGGTCTTTATTATAAAATAAAATAAATAAGACTCCCATTCTCTGTAAAGATACATCTGATTTTTCTGGGTTTAAATAATTCTTATAAAAAAAAGTTCCAAAATTCATCAGTTCGAAAAATGACTCTGCAGCTTCCCTCTCTTTTTTCATAACAACCACCTATATTTTTATTTAAAAACATTTTTACTTATTAATAATTATATATGTGTATATTTTTTGTGTCAACTAAAAATGATACTCAAGCAATAATTGCTCTCATAAAAATATTATGATTTTATAGTTGATTAATAAATTCTACTGTATATTCTTCAAGTTGATTCAAGCCTGGAGTTTCTACAGGAAAGTGGCCGGCCTTATCAAGTATTTTTAATTCCTTTTTACATTTTAATTTATCATAAAATAATTTACTTAATTTAAGATCAGTCCATTCATCTTGAGCCGGGTGAGCAAGTAAAACTGGACATATATCAAAATTCTCAGGTTCTATAGTCGGTTCATAATCTAAATAGCTAGTTAGATACCTTAAATTTACTTTATTACCAGCACCTGTTTCATCTTTTATTATAAGTCTCAATATTTCTTCTTTATTTACAATTTCTTTCATATTAGCAACAAACTTCATTGGTAATTTTATATTTCCATTTACTTTATCCAATAATTTTAATATTTGCAATCCCATTCTACTAATATATTTATTTAAAGCCAGTGAATCACGCACTTTTTGTATTCTTTGGTCCAATAAATTTGTAGCAACTAAGCCTGATATATTTTTATTTACACATGCACTATGATAAGCTAGCATACCTCCTATACTAAATCCAGCTAGTACAATAGGCCTATTATCTTTTTTTAGTTCTTTATTTATAAGATCATTTACTAAATGTACCCACATATTGTAAACTATCATTTCTTCATTTATAACAGAAACCCCATATCCAGGTAAATCAGGTGATATTACTTCAAAGCCATTCTTATATAAAGGTACTCCTATAAAAGACAACAGTCTTCCATTTCCTCCCCCTCCATGTAATAAAATGATTTTTTTATCTGATAATTTATTGGGATATCGATCTAAATGTATATTATTGCCCTGCCAGTTCCAACTTTCCTCTTTCGGATAATATTGGTCTGTTATCCTATTATGTTTTGGTAAATGCTTTTGTAATTTTCTCCATACTTCTTGATTTTTATATGTATTCACAAAATTCACCTCTTTGTATTTTAAAAAAAGCCAATTAAATCCTCATTTTTAAATTCGTCTAAATTATCTTTTAATCTTTCAATATTAAAATCTTTACCATGCGAAGGGTAGACGGTTTTAGCTTTTGTATTTATTATTTTCTCCCAACTCTGATAATTCTTTTTGACATCAGTTAAAAATGGCGGATTAAACCTTGTTCCTAACCAATCTGGAAAATTAGCAGCCATATCACCACAAAAAATGCTGCCATCATCTAGTAAAACAGAAATAGAATCAATTGAATGTCCTGGTGTATATAATATATCCCCTTCAATTCCTATTTCTCTTAATATACTTAAATTATCACCATTTAATAAAATATCTTTATTTCTTAATGATATAGTTGGAAAAGTTAATCCAAATAAATTAGGTATAAACCACTGACCGAATTTAAAGACAAAATACATTCTTTTATTTATAATACCACCATCTCTTGATTTATCATTCTTTCCTTCTTTTAAGAGTTTCTTTGAATACTTATAACTTATAATTTTTAAATCAGTATCATCTAAAAGCTTATTTGCAAATCCTACATGATCATCATGATGGTGGGTTAATAGCAAATATTTAATTTCATCTAACCCGATATGATAATCTTTTAATTGCTTTAAAAAAGATTTATAATCACTTTCATAACCAGTATCAATTAAAAGATAACCATTTCCCCCTTTTAGAATATAACAATTTGTTTTACCTGGTTTTAAACATATAAATTCATTTTCCAACTTATCAACCCCTTCAATAATTAACAACGTTCGTTTTTGGATAAAAAAATTATTCCTTTCTTTTCCAATCGACTAATTGATTCCATCCTCCAAATACATAAATAGTCATCTCTGCAACTAGATCTTCTAAATCTTGACCAGTAATCTCATATCTTACTACTTCTTCTAATAGGTTATACCATACACCTGCAATGTTTCTTACTGAATATTCATTTACTTCTATATTACTATCAGCTTTTTCTATATAATCAAACCAATAGTCAACATACCAGTCCATAATCTTTTCTTTATAATCTGCAAGGTTAGAACCACTAGATTTAAATAATAAAAGACTAATTAGTTCTCTATTTTTTTCTACAAATTTAGCGGCCTTAAGAATAAACTCCTGATGTTCTTTTAAATTTGTTACTTTTATATCAGAGGTTTGTAAATCAAAGTTCATTAAGTATTTTTTTCCAAACTCAACCTTTGTAAATAAAGGTTGCAAAACGACCTCAAATATTTCATTTTTACTATTAAAATAATTATATATATTACTAACTGAAATTTCTGCTTTGGCAGCTATCTTTCTAATAGATGCTTTTTGATATCCTTTTTTAATAAATTCCTCTTTGGCTGCTTTTATTATTCTATTTCTAATCTCTTCCTTTTTATACTGCATAATATCCACCTCATGAACAGTGTTCGTTATTAATAGTATAATATAATTTATTAATACTGTCAATAAAAAAGAGGGCTTTTAACCCCCTTGAAAACTTTTATATTTTAACTTCATTAAAATTTTTATAAAGAAGAGTATTATCTCATATATAAGCACTTGATTTGTTTACTATAATATTATTAATTTAAAGTTATCTATTTGCAAAAGCCAAAATAGCACCTAAGGCAAGTGATAAAAAAGCTGCTGTAATTATTCTATAAGTGGCCGGCAGTAAAAATGTTATGGTATGGGCTGGAATCCAGAAAATTGGTATCGTTTTTAATACAACAAAAGAAACAAAATGACTCCAGTTTATATCGCTTACTACTCTTCTAAGTTTCGCTTTTGTTTTTTCTTTCTCATAATTTAAGTCTATATATTTATCAGTAATTGCATGAAAAGCCATCATTGTAGGTGCAAAAATCATATTCATTAAAAAGCTAGTAAAAAAAGCTAAAGTAAAACCGGAATTATTGCCTGGCAGCATGCCTTTAGCTAATAACCTTTCTACTCCCGAATTAAACAAATCAAAAACTAATACAATAACCACACCTAAAAATCCCCAAACTAATATTCTGTAGATAACTCCAACTGGAATTATCCATTTTTTATTAACAATTCTTAAGGTTAAAAATTCTCCCATCGTAGCTAAAATTGCAAACTTTATAAAGCCCATAAGATAAGGATGAGCTTTTGTAACTGTATTAAATAATTCTCTACTAGTAGGAATGACCAAAAATGATATTATTGCTAATAATAAGGCTGACCATATAATATCTCCTTTTTTCAATCTCATTTCCTCCAATTTAATATATTATTTAATTATTCTGTAAAACAAGTTTTTTCTTCCCAGTAAAACCCTAAGACAACTGCTTGTATTGATTTCCTTAAAACTCTAAATTCAGGTGGTAATAAAAAATTGAAAGTATTTACTAGCATCCAAAAATAAATCATATCAAAAAATACAACTTGTTGGAAAAAATAAAACCTGCTTTTCAGCAGGTCCTTAAAAGTTTTTAATCCCCAATAATTGTCCACATGAATTTGAGAGATTCCAGTTTAAAAAATCTTAACAATTTTTAATATCACTAATCAGTTAATTCATTCAAATTATTCTGTATAAGGTTTAATAAATCTAAATTCTTGCTCATTAGAGCTTTCAGCATCAAATTTATAACCATCCAATTCAATTTCTTTAATCTTATCCAGGCTCTTAACTTGATTTTTTATCAATTCATTAAGCAGTTTGCCTCTGTTATGTTTAACATAATAACCAACTGTTTTAAGACTACCGTCTTCTCTTTCTTCTTTAAAATAGAAGTCAATAATTTTACCCTGATAATTTTTTTCAACCACTTTACTATATTCATTAGAAGCTAAATTAATAATTAGGTCAATATCAGCAAAATATTTTTCCATTACATCCTGCCAGTAATCATAAAGATTGATACCATTGGGTTTAAGCCTCATTTCAAGTCTGTAAGGCCAGATTTCTGTATTTGAATGTGTAGGTCCATACATTGGAGAAATTATAACTAGTTTATCCTGCATATATGCAAACTGTTCTTCATTATAGCTATCCAAGTCTACCTGTTTAAAAGCTGAACCATTATAACATTCAATAGCAGGAATTGTATTATCTTCAAAACTGTGCTCCTGATAAAGTTCATATGTCCTATCTAATAAATTACCCTGTACATCAAGTTCCTCACCTAATTTTTCTTTGGACAGTGATTTTAGATAATTAAATAATTCTTTAGTTTTATCCTCTTTTAAAATATCTCTACCTTTTTCTTCACGCTTTTTTTCATGATTCTGAGTCTTACTAGGCGATAATATTATCTTCATATTTTACATTCCTTTCTTTTACTGATTTATTTCTAATTATATTAATTCAAGATAAGGATTGTTATACCTTTTATGTAAAAAAATAAAAACCTGCTTTAAAGCAGGCTAATAAAAATGATATTATAATCTAATGTCAGGGGGGAAGTTAGATCAAATCATAATAATTTTATTTCTAAGTAATTTATAATTTAGATAATTTATTCATTTTTTCTTCATTATCTATATATAATTTATGGTATATAGAATATAATTCTTTATATAATTTATGATTTTCAGGATTTGGAGTTAATTTTACATAATCTTTGGTATTTTTATCTATTAGCTTGCTTACATTATCAATAGATCCTTTCTTTTCTGCTGCTAAAATTGCTGCGCCGTAACTTGTATCGTGGTCTTGTTTTGAAATATATACCGGGTGATTTAAAACATCAGAAAATATCTGTGCCCAAATTTTACTTTTTGTTCCTCCACCCGTTAAATATAATTCAGTAATCTGAATATCCATTTGGTTAATTATGTTAAAATTTGCTTTTATAGCAAAAGCCACCCCTTCCATCATAGCTTTAATTATATTTAGATTTGAATGTTCACTTTTTAAACCAAATAAAACTCCACTAGCATGAGGATTATTATAAGGTGACCTTTCACCCTGAATATGAGGTAAATATATTAAACCATTAGAACCGGGAGGTAATTTTGATAACTCTTTTTCCTGTTTATCTAAATAATCTTCTTTTTTTGCACAAATATCTATAAGCCACCAACTTAAATTATAACCAGCAGCAAGGATTGCTCCCATTACAAACCAGGTTCCCGGTAAAGAATAATTTAAAGTATGTAATTTAGCTTCAGGTTGAGAGGTATAATTTTTAATTGGAGTTATTATCTGTCCGGCTGTACCTAAAGAAATACAAGCTTTTTTTGTATCTGTTACACCAGCAGCTAAAGCAGTTATCGGGGCATCTCCTCCTGCTGTAACAACCATAGGTTTTTTACCAGATAGATTAAGCTTTCTATAGATATCATCTTTAATAAAATGGACTTCACTACCTGGCTCAACAACCTCAGGAAAAATATTAGTTGTTAAATTTAAAGTTCGTATAATATCCTTATCCCAATTACCATTTTCTATATCAAAAAGTAAAGTGGCTGAGGCATCCGATTTTTCAGAGATTATTTTTCCAGTGAGCAAATATACTATATAATCCTTTGGTAATAGAAATTTATCAATATTTTGCCATAACTTTGGCCTGTTGTTTTTCAGCCATAAAAGTTTGGGGGCAGTAAAACTATTTACTACGGGATTCCCCAACCTTTCAAGCTGAGTAATAGAAAGTTTGTTTTTTATAAATTCCACTTCTTTGTTAGTTCTATTATCTGCCCAGATAATAGCAGGATAAACAGTTTCCCCTTTTGAATTAAGAGCTATTAAACCATGCATCTGACCCGAGACACCGATAGAGTCTATTTTAATCTCTTCATTATTATTGGCTTTATAAAGTTCTTCACTAGTTTTTTCTAAAGTAGAAAATAAACTTTCTTTCCATACTTCTGGACTCTGTTCCGCCCAATTGGATTTAGGCCGGGAAATATTGTAACCAGCTTTTTTTTGAGAAATTATTTTACCAACTTCATTGATAGCAGTTATTTTTATACTGGAAGTACCTAAATCAATTCCAATAGAATAAGACATCTGATAATTCCTCCATTCTAAAAAACAACTTCTCCTATTAAAAACTTGTTAAGCTTTACCATTACAACCTAACATCTTCATTTTATATTTAACTTCTTCACTCACTTTATCAATACATGGGCTTAAAGCCTTAATATGATTATGTAAGTTTTTATTAGAATTCAGGTTTTCTCTAAGAGTATCAGTAAAAACACGCTTTAAACGAGTACCAATATTTACCTTTTGGATGCCTTTATCCCCCATGATCTTTAACTCTTCATCTTTAACTCCTGAAGAACCGTGTAAAACTAAGGGGACTTCAACCAACTTTCTAATTTCAGAAAGCCTCTGAAAATCAATTTCAGCCGCTTGAGTCTGCATTCCGTGTTGAGTGCCAATAGCAATTGCACAGGCATCAATGTCTGTTTCATCTACAAACTTTTCCACTTCACTTGGAACCGATAAAATAGTCTCAAAATCTTTGTCTCCTTCTTCTGATTTACCAACTCTGCCAATTTCAGCCTCTACTGTTACATCCAGGACATGAGCAACCTTTACAATCTCTTTTGTCTTCTTGACATTTTTATCATAACTCAAACTCGACCCATCAAACATAATTGAAGTATATCCAGCATCAATTGCTTTTACCATGGTATCAAAGTCATTAGCATGGTCTAGGTGTAAACAGACAGGTACTTTGGCTTTTTTTGCTCTTCTTCTTATTATAGCAGCAAGATCTTCAACACTGGTATGCTCTAAAGCTGAATTACTTGTCATTAAAACAACTGGAGAATTAATCTCTTCTGCTGCTTTTAAAACAGCGGTAATATCTTCTATATTATAGACATTAAAAGCTCCTACTGCATAATGATTTTCCTGTGCAGGCTTTAATATCTCATTTAAATTTACTAATCCCATTTACGTTTGCCTCCTTTTATGATTGTTGAAATCATTTTTAAATTTATTTAACTCTTTTTTTACCTCTTTTGATAGCTTCAGCTGCATTTTGGTAGTCTTTAAAAAGATCAGCACCAATTCCTCCTAATAAAGCAGCTCCTAAAGTAACAGCTCTCTCTATATTATTTATATAAAGTGGTTGTGATAAAAGTTTCGCTTTTTCTTCCAACCATAACTCATTTCGAGTACCTCCACCAATTGTAATTACTTCTGCTTGATCATTATTAGGCATTACATCTACCAAGCTTTCAATAATCTGCTTACTTTTAAAACATAGATATCTTATCACAGCCATAAATACTTCTCCGCGCTTTGTATTTAAAGGAATATTTAATAAATTAAGATCTTTGAGCTTTTGATTCTCTATGAATTTATCTTCATTTTGTTCTACAAATAATTTAATTGAATTTTTTTGATCTTGAAAATTACGGGCTTCTTTATTAAATTTTTTAAAATCTTCATCCTCTAGTTCATCCACGGGTTTATTAAAGAAAATACTCATTATATTATTAATAATTACACTGGAGTAATTAAAGGCTTGATAAATATATGCCTGTCCAGGTACAACATGTAAACCAAAATTTAAACCCTTATTTTTTAACTCTGTAAGTTCTAGCTGCTTTAAACTTGCTATGCTCAATATATTTTCTGAGGTACCCATCGAATCAAGAATAACATTACCTTGAAAAGCTGCTACAGCAAAGGAACCACAGATATGATCATGGCCTCCAAGACTAATAGGAATATTATAATCTATACCTAATTCCTCTTTATAATTATTTTTTATAGCACCTAATTTTTTACCACTTTCTTTTAAGGAAGGGAATATCGTTGAATCAAAAGGAAGGTTATTTAAAATTTTTTGCGACCAGTCTCTCTTTTTAATATCTAAAGCACCTGTTCGACTGGCTAAAGAATAATCTATAGCTTTCTTACCGGTTAATTTATAGGCTACATAACTATTAACCGGTAACCATCTATCAGCCTTTTTGAATAAATCAGAATGATGATTATAATACCAAAGCAGTTTAAAAATAGAAAATAGATACTCTGAATTAAGACCAGTTATATTATAAAAGTCACTCTTCGAAAACTTTTTATGAAAATCCTTTTGTTCTTTTTGACTCCTTTTATCATACCAAACCATCGTCTTTTCTTTAATATCTTCATTTTCTGAAACGGGAAAAAGTGATTCTGCCATGCTGGAAATCCCTATAGAAACAATTTTGATATCATTTTCGATTAATTCAGTCAGCATATCTAAAATTTGCTCAATTATATATTCTCCATCTAGGTCATAATGATTTTCCTGCTCTAAAAACTTATTTTGCCGGGAAGTGGAATATATAGAAGCTCCCTCAAAATCAAAGGCGGAAACTTTAATATTAGAGGTGCCTATATCAATACCTACAATTGCCTGCAAATAACTCACCCCATTTATGTTTTTAATTCTTCTAATTTTAAATAATTATCTTCAATTTCTTTTACATGCTCATATTTTAACTGTCCAGCTCCGTATTGTCTTGTATTAGCAGCACCGCAAGCCATTGCTAATTTTAAAGCTTCAAGATCTGAATAATCATTTACAAATCCATATAGATAACCAGCTAAAAAGGAATCTCCCGATCCGATAGAATAATGAGAAAATATTTTTTCATTATGTCCAAAAATTACTTTCCCTTTATCATAAAGTAAAGAGCCTTCTTTGCCAAAAGTTATAATAGCTTTTTTATAGTTTTCATTTTCTAATACTTTTACAAAATCCTCTTTGCTTTTAAAAGCATAATCATATTTATCCTGATAAGCAGAAATAAATTCCTTATCATTTATCTTTAAAAGGTTAAATTCTTCTTCTAAACAGGCTTTTAAATAAGATTTGCTGGTATCAATAATAATATGCATGTCTTTTTCACGGGCTTTCTTTAAAATACTTACAATATCTTTTTGAGAAATACCACCGATAGCACTGCCGGCTAAAACCATAATTTGATCATTTTCTAACCAATCAAATATTTCATCTAAAAATTTATCTTTAGCAGCCGGAGAAATTTTAGGCCCGTGTTCATTTATCATTAAAGTTCTTTTTTCAGCTTCTCTTACCAGTGCATAATTGATACGAGAATCTTTTTTAATCCAATAATTCCAGCTATTTATATTTTCTTCTTTTAAGCCGTTTTCAATAAGTTTGCCTACTCCTCCGCCCAGAATATTAGCAACCACATAATCTTCATAACCTAAGGTATTTAAGACGCGAGCTACATCTATACCTTTACCACTAGCCAGGGGAACGACTTCATCTACTCTCACTACATCACTTTCTACAGGATTTTTTAAGATACCAGTATGATCAAAGGAAGGATTTAAATTTAATATTTGTATCTTTTTCATAGATATTTCACCTCCTAACTTCGTGGATGATTTTTTCAGCGGTACTTTGATCAAGGATAATAGTATCTATTTTTTCTGTTCGGAGGGCGCCAATCAGGGAGTCCTTTTTCTCTTCTCCTCCCGCCACAGCAATAACCTCATTTACTTTTTCAAAATAGTTAAGAGGAAAATTTATCAATCTTTCATGAATTTCCAAATCACAAAAATCTCCATTCAGATTAAAATAATGGGTGAGCATATCACCAACCTGTTTAAAATTAAGCAGCTCTGTTAATTCCTTCTCATCAATTTCTTCCATTTTTAATAAAGGAGTCCTGGAAAAGTTAGAACCAACTCCGATTAAAATTCTATCTAAGTTTTTCCACTTCTCCATAATTTTTTTAACATCATTGTTATTGACAAACATTTCATATTCTTTTTTGTTATCTGCACAAAAGGGGGCCATTAAAGAAAAGCCTTTACCTTTGAATTTTTCACTAAAGATTAGACTAATAGTATTAGTCTGAAATTCTTTTTTGAATTTAAAAGAACTACCAACTAAAGGGACAAAGGTTATATTATTGTATTTTTTTTCAGTTGTAAAATCGCGTGCCACCTGATAAATAGTCGAACCCCAACCCACACCTACATTATCATTAGGCTTAAATGTTTGATTAATATATTCGGAAGCTTTTTCAGCTAAAGCTTCTAAAAGCTGATCCTTTCCAGATTGGGGATGACCAATAACGCGCGCTTTTTGGACTGGAAAATGAGAAACAATTTCTTCTTCAATCATTTTATTAGTTTGATCTAAAGGATTTTTAACCTTAAATTCAACAATGCCATTTTCCCTGGCTTCAGTTAAATATCTACTTACTTGAACACGATTAATATCATATTTTCCTGCAATTTCTTTTTGCTTTGCCCCTTTAATATAATAATCATAGGCAATAGAATATAATAATTGTTGTTTTTCCCTGGATTTCATAGTATAACCCCTTTTGATTTAATTAGTTGTAATCCATCAACACTTTCATTCTGCCTTTTTTAGCTTCCTCATCACTAATAGCCATTTCAAAAGCCTTCTGATAGTCAGAGAAATTATAAGTATGAGTAATAAGCGGCTTTACTTTTAATAAGCCGTTATCGATAAAATCAATAGCTCTAATATAATCTTTATCTATATACTGCAGACTACCAATTATATCTAATTCTCTATCCTGAACATAAGCCATATTTACAGAAACATCAAGGGGAGGCACTCCTACTATTACTATCTGGGAACCTTTTCTGGCAATATTTATGGCACTATCTATAGTTTCTTCGAAACCTACACAATCAAATATTACATCTAAGTTTTCTCTTCCTAAACTATCTTCTATCCATTCCTTTAAATTAACCTCACTGGTATTTATTACTTCTTTTAAACCTATCTCTTTAGCTTTTTGAACTCTTTTTTCTAAAACATCAGCCACTATGACTCGCCTGGCTCCCGCAATTTTTAAGGACTGAGCTGTTAGGTTACCAATAATACCTGCCCCAATAACTAAGGCAGTGTCTCCAACTTTAAAGTTAGATCTTCTAACTGCATGGATTCCCACTGCTGAAGGCTCTACCATAGCACCTTCTTTCGGAGACATGGTTTCTGGTAAAGTATGGACTTTGTCCGCTTTCATAACTACATAATCCGCCATTGCTCCATTCCAGCCCACATTCCCCAAGTATTTACCATTTTCGCAAATATGATACCTCCCATCTCTACAATTATAACACTCGCCACAGTTTATGACAATTTCCGAGGTTACCCTTTGACCTATTTCTAAATCTTTTACTTCATTACCAACTTTTTTTATAATACCTGCATATTCATGTCCTAAGACAATGGGAGGATCAACAAATGGATGATGGCCGGTATAACTGTGAACATCAGAGCCACAGATTCCACAGGTTTCAACCTCTATTAAAACCTCATCTTCCGCTATATTAGGAACTTGAACTTCTTGTTCTTCAAATTTTTCAACTGCCACCAGTTCAACTTGTTTCATAGTCTCCATAGGTTTATTCCCCCTCTATCATAATTTTAATCCGTTTATTATTATTTTCATAAATCTCAAAAGCCTTTTCGATTTCAGTAAGCTTAAAACGATGAGTAATTAATGAATCCACATCAATTTTACCATTTTCTAGTAAATTAACTGCTCTACTTATAGTATAAGGATTCATTAAAGAACCAATTATTTTAATTTCTTTTTCAAAAATTTCTTGAGGAGAAACTTTAATCTTTGTTTCTGGAGCTGGAACCCCAAACCAGAGGATCTGACTTCCATAGGTTTTAATTTCTAATGAAAGTTCGAGAGTCTGCTTTAGGCCAACTGCTTCAATAATATTTTTGATTTGACCATTATCAAAATAGTTGGTTATCTTCTCTGCTGCCTTATCTGTAGTTCCATCAATAAATTTATCGGCCCCCAATTTAAGGGCTAATTCTTCTCTATCCTCTACTCCTCCTACTAAAACTAAATCAGATATTCCAGCCAATTTTGCTAATTGAACCATCATTAAACCAATGGGGCCGTCTCCAATAATTACCATGTTTTCCCCTTGCTCAGGATTTAATTGATCAATACCGCGCAAACAGCAGCTTAAAGGCTCAGCAAATGCACCTACCTCAAAGGGAACATTTTCATCTAATTTGTGCACATTTGATTGAGGTACCGTAATATATTCAGCAAAAGAACCATCTTCATTTACACCGATCCCTGGCAGTTCGACACAATAATTGACCTGGCCACTTTTACAGTATTCACAGTGAAAACAGGGGGTCATTGGATCGCCAATGACATGGTCCCCTTTTTTATAGCCTTCAACTTTATCACCCATGTCCTCTACTATTCCGGCAAATTCATGTCCAAGTATTAAATTATCTTTGGCTTTAAATTCTCCTTTTTTTATGTGATAATCGGTTCCACAGATCCCGCTAGTTTTAACTTTTATCAACACTTCATCGTCTTTAATATCGGGAACGGGAACATCTTCTAGAAAACAATCTGAATTATGATGACAAACATATGCTTTCATTTGTAACCTCCTTGCTCTTAAAATGTAATTGGTAGTTCTCTAATTCTTTTTTGTAGATAAAAAGCAAAGGTTGCTGGAATAACCATCAGAAATACACCTTGAGCACTTAAACTTGGCCAGGGAGTAATCTCCGCATACTGCAGTCCAGCCGAAACTTCAACAGGTAAAGTTCTGTTTCTGAAAAAAAGTGCGAAAAATATTTCATTCCAGAGTAGAGCGAAATTAAACATTGCTGTCATAATTAAACCCGGCAGAGCATTAGGTAAAACTATTCTCCAGAAAGCTTCAAATTGAGAGCAACCTTCTACTACAGCTGATTCTTCATATTCTATAGGAATATTATCAATATAGGCATGCATCAACCATACTGTTATCGGAATTGAAATCAAAACATAGGGGACGATTAAGTTATACCAATCTCCTACCATATCTAGACTTCTCCAAATCAAGGTATAAGGTAGAAAAATTGCAATAGGAGGCAGCATTCTCTGGGTCAAAATGAAAAATAATAGATCATCATCTCTTTTAAAAGAATAACGAGAAAAACCATAAGCAGCCAGAGTTCCAATAGCTACCGCTAATACAGTAGAAATACTGGCTGTTTTAATACTACCCCACATACCATTCCAAATACTTTCACTAGTCAGTGTTTCTTTCCAAGCATCAAATGAGACCTCAAAAAAGAACAAGCTAAACTCGCCTGACAACACGTGGGCCTGACTTTTAATACTCATTGTCACTATATAATAAATCGGTAGGAAAATAAATGCAAAGAGCAAACCACCTAATAAAAGCAATAATAATGAAGAAACTTTACCTTGAAATAATTTTTTTACTTTTTTATCCATATTATTTTCCACCTTCTTTTTGACCTTGATACATTTTGATAATTAATGTAAAGACAATAATTGTGATAACCAACATTATTATAGCTCCGGCTGAGGCTCTTGAAAGTGCTCCTCTTCCTTCTACTGCCAGCCAGGTAAGGTACATATCAACTGTTTCGGTAGAAACACCCGGTCCTCCTCCGGTCATAACTTTAATTAGGCCAAAGCTTCTTAAAGAAATCATAAATTTAAGTAAAAATACAGCTAAAAATAATCCCTTTAGATTTGGAATAATTACATATCTCATGGTCTGGAAAAATGATGCTCCAATAACTCTAGCTTCTTCAAAAAATTCTTCAGGTAAGGAAGCTAAGCCTGCATAGAGAAATAAAGCAATAAAACCTGACCACTGCCAGATATCAGTAAATACAATAGAATGCATTGCTAAATTACTATTTGATAAAAATTCGACAGTTCCAAAACCAAGCCCTCTGATTATATGATTAATAATCCCTAAAACAGGATTATATAAAAGTTTCCACATATATGCATTGGTAACTTTCCCGGCTAATACTGGCACAACTAATAAAGTAGATAAAAAAGTTAATACTAACGGATAAGGTCTGACATAATAATAAAGATAAAGTGCAATTGCAAAGCCTAATATCAAAGCTCCAAGTGTCCCCTCTACAGAAAAGAGAAGTGAATTTTTTAAAGCAGCTTGAAAACGGCTTGTCTGTATAATATTAATATAATTATCAAAACCTATCATTTTTAATGTTCTCATAGGATAACGTATATTTATATTAAAAAGAGAATTTCTAAAAGCATATATAACAGGAAGCACACCAGCTAAAATAGAGTAAATAACAGCTGGAGAAACCAAATACTTTAATAACTTTTCTTTCTTTATAATTGTGACCACCTCCTTATTTTATTCTATCTCCACTTTCATCAAATAATATTAAATCTCTTTTTTCAAAAGAAAATGTTATTTCTTCACCCATTTCCCATTCTTCTGTTTCCGGAACTTCTGCTTGTAGAGAAGCGTCACCAAAATTAAAATTTATATAGACATCTGTACCTGTATCTTCAACAAGATCAATCTCAGAAATAAATTTATTTTCCCCTTCTACTTTTCCTTTTTCTATCTTTAATTTTTCTGGTCTAATTCCCAGTGTTATTTCTTTACTTTCAGGAATTTCCTTCATTTCACTTTTTTCTAATGGACCATAGTTTTTACTATCAATTTGTAAATACATTTTGTCTTCTTTAGTATTCATTTCACCTTCAATAAAATTAATTTGAGGATGTCCAATAAATTGAGCAACAAATTTGTTTTTAGGTTCTTTTAATATCTCTTTAGGAGTTCCTACTTGTTCAACTTTACCATTATTCATAATACCAATTCTTTCACCAAGTCGCATAGCTTCTTCCTGATTATGTGTTACAAATAAAATTGTTACCCCTGTTTTTTTATGAATCTTCAATATTTCTTTTCTCATATGAACTCTTAACTGGTGGTCAAGACTAGAAAATGGTTCATCTAGTAAAAATAACTGTGGATCCTGAACTAAGACTCTCGCAATCATAGCTCTCTGAGCTTCTCCACCACTTAGATTATTTACATTAGAATGTTTTTTTTCAGGAATTTGTGTAAAATCTAATACTTTATTTACCTCTTTTTCTATCGTATCTTTATCTACACCTTTGATTTTAAGAGGAAAAGCAATATTATCATAAACATTCATATTCGGATAAAGTGTAACTTTCTGAAACATCATAGCTACATCTCTTTCCGCTGGTTCTTTATCTAGGATATCTTCTCCTTTTAATTTCATCACTCCACTATCTGGTGTTTCTAAGCCTGCCACACTTCTTAAAAAGGTAGACTTACCACAACCAGAGGGACCTAAAAGAACAAAAAATTCACCATCCTCAATATTTAGATTTACATTATCATTTGCTACTACTTTTCCTTTCTCAAAGGTGGTAGTGATATCTTTAGCTTCAAGAATACTCATCTTTATTATCCCTCCAATAACTTTCTTCTAAAATTACAGTTAATTAGTTCTTTTAATTTTTTAAAAAAGGGGATACTTAACAAAGCATCCCCTTTTATATTATTAACTCTACTTAATTTCTAATTAAAAATCTTGTTCAATTGTCTTAGCTGCTTCTGAAAGACCTTCTTCCACAGTTTTAGAGCCAGTGAATATTTCTTCTAATTGAATACCAATGGTATCTCCAATTGCAGGCCATTCAGGTACTTTAGCAATAACAGGATTTTCTGCAGCTTCTTCAATATTTAAGGATTTAATTGTGTTTGAAAGCCAGTTTGACATATTAGGATCTCCATATACTTCTTCTGCTTTGTCAGAATTAAGAGTGGTTTCTCTAGCAGGAAGGACTCCAAGGTCTTCCATCATATCTATTTTCATTTCAGGAGAAGTTGCCCACATTACATAATCAGCAGCTACTTCTCTAGTTAATCCTTCTGTACCAGGTTTACTTATACCAAGATTCCAGGAGAAATACCATGGATATCTACCTTCAGGACCTTTAGGTATTAATTTAAAGGATACATCTCCTTTAACCTGAGAGGACTCATCGGTAAGAACTCTTCTACTAATGGAAGTAGCATCAATCATCATAGCTGCTTCTCCACTCATAAACATAGCCTGAGCTTCTCTCCAGTGAGCAGTTTGGGAACCTTCGGGAGCATAATTGCGGATCATTTCGGCATACCATTTAGTAGCTTTTATACCTTCTTCTGAATTAAAGGCAGGTTCATAAGGTCTTTCAAAGTCTTTTAACCATTTTCCACCATAAGCATGGAGGAATTGTTTCCAAGAAACATGATTAAGTCCAGCTCCTCTACGACCTCTTAAAACTACTCCAGCCATCTCGGTTTCTTCAGTAATCATTTTAGCTTTTTCTTTCATTCCAGCAAGTGTTTCAGGCGGCTCTATGCCAAGCTCTTCAAAGACATCATGTCTATAGAAAAGATGTGTTGCTTCATGATAAATTGGAACTCCATACATTTTTCCATCATAAGAAGCTCCTGTTTCTACCGCTTCTACAAATTCATCTGCTCGATAATCTTCAGTAAAATAATCTTCTACTGGAACTAGCCAGTCATTAGCAGCCATTAATGTAATATGCTGGGTACCAACTTGGGCAATCTGATAATATCCAGTTCCAGTTGCCATATCTTCAACTGCATGGGCTCTAGCATCTTCCTCTGCTAAATATTCCCAATTCACTGAAACTTCTACATCATGCTCTTTTTCATATTGTTCAATCCATTCATTTGTTTTTTCATCAATATACTGAGTAGAGTCCATCTTTAAAGCCAGAATATTTAATTCAACTTCTTCCTGGGCAACAACAACCCCACCAAAGACTAAAGCTAAAGAAGCTATCAAGAATAAAGCTATTGCTGTCTTTTTAAAAAACATTAAAATCCCCCTCTTAATTTTTAATTCATTATAGTAGTTAAAATACAGATCTTCTTTAAAGTAATATTTTACTTTTGGTTAAATCACCCCCCAGCCCAATATTTGCTTACTTAATGAATTAATTATATCTAACTCTTTTAAACTTAATTAATATAATGTATAACCACCATCAATTTTCACAATATTTCCGGTCATAAAACTGGACGCTTCAGATGCTAGATAAACTGCAAGTCCTTTTAATTCTTTCGGTTTTCCCATTCTTTTCATCGGAGTAGGTTCAATCCAATGTTCTTTTCTTTCTGGATTTTTATCTAATATTTCTGCAGTAAGGTCTGTTTTCATGTAACCTGGGGCAATAGCATTAACACGAATATCATATTTAGCCCATTCAGCAGCTAATGACTTAGTTAATTGAGATACCCCCGCTTTAGAAGCATTATAGGAACATTGTGGTTGAGGATAGTTAATTATTTCTGCTGACATGGAAGAAATATTAATTATTGATCCTCCCTTATTATCAATCATTTCTTTGCCAACTACCTGTGAGCAAAGAAATACTCCTGTTAGATTTATATCAATTACCTCCTGCCAGTCTTCTAGACTCATTTCTTCAGCAGCAATATTTTTGCAAAGCCCAGCATTATTGATCAAAATATCAATATTATCAAATTTGTCAACTGTTTTTTCAA
>Ga0209947_1000301_pt1 | contig 30602 bp, 28 predicted proteins | sample SalPonR2_B_D2_MG_FD_185706 | JGI IMG/M metagenome (GOLD analysis project Ga0209947, IMG submission 185706) | Salt pond soil microbial communities from South San Francisco under conditions of wetland restoration - Salt Pond MetaG R2_B_D2_MG... ...
GAAAAAGATAAATGCAAAGGTTGTACAAATTGTATGAGAAAATGTCCAACTGAAGCTATTAGAATAGTAGATGGCAAAGCTGTAATTGATAATGAAAAGTGTATAAATTGTGGAGAATGTATAAGAGTATGCCCCTACAATGCATATACACCAATTACAGATAAAATAATTGACTTAAAGGATTATGAATACAACATAGCAATACCTTCAACAACTGTATATGGACAATTTACTTTAGGAACAAAAATTTGTAAAATTCATAATGCTTTGCTAGGACTAGGGTTTGACTATGTATACGATGAAAGTTGGGCTGCAGAACTTATAACTAAAGCTATAAAAGAAAAGGTCAATGATCAAAAAGAAATAAGACCTAAAATTTCATCTAATTGTCCTGCAATGGTTAGATTAATAAAAATAAAATATCCAGGACTTGTAGATAATATAGTTGAAGTAGAAGCACCCATGGAAATTGCAGCTCGGCTAGCAATAAAAAAAGTAAAAGAAAAAAATAAAAATTTAAAAGATAAAAATATAGGAGTTTTTTATATATCACCATGCCCTGCAAAAACTTTAAGTGTAAAAGAGCCTATAGGAAAAAGCAGATCCTATATTAACAAGGTAATTTCACTAAAAGAAATATACGGGGATATGGTTAGAGAACTGAAAATGCACAGTGAAATATGCTTTTCAAATCCATCACTAACAGGTTTGAAATGGTCGATTTCAGGAGGTCAAACAGATGCTTGTGATTTTGAAAATAGTATAGCAGTTTCTGGACTTGAAAATGTTGTGGATGTATTAGAAGAATTAGAGATGGGAAAACTAGACCATATTAAATATCTTGAAATCCTATCTTGCAACGGGGGTTGTGTGGGAGGAACTTACAATTTTGAGAATCCTTTTGTAGCCAACAGTAATATCAAACATATTTTAAAAACAATAAAAGAAGAAAAAATAATTAACGACGACATAGATAGGTATGAAGAATACAAAAACAAAGGATATTTTGAAGTAGAAATATATAAAGGAATTCAAGAAAAAAAACCAAATATTAAGGAAGCAATAGAAAAAATGGACAGAATTGAAAGAATTTATGAAAAACTACCTAGTTTAGATTGTGGATCTTGTGGTGCACCTACTTGTAGAGCATTAGCTGAGGATATAGAAGAAGGAATTAAAACTATAGATGATTGTGTGATACTTAAATTGGAGGGTAAATAACATGAATATTAAAGATGTAATTAAGGAGTTAGAATTGAAAGAAGTTACTAATATATCTAATGACATTGATTTTGAAAATGTTTATATTGGAGATCTTCTAAGTGTAGTTATGTCAAATGCAGAGGAAAATAGTATATGGATAACTATTCAAACCCATTTAAATATTGTAGCTGTTGCAGACTTGATAGATATTGCAGGAATTATTGTAGTTGAAGATATGGAAGTAGATAAAGATACCGTAGAAAAAGCAAATGAGCTTGAAATTCCTATATTAACAACAGACAAATCAGCTTATGAAGCGGCATGTGAAATATATCAGATAAGCAGTTAAGTAGTTAAAATCATGAAATATTATTATGATCTACACATACATTCAAACTTATCACCTTGTGGAGATAAAGATATGACTCCTAATAATATAGTAAATATGGCCTATATAAAAAACCTTGATTTGATTTCCGTAACCGATCATAATAGCTGCAAAAATTATCCTGCAATTGAGAAATTATGTTACGAAAAAAATATTGAGCTTATACCAGGTATAGAAATAAATACAAAAGAAGAAGTCCATATTTTATGTTATTTTAAAAGCTACAGTAATTGCAAAAAAATTTCTGATTTAATATACCAATCTCTACCTAAAATTAAAAATAAACCGGAAGTGTTTGGTCAACAGTTAATCTATGATGAAAAAGACAACATTATTGGAAAAGAAGATATTCTACTGACTAGTGCTTCGAAATATTCAATAAATTCTATTTTAAAATTAGTTAAAGAGCATGATGGGATATCAATTCCTTCACACGTAAATAGAAGGGCAAATGGTATAATTGGAGTTCTGGGTTTTATACCAGAAAATTTAAATTTTAAATATATTGAAGTAAATGAAAATATTAATGATTCTTTGTTAAAAAAATTTAAAAGCAAATATAAAATCATAAGGAATTCCGATGCTCACAAATTAGTTGATATTTCTGAAAGAGAAAACTATTTAGAAATAGAAGATATAAGGAAACTATTTTAAAAAAGGATTGGAATATCCTTTTTTTATTTAAGGAGGACATATGAAAGAATTATCATTACATATATTAGATATAGCTACTAATTCAATAGATGCTGAATCAGATTTAATAGAAATAAAGGTTGAAATAAATACCGAAAAAGACTACTTAAGAATAAATATAAAAGATAATGGCAAAGGAATAGAAGCAAATAAAAAAGAACAAATAATAAACCCTTTCTATACTACAAGAAAGGTTAGGAATGTTGGCTTAGGAATACCACTACTTAAGGCCGCTGCAGAACAGTGCCAAGGATATTTAAAAATACAATCCGAAGAAAATATAGGGACAGAGGTGGATGTAGAATTTAAAAATAGCCATATTGATAGAGCACCTCTGGGAAAAATTGAAGAAACTATAACAACTATATTGAATTATGATAAAAAATTTGATTTAATATATATACACGATGTAAATGGGAAAAGGTTTATATTTGATTCTAGAGAAATCAAAGAAATACTAGAAGATGTTGATATTAGAACTCCAAAGATATTAGCTTGGATAAAAAAATATATAAGAGAGAATATTGATAAAATATAAACAAACATTAATAGAAAATTATGTGTAAAAATCATTTTCATTGTGTTATAATGTACAAGTTAATAATGTATACAATAAACATATTAATCAGTTAGAGGTGATAATAAATGAGTGATAAAGGATTAACTTTTAGAGGAGGTATTCATCCACCTCACTTTAAAAAGCAAACTGAAAAGAGTCCAATTGAAGAGGCAACTTTGCCGAAAGAAGTAGTAATACCATTACATCAGCATATAGGTGCACCTTGTGAACCTACGGTAGCTGTTGGAGATAAGGTTAAGGTTGGTCAAAAAATTGGAGATACAAAAGCTTTTGTATCGGCACCTGTTCATTCCAGTGTTTCGGGCGTAGTAACAAAAATTGATAAAAGAAATACGCCAGGAGGATCTAAAACAAACAGTGTGACTATACAAGTAGATGGTATGCAAGAAGTATCTGAAGAAGTAAAACCAAAGGGAGATTTAGAAAATCTCCAAAAGGATGATATTTTAAAAATAGTTAAAGAAGCAGGACTTACAGGAATGGGTGGAGCAGGTTTTCCAACACATGTAAAATTAAGCCCACCAGAAGGTAAAAAAATTGATATTATAATAATCAATGGAGCAGAATGTGAGCCTTATCTAACGTCAGACCATAGAATGATGTTGGAACATCCTGAAAAGGTAGTGTTAGGAACTAAAGCTATCATGAAAGCATTAGATGTAAAAAATGGAGTCATCGGAATAGAAAAAAACAAACCTGATGCTGTTAAAATCATGAAGAAAGCTGTTGAAAATGAAGAAAGTTTAACAGTATCTGAACTTCAAACAAAATATCCTCAAGGAGGAGAAAAAAGTTTGATTTATGCAGTTACTAAAAGGGAAGTTCCTTCAGGAGGACTGCCTATGGATGTAGGTGCAGTTGTTCAAAATATTGGAACGGTAGCAGCCCTAGCAGATGCTATAACAACAGGTATGCCAGTAGTGCAGAGGGTAGTTACAATAACTGGAAGTGCTGTAGTAAAACCTAAAAATTTACTAGTAAAAATTGGCACAAAATTTCAAGATGTTATAGAACAATGTGGTGGTTATACGGAAGATTTAGGTAAAGTTATTAATGGCGGACCTATGATGGGTATAGCTCAATTCACAGATGATGTACCTGTAATAAAAGGTACTTCAGGTATTCTAGTATTAAATAAAAAAGATTCACAAAGACCAGAACCATCAAATTGTATAAGATGTGGCAAATGTGTAGACGTTTGTCCAAGTGGATTACAGCCCCTTATGATAAGCAAGAACTCTTTATTGAGAAGATTTGATGATGCAGAAGCATATAACGCAATGGATTGTATAGAATGTGGTTCTTGTTCTTTTGTGTGTCCTTCAAAGAGACCTCTTGTGGATGCAATAAGAGTGGCAAAACAAGAAATAACAGCTAAAAGAAAGAAAAACTAAAGGGAGGAGATAATATGGAAAATAAAGTTCTAGCAACTTCATCACCACATATAAGATCAAATGAAAATACTACAAAAATAATGCTAGATGTAATTATTGCTCTTCTTCCTGCATTGATTGCTAGTATATACTATTTTGGTTTTGATTCAATTAAATTAACAAGTATAGCAGTAATTGCAGCAGTAGCTACAGAAGCAATAATTCAAAAGTTACTAAAAAAAGAAGTTACAATTAAAGACCTAAGTGCCGTTGTAACAGGAATATTATTGGCATTTAACCTACCACCTTCAGCACCTTGGTGGATACCATTAATAGGTTCGATATTTGCAATAGCTGTAGTAAAACAGGTATTTGGAGGAATAGGAAACAACTTTATCAATCCTGCCTTAGCAGGTAGAGCTATGTTGGTAGCATCTTGGCCTACTAAAATGTTAGGATGGGAAAATCCAGCCGGAGTAGATGCAGTATCAGCTGCAACACCTTTGCAAATTGTAAAGGGAGCTGAAGGTAATTTACAACCGCTGACAGACGTTATTTTTGGAAGAGTTCCTGGATGTATAGGTGAAACTTCAGCAATTTTATTAATAATCGGTGGAGCATATTTATTATACAGAGGAGTTATTTCTTGGAAAATACCAGTATCATACATTGGTACAGTTGCTGTGATATCTTTTATATATGAAGGAAGTTTATTGATGACAGCATACCATGTATTTGGTGGAGGACTAATTTTAGGTGCAATATTCATGGCTACAGATTATGCATCAAGCCCAGTAACATCAAAAGGTAAATATATATTTGGTATTGGAGCAGGAATACTTACTATGCTAATCAGAATCTTTGGAGCAACTCCTGAAGGTGTTTCATATTCAATCTTACTAATGAACGCGGCAACGCCAATAATTGAGAAATATACAGCTCCGAAAGTATTTGGAGGTGCTAAAAAATGATGAAGAATGAGATTGTTAAATTAGGATTAGTACTTTTAATTATAACTTCAATAGCAGGTGGATTACTTGCTGTTTCAAATACTGTAACAGCAGATTTAATTTTTGAAGCAGAGGAAAAAGCTAGCTCAGGTCCTGAAGTAGCAATGGAAGTTGTGCCGGGATCTTCACAATTTGAAAATGTAAATGAAGAAACAATTAATGAAATAAAAAATGATAAGGAAAAATTTGTCGATGCTAAAAAAGCAGTTGATGATTCAGGCAATGTTGTTGGATATGGAATAAGAACATTAAGTACGGTAGCAGGATATGGAGGAGATATGGAACTTTTTGTAGGTGTTTCCCCAGAAGGAGAAGTAGTTGGAGTTAAAGTTTTAACTATGGCTGAAACTCCAGGCTTAGGTACTAATGTTCAAAATCAAGAATTCAAAGACCAGTTTGTTGGGAAATCAGTGGATATGGATATAGAGGTAGTTAAATCTGGTGTTAGTGAAGATAATCAGATTCAAGCAGTTGCAGGAGCAACTTTTTCATCAAACTCTTATACAAGTGCTGTAAACAATGCTTTGGATATTTTTGAAGAATATATTAAATAGGAGGGTTTAGAGTGAATTTAGTTAAAAATTTAAAAAACGGAATTGTTAAAGAAAACCCTATTTTTGTTCAACTATTAGGTATGTGTCCAACTCTTGCAGTTACAACATCTGCATTAAACGGCTTAGGTATGGGTTTGGCTACTACAACAGTTTTGATTGGTTCTAACATAGTTATAGCTTCTTTGAGAAAGATTATACCTAGTAAAATTAGAATCCCGGTTTTTATAGTTGTAATAGCAACTTTCGTTACGTTAATAGATATGTTTATGCATGCTTATGCATTAGAATTATATAAATCATTAGGGTTATTTATTCCCTTGATAGTTGTAAACTGTCTAATACTCGGTAGAGCTGAATCATACGCATCAAAGAATGATGTAGTACCATCAATATTTGATGCTGTAGGTATGGGTATTGGTTTTACACTAGCTCTTACAGTATTAGGAATGGTTAGAGAATTGTTGGGAAGTGGAAGTTTATTTGGAGCTACTATTTTAGGTGGGTCCTTTGAACCGGCATTAATTATGATTTTACCACCGGGAGCTTTTTTAGCCCTTGGATTTTTAATCGGTCTAGTAAACTTTATTTCTAAAAAAAGAGCAGCTTAATAAGGAGGATAAATTATGAATTTTTTTAGTATATTTATCGGAGCTGTACTGGTTAATAACTTTGTATTAGCAAAATTTTTAGGTATTTGTCCTTTCCTAGGAGTTTCAAAAAAAGTTGAAACTGCTTTAGGAATGGGAGTTGCAGTTACATTTGTTATGACACTGGCTTCGATTATGACATATTTAGTACAGGTAGCTGTACTGGATAATTTTGGATTAGAATATTTACAAACAATAGCTTTTATTTTAATAATAGCTTCATTAGTGCAATTTGTAGAAATGTTTCTTAAAAAATCAAGTCCTTCTCTTTATGAAGCACTGGGAGTTTATCTTCCCCTTATAACTACAAACTGTGCAGTACTTGGATTAGCGATACTTAATATACAAGAAGAATTTAATCTAATGGAAACTATAGTAAATTCATTAGGAGCGGCTGTAGGATTTACATTAGCAATAGTATTGTTTGCAGGTATTAGAGAAAGACTAGAACTAGCTGATGTACCTGAAAGCTTAAAAGGATTTCCAATAGCATTAATAACAGCAGGGTTAATGTCCATAGCTTTCTTAGGTTTTTCAAGCTTGTCAATATAGGAGGTGCAGCAATTGAATAGTGTATTTAAAGCCGTATTAACATTAGGAGGATTAGGACTAGCATTTGGAGTTTTATTAGCTGTTGCTTCTAAGGTGTTTCACGTTGAAGTGGATCCTAAAATTACAAAAATAAAGGATGCTCTACCTGGAGCAAACTGCGGTGCTTGTGGATATCCAGGTTGTGATGCTTTGGCGAAAGCAATAGCTGAAGGAAAGGAACCTGCAAATTCATGCCCTGTAGGAGGATCTGAAACTACAAAAGCAGTTAGTTCTATATTAGGAGTAGAAACGGGAGAAGACTCAGAAGGCAAAAAAGTAGCTAGAGTATTGTGCTCAGGATGCGATACTATTTCTAAGAAAAAGTTTGATTATAAAGGTATAAAAGATTGTAAGGCAGCTTCAATGATTCAAGGTGGCGATAAAGCTTGTGATAAAGGATGCCTTGGATATGGTACGTGTTTAGAAGTTTGCAACTTTGATGCAATTAAAATAGAAGACGGTATTGCCGTAATAGACCCTGAAAAATGTACAGCTTGTGGGCTATGTTTAGAAGCATGTCCAAAAGATGTAATTGAATGGGTTCCATATGAACAAGAAGTAATAGTGGATTGTAAAAATCAGGATTTTGGTAAAGCAGTAAAGGATATATGCCAAGTAGGGTGTATAGGTTGTGGAATATGTGAAAAAAATTGTCCTTTTGATGCAATCCATGTAGAAGATAACATTGCAAAAATTGATTATGATAAATGTACTGGATGTATGATTTGTACAGAAAAATGTCCAACAAATGCCATATCAGGAGAATTAGAAAAAAGAAAAAAAGCTTTTATAATAGAAGATAAATGCATTGGATGTACTATTTGTGCAAAGAATTGTCCGGTAGACTGTATAGATGGAAAATTAAAAGAAGTACATGTAATTAATCAAGATGAGTGTATTGGATGTAGTGTTTGTTTTGAAAAATGTCCAAAGGATGCAATAGAAATGAGATGATAAAAAAGGAGCCTAGGCTCCTTTTTTATTGCTGTTTTTATATGTATCTTTTTCCCATAACTTATCAGCGGTTTCTCCCCATTTTTCTGCTATAGGTTCACATTTGTTATACAGATCTTCTGGCGGTTCTTTATCTAAAGGTTGAGTTGATTTAGCATTTGATTCATTAACCATTTCAACTATTTGATCCGGATTATCTAAAATAGGACAAGGTCTCAAATGGTTGCAGTTGAAAGGTTGTCTTTTCTTGTAAGCCTTAAAGAGTGGAGATTTTAAAGCATCTAACAGGCTGACATCTTTAATATTAGTGTCTGAATAGTGAACAAAAGCGCAAGGTTCAACATCTCCGTTTGCATTTATGTGAAAGTAGTTTCTACCTCCTGCAATACAACCGTCTACATATTCACCATCATTCCAGAAATCCATAGCAAATATAGGTTTTGTTTCTCTATATTCTCTTACCTTGTAGTACATATATTCTCTTTCTTCGGGTTTACAACACAGATCTGTATCAGCATCTTTTCCTATAGGCATATAAGTAAAAAGCCACATAAAATATGCTCCTTTATCAATTACAAAATCATAAAATTCTTCTGAGCCTATTTCTTCATAGTTATGATGATGATAACATACAGATACCCCATATAGGACTCCTTCTTCTTTCAAATAATCCATTCCATTAGATAGTTTTTTAAATGTTCCTTGACCTCTTCTATAGTCAGTAGCTTCTTCAAAGCCTTCTATACTAATAGCAGGAGCAAAATTCCCTGCTTTTCCAATTCTTTTAGCGATATCTTTAGTTATTAAAGTGCCATTTGTAAAACAGGTAAAATAGCAGTCTTGGTGTGTTTCACATAGCTTAAGTATATCATCTATTCTTACAAAAGGTTCACCTCCCGAAAAAATATACATATAGATTCCTAACTCTTTACCTTCTTCTATTATTCTATTCATCGTTTCATATGATAAATCGTCGGTTTTGTTGTATTCGTTAGCCCAGCATCCAGTGCATTTTAAGTTGCATCTAGAAGTAGGGTCCATCAATATAGTCCAGGGTACATTTATATCATGTTCTTTCCCTAAACTCTTTTCCTTTGGTAAACCAAAGATTGAAGCATTTAAGAAAAAATTCTTTATGAATTTCTTTTGAGCATTTGTTTCAACTTCTTCAAAAAACTTATATATTAGTTTTGTCCAAGGGCTATTTGAATTTTTTAGTTCTTTTTTTAATTTCTTTAAAACCCTTTTATCTCTGGGATTACTTAAAAATTTTTCTGAAAGATTTAGAATTTTGTTCATATTATTTTTTGGGTTTTTATCTACATAATCAATTGTTTTACTTACAGCAACTTGACTAGCAAACTTCTTTAAATTATTCATGAAATTTCCTCCTTTTTAATACCTTCTATTAATGTCATAATAGTCTTACAAGCGGACTCAGAATCAACGGTTTCATTTATCATATCTTTTACAGAAAAAGATTGAAGCATTCCTATAATTAAAGTAGATAGTGTCGGTCCATGAATTTTTTTAACTTCTCCTTGATTAATAGCATCATTAATCAAATCTGTGAAGGTTGATTCAAGTTCAATATATAGTGCTTTCAGGTCTTTTTCTAGTGATTTATTGTTATGTCTAACCATAAGCCAAAAATCTATAAAAGCTTTAGATATAGTTTGTCCATTTAAATTATTAATAAGGTACTGTATTAGTTTTTCTACCTTTTCTATACTTGAAATTGAATCATCTTCTTTTATAGAATCATAATTCATTTTGAAAAAGGTCATACCTAATTCTAATATGTAAAAATATATTTCATCTTTATTATTAAAATATTGGTATAAGGTAGTTCTTCCCATGTTGCAGGCTTTACTTATATCCTTAAGGTTAGTATTGTAATATCCTTTTTGTGAGAACACAGGTATAGCTTTATTCGCTATTTCTAATTTTTTTTCTTCAGTATCTACAATTTTCGGCATAAATGACCTCCTTAATATGACGCTCGTGTTTATATAGACGTCTATGTCAATTTCATTGTAACATATTTAATTAATATGTCAATAAAAAGAAGCTCCGTTAGGAGCTTCTTAATAAATTATTTATAAATTAATTGCTTTCTCATCTACGTTTTTATTTTCATCAGGTTCTAGATTTTTAAATGCAGAAGTCAGCATTAGCTTTATCCGGTTTATTTGGTTAACCTCACTTGCTCCTGGATCGAAATCAATAGGTGCAATATTTGCTTCAGGATAAGATCTTTTTAATCCTTTTATCATACCCTTTCCTGTTATATGGTTAGGTAAGCAAGCAAAGGGTTGCACGCATAGGATGTTATTGACCCCTTCCTCTAAAAGAGAAACCATTTCAGCAGTTAAAAGCCATCCTTCACCAGTTTGATTACCTAAAGACAAGTGATTTTTAGCTTTACTTGCCAAATTTTTAATATTATGAGGTGGTAAAAATCTTTTACTATTTGAAAATGCTTCAACAGCTTCTTTTCTATAATAATCAATTAACTTAATGGCTACAGATGAAAGAATAGAACCTTTTAAATTACTTTTAATCATTTCTTTATGTTTTATAACAGTATTATAAGCAGAATAGGCGAAAAAGTCTAATAGTTCGGGAACAACGGCTTCAACTCCTTCATTTTCTAAAATTGATACAATATCATTATTAGCTGTTGGATGATATTTTACTAAAATTTCTCCAACAACACCAACTTTTGGTTTTTTAATATGTTCATTGATTTCTAAATTATCAAAATCTTTTATAATATTTTTTAAATTATCTTTGAAATCTCTAAAGCCACCTTTTTCTATTGTTTCCTTACAAATGTCCACCCAGTAATTGTATAGCTTATCAGCAGAACCTTTGATTTTTTCGTAAGGTCTTGTTTTATATAATACTTTCATAAAAACATCACCATAAATTACACTCATCATAAGATTATGTAGAAGTTTTGGTGTTATCTTAAAACCAGGATGTTTTTCTAAACCTACAGCATTTAATGATATTACAGGAATCTGCTCAAATCCATTGTCTTTAAGAGCTTTTTTTATAAAAGATATATAATTAGTTGCTCTACACCCTCCGCCGGTTTGGGACATTATTAAAGCTGTTTTATCTAAGTCATATTTTCCAGATTTCAAAGCCTTAATCATTTGTCCGGTAGTTATAATTGATGGATAACAGGCATCATTATTAACACATTTCAAGCCTTCATTTACTGCATTTTTGTCGACAGAAGGCAGTACTTCTATTTTATATCCGCTTTTTTTAGCAGCAGCATTAAAAAACTGAAAATGTATAGGAGACATTTGAGGAGCAAGAATAGTATATTCTTCCTTCATTTTTTTAGTGAAAATAGTATTATTATAATCACTACTTTCATTAGTTTTTCTATGTTGCATCTTGTCTCTTTCTTTGATAGCTGATATTAGAGATCTTATTCTTATTCTTACCGCTCCTAAATTATTAATTTCATCTATTTTAATTAAAGTAAATATTTTGTTATATTTTTCAAGGATTTCCTTTACCTGATCTGTTGACACAGCATCTAAACCACATCCAAAGGAGTTTAGTTGAACAAGTTCTAGATCTTTTTCTTTGCATACATAGGAAGTAGCAGCGTAAAGTCTAGTATGATATGTCCACTGGTCTATTACTCTAAGAGGCCTATGGGGTTTATCTAAATGAGATATAGAATCTTCAGATAGTACTACAAAACCGTAAGATTGAATCATTTCGGGTATACCATGATTTATTTCAGGGTCTACATGATATGGCCTACCAGCTAAAACTATACCTTTTTTCTTATTTTCTTTTATGTATTGAAGGGTTTCTTCACCTTTTTTTCTTATTTTATTTTTATATTTTAAGAGTTCATCATAGGCTTTACTTACTGCGAATTCGATTTCTTTAAAATCAAATCCTTCATTCTTTAATTCAGAATATAACTTTTTAGCCATCAATTCTTTATCATCAAAATTAACAAAAGGTTTGAAAAATTTAATTCCTAAATTATCAAAATCAAAATTTGAATTAATAGTTTCCGGATAGGAAGTTACGACAGGGCAGTTGTAATGATTACCGGAAGCTTCATCCTCTTTAATAGTATAAGGAATGCATGGATAAAATATTTTGTTGATATTTTTGTTCAATAGGTCTTGAACATGTCCATGAGCAATTTTCCCAGGATAGCATACAGATTCAGAAGGAATGGTGTTTATTCCGATTTCATAGATTTTTTTAGTTGAGCGTCCTGAAAGAACTACTTTATACCCTAACTCTGTTAAAAAAGTAAACCAGAAAGGATAGTCCTCGTACATATTTAAAACTCGTGGTATTCCTATTAAGCCTTTTGGTGATTTTTTCAATGGTGGAGATTTATAATTAAATACCTCCTTATATTTATAATCGTAAAGATTAGGAATTTCATTATAATCCTTACCTTTGCTTTGATCTACATATGATTCAGAACCTTTTTCGCATCTGTTACCAGATACAAAATACCTGCCATCGTTAAATTTACTAATTGTCATTAGACAATTATTCCCACATTTTCCACATCTTTCCATGTGATTATGAACTTCAAAAGATTCAAGTTGATTTAAAGCTAATATAGTTGACTTACCATCAATATATCTTTCTTTTGAGATGATTGCTGCACCAAATGCTCCCATTATTCCTGCTATATCTGGCCTAATTACATTTTTTTCGGTGATTAATTCAAAAGATCTTAATACAGAATCATTATAAAAAGTACCACCTTGTACTACAATTTTTTCACCTAAATCTTCAAAGGATTTAAGTCTAATTACTTTAAATAATGCATTCTTTATTACAGATACTGATATTCCTGCTGCTATATCTGAAACTGTAGCACCTTCTCTTTGAGCTTGTTTAACTTTAGAGTTCATAAAAACTGTACACCTAGTTCCTAAGTCAACGGGATGGTCTGAAAAGTAGCTTTTTTTTGCAAAGGTTTCTACATCCAAATTTAATGATTTTGCAAAGGTTTCAATAAATGAACCGCAACCTGATGAACAGGCTTCGTTAAGCATAACTGAATCAATTACACCATCCTTAATCTTTAAACTTTTCATATCTTGCCCACCGATGTCTAAAACAAAATCAACTCCTTGGGCAAAATAATCAGCAGCTTTATAATGAGATATTGTTTCAATTTCCCCAAAATCTACTTTTAGAGCAGATTTTATCAAGTGTTCACCATACCCTGTTACAGTAGCTTTAGCTATAACTATATCATTATTTAATTTTGAATACATATCCCTTAATGCGTTGATTGCTGATTCCAATGGATTACCATTATTGTTACCGTAAAATGAATATAGAAGCTTGCTATCTTCATCTATTAGAGCTACTTTGGTAGTTGTAGAACCAGCATCTATACCTAAATATACATTACCTTTATAAGTTTCAATACTGCCTCTTTCTACTTTTGCTCGGTTGTGTCTTTCTATAAAATCATCGTATTCCTTTTGATCATTAAAAAGGGGCTCTAATTCTTTTTTTCTATGAATAGGTTCATTATTTTTATTATTTATTCTATTAATTAGTTCTTCATAATTTATAATTTTGGAATTCTTAGAATTAATAGCCGCTCCTAGAGCAACAAAATATTCTGAATTTTCAGGAAAAATCACTTCATCCTTGCTTAAATTCAATGTGTCAATGAATCTTTCTCTTAATTCGGATAAAAAAGTGAGAGGTCCACCTAAAAATGCTACATTTCCTTTTATAGGTCGGCCTTGAGCCAAACCGCTTATTGTTTGATTTACTACAGCTTGAAATACTGAAGCAGCAATATTTTCTTTTCTTGCTCCTTCATTTAATAAGGGTTGTATATCAGTTTTAGCAAAAACACCACATCTAGAAGCTATAGGATATATTGTTTTATGATTTTTTGATAATTCGTTTAATCCATCAGCATTTGTTTCAAGTAATATAGCCATTTGGTCGATAAATGCCCCTGTACCTCCAGCACATGAGCCATTCATCCTTTGCTCTAATTGGCCGGATACATATGTGATTTTAGCATCTTCTCCGCCTAGTTCTATTGCAACATCAGTTTCAGGTATTTTATCTTCTATAGCTGCTGTTCCTGCTGCTACTTCCTGAATAAAAGGAATATCAAAAGCTTTTGATACATCAACAGCTCCCGAGCCCGTTACATTTATTTTGATTTTATTATTACCAACTTTTTCGCTGGAATCTACCAACATTTTAAAAACTGCTTCTCTCACATTTGAGTAATGCCTCTTGTAATCCTTATATATTATCTTATTTTGACTATTTAAAACTACTATTTTAACAGTAGTTGAGCCAATATCTAATCCAATATTAAATATATTATTCATAATGCACCTCCATAAATTAGAGACTCACAACAATTATAACAAAAAAATATTAAAAATCAATTAGTTTGTTTATCTAAAAAAGTTTAATTTTAAGAATGATTAAGGTATTAATTATTAATTTTACTATAAAGACTATTATATTCATATGTGTATAATAGTCAAGTTTTTTGAAATAAATACCCATTACAAGTAAATTTATCTATGATATAATTATTGTGTGTTGAAATATATATAAATTTTTTGGTATTATTTCAAGATAATAAATCAAAAGAAAACGAGGAGTGATCTTATGAAACTTACATATTATGGACATTCAGTTTTTATAATTGAAGACAATAACTTTACAGGAATTATTGATCCATTTATAAAAGGTAATTCTTCCTGCAGTCAATCTATAAAGGATATACCTAAACTAACACATATTTTTGTTACTCATGGTCACGGAGACCACATAGGTGATACGGTTGAACTAGCAAAAAGAGATGATGCATTAGTAGTTTGTAATGCAGAAATAGGAAGATATTTATCAAAGCAAGGTGTCAAAGTACATACTATGCATATAGGTGGAAGAATTAAATTAGATTTTGGGAAAATTAAAATGACACCGGCATTACATGGTTCGGGAATACAAATAGGCGATAAAACTTACGACGGAGGTAATCCTGGAGGGTTTATTTTCTATTTAAAAAACAAAATCATTTACCATGCTGGAGATACAGGACTTTCAATGGAGATGAAACTTTTGGCAGAAGAAAATATTGACATTGCATTATTGCCTATAGGTGGAAATTATACTATGGATATAGATGATGCAGTAAAAGCTGTAGAATTTATAAAACCGAAAATTAGTATACCAATGCATTATAATACATTTGAGCTTATAAAAGCTGACCCAAATGAATTCAAAGAAAAGGTAAAGAATACCGAAGTTAAAATTATTAATTTTGGCGATTCTATAGAAATATAATATGAAGAAAATAATTTTAATTTTAATTACTTTAATACTAATAAGTACCCTTACAGCTTACGGTAATACAGGAGGAGCTGAGGGCTTAACCACAGTACGAGGAAAAGTAGTAGAAGTTATAGCAGATATGGGTGCTGATGATCTTGGCGCAGATATTTCTTCACCAGTACAGGGAAGGCAAGTTGTAAAAGTTTTGGTCAAGGAAGGAGAATATGAAGGTAAAGAATTTATTGTTGAAAACAATCTCGGAGGAATGGAATTCTTTAATATTCGGGTTGAAAAAGGAGATTCTATTCTATTAATGCTTGATGAAACTTCGGGAACCATTAATGTTAACATATCAGGATTTGTAAGAGACAGATATATTCTATATACCGTATTGCTCTTTATAATTTTATTAATTGTAGTAGGCAGAATAAAAGGCTTAAAAGCTGTGGTAACTTTAGCTGTTACTATATTAATAATATGGAAATATCTTTTGCCTACCATACTTAGTGGAGGGAATCCCATAACTGTTTCAACTATTAGTTCTATTGGTATTACCGTATTTACTATGATTGTAATTGCTGGATTCAACAAAAAATCTTATTCAGCGATTCTAGGAACAATTGCAGGAGTTACAATAGCTGCTCTTATAGCTTTTATCGTAGGAAACCTGGCAAAACTAACAGGATTAAGCTCAGAAGAAGCTGTAATGTTAATGTATCTCCCTAATGGGGTACAGTTCGATTTCAAAGGATTACTTTTTGCTGGCATAATCATAGGTACTTTAGGAGCTGTGATGGATGTAAGTATATCAATAGCCTCATCAATGGATGAAGTTAAAAAAGCAAACAAAGAGATATCAAAGCTAAGTTTAATAAAATCCGGTATGAACGTAGGAAAAGATATTATGGGAACTATGACCAATACATTAATACTTGCTTACACAGGAGCTTCCATACCTATTATGTTGGTTTTTATGGCATATAATACATCTATGGTGGAAGTAATTAATTTAGATATAATTGCTACTGAAATAATAAGAGCCATAACAGGAAGTATAGGTATAGTTTTGGCTATTCCTTTTACTGCTTTTTTTGCTGGCTTACTAGAATAAAGGAGAATTATGGAAAAGAAAATTATAGATAGTTTCGATACAACTAATTTATACTTGTTAACAAATAAAGTAAGGAGTCCAAAAGGTGTATTTATAATAGTTCATGGCCTTGCAGAGTACTGTGAAAGATATAATTATTTAGTAGAAATACTTAATCAAAATAATATATCCGTATATAGATATGACATGAGAGGACATGGTAAGAGCGGAGGCAAGAAAGGGTGGGTTGATAATTACAACTCCTATATAAAAGACCTGGATCAAATAGTAAAAATAGCTAAAGAAGAAAATAAAGATATTCCAGTTTTCATAATGGGACATAGTATGGGTGGATTTATAACAGCTGCCTATGGAATTCAAAATAAAAATAAGGTAGAAGGAATAATTCTTTCAGCGGCAGCCTTAGAAAAACCTGAAAATGCTAAAGGTATTAACAGTTTAATGATAAAAACTTTTAACAAGATATATCCGACTTATGAAATGAAAAATGATTTGGGAAAATTAGTATCAAGAGATAAAAAAGTTGTGGATAAATATATAAGAGATCCTCTAGTATTAAAGAAAATATCAATTAAACTTTACTATGAATTTTTGATTAAGGGTATAGAATGGCTTCAAAAAAATATAGATAAATTTGAATACAACTGCTTGATTATTCATGGGAAAGAGGATAAAATAGTGAACTATAAATCTTCAGTTAGGTTTGAAAATAAAATTAAAAGTAATGATAAAAAAATAATATTATATGATAATTTATATCATGAGATATTAAATGAAAAAGAAAAAGATAATGTAATTAAAGACATACTAGTTTGGATAGATGATAGAATTTAAAAACCATTACATATTATTAAAAAAATGTGATATAATTTAGACATAAAAAAGAAGGAGGAGTAAGATGTACGGGTTATTTTTGATACTAAATGATGTATATAAGCTTGATATGATACATGAACTCTTTTATGAAGAAGAATTAGGAGCAACAACTATAGACAGTCAAGGTATGGGTAAAGTTTTACTAGATCATCACGTAAATGTTCCTATGTTGGCTAGTATGAGAAAATTAATTGATGGCAGAAAGCCATACAATAAATTGATTGTTAGTATAATTAAAGAAAAAGATAAATTAGATAGAATAGTTAAGAAAATAAACAGAGAATTAGAATGCTTTAGCGAACCAGGGGTAGGATTTATGTTTGTAGTACCTGTTTTGGAAATCCACGGTTCTAAACATGAGTGTCTCCTAAAAGAAGATGAAAATGGAGAAGAAGAAGTAGAAGAAAAACCATATATATAAAAATTATAAATAAAAAAGTCCTGTGGGGTAAATCCATAGGACTTTTTTTGATAAAATTGTTTATTTTTTTTAATAAATAGGATATAGTATATAATATGATTTTGCGTGATACACATATGTATGCTAGGAGGATATAAAATGTTAAAAGTATCAAAATTTGGAGGAACATCTTTATCTGAAGCTAAACAGATAAAAAAAGTAGCTAAAATTATTAAAATGGATGACAATAGAAAGTATGTAGTTGTTTCTGCTCCAGGGAAAAGATGGGACGAAGACAATAAAATTACAGACCTTCTTTATCTATGCCATGCTCACTTAAAGTACAATGTACCCAGTGGTGATATATTTAAAATGATAGAAGAAAGGTATAAGGATATTATTAAAGATTTAGATTTAGATTTTAATATTCAAAGTTATTTAGAGGAAATAAAAAATAGTTTTGATAAAAATATTTCTATTGATTATTTAGTAAGTAGAGGAGAATACTTAAATGCTTTAATATTAGCTGAGTATTTAGGATATGACTTTGTAGATAGTAAAGATATTATATTTTTCAACTTAAATGGTACTTTAGACGAGGAAAAAACAGAAAGACTAATAAAAGAAAAGTTAAATACAAAAAATAGAGCAGTTATACCTGGATTTTACGGTTCTACTCCATTAGGTGATTTAAAAACATTTACAAGAGGGGGTTCAGACATCACAGGAGCTTTGATATCCAGATATTTAAAAGCCGATATATATGAGAACTGGACAGATGTTTCTGGATTTATGATGGCAGACCCGAGAATAGTAAAAAACCCAAAGAAAATTAGAAGCATAACCTACCAAGAGTTAAGAGAATTATCATATATGGGAGCAAAAGTTTTACATGACGAAGCAATTTATCCTGTAAGAAAGGCAAATATACCTATTAATATCAGAAACACAAATAATCCAGATGATATTGGAACTATTATAACAAATGAAAAGCAAAATGGAGATAAGGTAGCTATTACGGGAATTGCTGGCAGAAAGGACTTTACAGTTATTGGACTTCAAAAATTTTATATGAACAATGAAGTAGGTTTTGTAAAAAAACTTCTTTCTATTTTAGAAATGTATAATATTACCTTTGAGCATATACCTTCAGGAATAGATACGGTTTCAGTTATAATAGACAATGAAATTTTGGATGGAAAATTAGAACAGATAATAGATAAAATAGAAAAAAGTTGTGAACCTGATAAGATTGAAGTTTTTCAAAATATTGCTTTATTAGCGGTAGTAGGACATAAGATGGCTTATACACCAGGAATAGCTAGCAGAGTATTTGGAGCATTAGGAAAAGAAAATGTCAATATTAGAATGATAGACCAGGGGTCAAGTGAAAAAAACATAATAATCGGAATAGAAGATAAAGATTTTGAAAAATCAGTAAATGTAATATATAATGAATTTAATAAATAAAATGAAGGGATTTACCTTCATTTTATAATTACATTTCTATTTAAATTATCCCAACTTACTTCTTTACCTAAAGATTCAGATATAAATCTAACAGGTACAAGTGTTCGGCTATTTACAATAATAGGAGAAGTATTTAAAAGGAACTCCATATTGTTTATATAAGCTCTATCATTACCAATTTGCATATTGATATTTAAAAAATCATTATAGCCAATTGCCATCTTTTCTTCTTGAATCCAATCTACTTTCATACCAAAATGTTCATAGATTGCTCTAAAGGGTACTAAAGTACTACCGTTTTGAATGATAGGTGGTTGATCAAAATTGATTTTTTTACCCTCTAATATGATATTTATAGGTTCATAATAATCGTATAAATCGATATTTTTCATTAAATCAATTAATTCATTATTTCTTTTAGCATTAGAAGAAATATGAATATTTAAAAGTTTATGATATGGAGTTGTGCTTGTTTGTAAATCAATGTACTGATGATCTTTTGATATTTGCTTATCTGTTAACATATAGTAATCGTAAATTGGATAATCCAATGTTGGTACAGGATCATTCCAAGTTATATCTAAATGATATTTATAACCGGAGATATTTATTACATTCCATATATGGTTTTCGCCACCAGCCCTACCTTCTACAAATCCTGCATCTAAACCTGCTTTTTTAAACATTTCATAAGCTAATAAGGCATAGCCATTACAAACAGATTTATTATCAAACAAAGCATTATAATGGCTGTAATTTCTATAACTGGTATCGTACTCTGTGTTTAATACTATAAAATCGTGAATTTCTTTAATTTTTTCGTGAGAAGTCATTTCTGGTTTTATAATATTGGATAAAACATCATCTATTTTTTTATCAACTTTATCTTCCTGACTCTTAGTAAGTAGATGGTCTACTTCTATAGTTATATTGATATTATTTTCATAGCCTTCGTATGACCAACGCCAGCTATTTATAGAATAGTTAATATAAGAATCACTGTTTAGGATTAGATTTAAAGTATTTTCTAAATCATTACTGCTGCCTTTATAATTAAGATTTATAACACTTTCTCTATTATATAAATTATCCATAATATAATTTTTTAATTGTTGGGGGTCTTTTATTGTAGAACTTGCTTCTGTATAATTAAATGTGAATGATGATATAATCATAAAAACAATTATTAATATAAGTATTTTTCTTGTTTTCAAATTATCCTCCTATAAATTAATCTTATCTAACATTATATGATATAATCTAAAAAAAAGGAAGTTGTTAATGTGAAATTAGACAAAGATGTAAAAGAAATTTTAAAAAAAATTGAAAATAATAACTATAAGGCTTATGTAGTTGGTGGTGCAGTTCGCGATTATTACTTAGGATTAAAAATCAATGACTATGATATAGCAACGGATGCAAAACCTGATGAATTAATAAATATTTTTGATAAAGTAATACCTACTGGTATTAAATACGGTACAGTCACATTAGTATATAATGATATAAACTATGAAATAACAACCTTTAGAAAGGATTTCAAATATATAAATAGTAGAAAACCTTCAAAAGTAATTTTTTCAAAAAGTATTGAGGAAGATATACAAAGAAGAGACTTTACTATTAACTCCCTATATTGTGATATACATGGAAAAGTACATGATTTGTATAAAGGTATAGAAGATATTAAATTAAAAACTCTTAAAACTATAGGTGATCCAGATGAAAGATTTAGAGAAGATGCTTTAAGAATGATTCGAGCAGTTAGATTTATGGCCACCTTAGATTTTAAAATAGAGGATAAAACCTTAGAAAGCATAAAGAAAAATTATTCTTACATTAAAAATGTGAGTGCTGAAAGAATAAGAGTTGAATTTGATCGAATATTACTGTCTAAAGCACCAGGAGAAGGAGTCAGAACCCTTATAAAAACAAATATTATGAAATATATTATTCCAGAGCTATATGATTCTATAGGATTTGAACAGCATAACAAATACCATGATAAAGATGTTTACGAACATACAATATCAGTATTAGAAAATATTGAATCAAAACTAGATTTAAGGCTAGCCGCTTTGCTTCATGATATTTCAAAACCGGAAAGTTTTACCTTAGATGAAAATAGTGAGGGTCATTTTAAAGGACATCACATAAAATCAGCCCAAAAAAGTGTGGAAATTTTGAAAAGATTAAGATATGACAATAAGACTATTGAAAATGTAAGAGTTTTAATTAGATACCACTATCTGAAAGATATTTCTATTAAAGAAAAAGGTGTGAAGCGATTCATTAGAAATGTTGGGATAGAGAGATTAGATGATATTTTCAAGTTAAACATAGCAGATATAAAAGGAAAATCCGATATAGCAGGAATGGACAAGGTAAATAATCTTAAGAAAAAGACTAAATTAATACTTGAAAAAAAAGAACCTTTAAACAAAAAAGACCTCAATATAAAGGGAGAGGATATAAAAGATCTAGGGGTAAAAGAAGGAAAATTAATAGGTGAAATACTTAATTATTTACTTAATAAAGTACTGGAAAATTCAGACTTAAACCATAAGACAATTTTGATAAATAAAGCAAAAAATTACCTAAAGAATTTGGAGGAAAAATGATACTTGAACATATTAAAGGAAAAACATATATATTAAACAAAAAAGGAATGACATCCTGTTTTTATAATATTGAAGATAATAAGTATGTAGTAATAGACCCAGGACACTTAAATGACAAAAATTATAAAAAATATATTGATTTTTTAAAAAAAGAAGATATAATTCCCAAGTATATTATTTGTACACACGGGCATGTAGATCATGCTAATTCAGTAGTTTACCTAAAAAATGAGTTCGGGAGCAAGATTATCATGCCGGAATATGAAGCTTATTTTTTTGATAATCCTAAGTTTTATATCCATAAAGTTATTAGAGCAAAAAACTTAAACTACCAAAAGATGTATTCAGCAGATAAGCTCAAAGTAGATCTTATAGTAAAGGAAGAAGAGATAATAATAGAAAATAAAAAATTCAATGTGGAGAGATTAGCAGGTCATTCATTTAATCACTGCGGTTTTTCAACTCCAGATAATGTTATATATTTAGGAGACACTTTATTATCCGAAGATTTAATAATGAAAACTAAAATTCCATATATATTTGATATTGATGTTGATTTAAAAAGCAAAAGAAAAATTTTGAATTTGAATTATGATCATTATCTAGTTAGTCACAAAGGAATTATATATGACAAAGAAAAAGTTGTTAATAAAAATGTGGATTTTATAAATGAATTTTTTGTAAAAATAATTAATTATCTTAAAAAACCGATGACCTATGAGGAAATTACAAGTAAAATAAACAAGGAACTAAAGATAGGTGAAAGTGTTCTTAAATTTCTAATTGCTGAAAGATCTATTAAGAGTTTTGTATATTATTTAGAAAAACACAGCTATATAGATAGCTGTGTTAAAAACCATAAAATATACTATAAAAAAATAAGAAATTTTGAAAATATAAGTTTATAAGCTTGAATAATTATGATCCTTAATGTGCTATTACTTCAGTCCAAGCATCGTCGTATAATTTTAAATTGTCACCAAGATCTCTAAACATTTCAGCTTTATCAATTTTTTCTTGAGAAGGATTGAAAGCTGGATTGTCGTATAAGAATTCTTCAACTTCTTTTTCAGCTTCGGTATGGACAGTAGAATACCATACATAATCTATATTTCTTAAAGTATTTTTTTTAGAAGTTACAAAATTGATAAATTTTTCTGCTAATTCCTTATTATCTGCATTTTTTGGAATACAGGCAGCATCAATCCATATATTTGAGCCTTCTTTTGGAATATAATAGTTTAGCTTGTCATTTTCTCCCATTGCTGCAACAGCCTCTCCGGACCAAATCAAGGAAATAGCTGCTTCGTCAGCAATCATCATATCCAGAGCTTCATCTACTATATATGCCATAACAAGAGGTTTTTGCTTTATTAGCAAATTTTTTGCATCTTCTATTTCAGATTCATTAGTTGTATTGAGAGAATATCCTAATTTCTTCAATGCAGATGCAAGAGAATCTCTTTGGCTGTCCATCATTAGGATTTGTCCCGAATAATTTTCATCCCATAAAAGATCCCAAGAATCAGGATTTCCTTCGACTATTTCAGTGTTATAAACAATACCTAGAGTTCCCCAAAAATATGGTACAGAATACTCGTTGTTAGAATCGTAAGCTTGGTTTTTGAAATTTTCGTCTATATATTGATAATTTGGTATATTATCAAAGTTGATTTTTTCAAGCATATCTTCAGAAATCATTCTTTCAATCATATACTCGCCGGTGATTATTAAATCATAATCCGTTCCTCCTGCTTTAACTTTTGTATACATATCTTCAGGAGTAGGATATTCTTGATAATTAACTTTAACTCCAAATTCTTCTTCGAATTCTACAAGTAGTTCTTCATCTATATACTGTCCGTAGTTAAATATGTCCAATGTTTCATCTTGTGAGCTACTGCATCCAGATAAAATTAATGCTGTTAGCATCGTAATTAGTATTAAATATTTTTTCATTTTTTTCCTCCATTATTCCTTAACTTGTAAGGTTGTTCTTTTATTTATAATTAATAGCAATCCTAAAACGACTGCTAACATCAAGGATGATAAAGCATTAATAGTTGGAGATATTCCTCTTCTCGCCATGGAATAAATTTCAATAGATAAGTTGGTAACTCCTGACCCTGTAGTAAAAAAACTGATAACAAAATCATCTATAGATAAGGTGAATGCTATTAGAAATCCAGTTATTATCCCAGGCTTAATCTGAGGGATTATAATTTTTCTCAAAGAATAAAAAGGTGTAGCTCCTAAATCCAATGCGGCTTCAGTGATATTCTTGTCCAACTGTTTTAATTTCGGTAGCACTGATAAAATAACATAAGGAATATCAAAAGTTATGTGAGCCAATAACATTGTACTAAAACCTAATTTAATATTTGCTGATAAGAATAAAATCATCAGTGCAATTCCTGTAACTATATCTGGATTAATTATAGGTAGATAATTTATATTTAAAAAAAGATTCATTCTATTAGTTTTCATATTATATATGCCAATAGCAGAAATAGTTCCTACAATAGTTGAAATTAAAGCTGCAGTTATAGCGATGGTTACTGTGTAGTATAAAGCAGTTTTTATGTCTCTATCCTTAAAAAGTTCCAAATACCATTTAAAGGTAAATCCGCCCCAGTTACCTCTTGACTTTGAGTCGTTAAAGGAATATATAACTAATACAGCAATAGGAGCATATAAAAATAAAAATACTAAGGATAAATATAATTTAGATACTTTATTTTTCATAGACTAATCCCGCTTTCCTTATCTATATTTAATACATTAAGTATTTTAATAGATATAAAAATTATAATTAAGATAATCATTGATAAGGCTGCTCCGAAGTTCCAATCTCTTGTAACTAAGAAAAGTTTTTCGATAAGATTGCCAATCAAAATATTTTTTCCTCCACCTAACAATCTTGGAATGACAAAAGTGCTTACAGCCGGCATAAAAACCATTACTAGTCCCGAAATAACTCCTGGTAAACTTAGAGGGAATATAACCTTTCTAAAAATAGTAAAACTATCAGCTCCTAAATCGTCAGCTGCTTCTATTAAACTTCTATCCATTTTATTTAAGGCTGTATAAATTGGAAAAACCATAAAAGGCAAAAAATTATATACCATTCCTAAGATTACAGCATTATTATTATAAAGAAGATTAATCTTTGGTAGGTTCAAGAAACTTAAAAAGCTGTTAATCAAACCAGTATTACCTAGTATAGTCATCCAAGCGTAAGTTCTTAGGAGCATATTCATCCACATAGGCAATATAAAAAGCAGTATTAAAAGACCTTTATTTTCTTCATTAATCCTAGTTAGTAAGTAGGCTACGGGATATCCTATAAATAGACAAATTATAGTTGATAAAGCAGCTATACTTATTGATCTAATCAATACGTTAATATATATTGGATTAAAAAATTTAGCGAAATTTTCAAAGGTAAATGTAATCGTCTTTATTTCATTTGCATTTCTTAATGTTATGCTGTATAAAAAAATTAGAAAAAGAGGGAACAGTATGAAGATTATCATCCAAATTGAATATGGGTATGCTAAATATTTGCTTTTGCTGTTCATATTACACCTCCCTCATTACATGTATATCATCTGGATTAAAATATAAACCTATGGTGTTACCTACTTTACTTGACTTTGTACTTTGAATCAAAAACTCAAAATTTTTAGAAATAACTCCAATTTCGTAGTGAACTCCTTTAAATACTACTGACTTAACTTCTCCATTAAGTAAACCTGAGTCTTTTTCTACTATATGTATGTCTTCAGGTCTGATTACGATCTTTACTTTCTCCATTTTCTTGAAACCGTAATCAACACATTCAAAGTTTTTCCCTAAAAAATTCACCTGATAATCATCCTTCATAACCCCGGAGATAATATTGCTTTCTCCAATAAAATCGGCAACAAAGGAATTAACAGGTTCATTGTATATGTTTATAGGTGTACCTATTTGCTGGATGTTTCCAGATTTCATTATAATAATTCTATCAGACATAGTTAAGGCTTCTTCTTGATCATGGGTTACATAAATAAAAGTAATACCTAAAGTTTTTTGTATGTTTTTCAATTCAACTTGCATGTCTTTTCTTAATTTCAAATCTAAAGCTCCCAAAGGTTCATCTAAAAGAAGTACTTTAGGCTCGTTGACCAGTGCTCTTGCAATTGCTATTCTTTGCTGCTGTCCTCCGGATAAAGAATCAATCTCTCTTTTTTCGAAATTTTCCAAACCAACTAAATTAAGAATTCTTTTTACTTTATTATCAATAATCTTAGTTTTAAGTTTTTTGATTTTCAAACCAAAAGCTATGTTTTCGAATACATTCATATGTGGAAATAAAGCATAATTTTGAAAAACTGTATTTATCTGTCTTTTATATGGAGGAATATTGTTTATATTTTCTCCTTCAAAGGAAACAAATCCTTCATTTGCTATCTCAAAACCTCCGATTATTCTTAGAGTGGTAGTTTTACCACATCCGCTTGGACCTAGTAATGTAACAAACTCATTTTTATAAACATTAAAACTAATTTCATTTAATACTTTTACATCTTTATATTTTTTTACAATATTTTTTAATTCTATTATCGATCCCTTCATTTATGCCTCCTAAAAATATGGTGGAGAGCTAATCCATAAAACTTCTGCAACATATTTTTTATTGTTTTCGATGTAATGGTCCTTATTACAAGGATAATAAAAACTTTGACCCTTTTTTATTTTATATTTTTTTCCATCATAATTTAAAGTTATAATTCCTTTTAATACATATCCAAATTCTTCGCCATTATGGGGACTGTCAATCTTTGTTTTCCCACCTGATTTCAGTTCTAATAAAATTGGTTCCATAGAGTATTTTTGAGAATTAGATACTAGCCAGTTTATTTTATTAGAATCATCGAAATTTTTTGTAAAATAATCTTCTTCAGTGTAAACAATTTTGTCATTTCCCTCATTGCTAAAAAAATTATTTAAATCAGTACCTAAACAGCCCAATATATCAATCAAAGTTGATATGGAAGGTGAAGTTAAATTTCTTTCAATTTGAGAAATATAGCCTTTTGTCAACTCACATCTATCTGCAAGCTCTTCTTGTGTTAATCCATTCCTAAATCTTAAATCTTTAATATTTTTTCCAATATCCATAAAGCCCCCTTATTAAACATAAAGTTTATAAATACTAAACAAGCAATGTTATTATATCTATAGTCATTAATCTTGTCAATTAAAAATTGAATTTAACATAAAAATAATATAAAATTAATTAATAAATAAAAGTTGGTGATTTAAATGAAAAAAATTTTGGTAATAGAAGATGAAGAAAAAGTATTAAATATAGTCAAAACCTATTTAAAAAAAGAAGGCTTTGAGCCTATTGTATCTTTAAGAGGAAAAGAAGGGTTGGATAAATTTTATGAGTATAGCCCTGATTTAGTAGTATTAGATTTGATGCTTCCAGATATAAGTGGTGAAGAAATATGTAGAGAAATAAAAAAAGAAAGTGAGATTCCTGTCATAATGCTTACAGCTAAAAGTTCTGTTGATGAAAGAATAGAAGGACTATCTTTAGGTGCAGATGATTATTTAATTAAGCCGTTTAGCCCCAGAGAGCTTATGATGAGAGTGAAGGTGATTTTAAAGAGATATGGGAGCACTAAAAGTTTAGAGGATATCTTATCATATAATAATAAAGATTTAGTAATAAATAAAAAAGCTAAAGTTGTTTATAAAAAGCAAAAGGAAGTAAATTTGACAGCGGCAGAATACAAGCTGCTTACATATATGGCAGAAAATGAAAATATAAATTTATCTAGAGACACAATTATACAGAAAGTTTTTGGTATCGAGTTTGATGGCTACGATAGAACAATAGACACTCATATAAAAAATATTAGAAAGAAAATTGAAGATAATCCCAAAAATCCAAAATATGTAACTACTGTGTTTGGGTTAGGATATAAATTCGAAGGAGAAATTTAATGAAACTAAATAAAAAAATGTTTATTTATTTTTCTTCCTTATCATTAATTTTAATTTTATTATTCTTTACTACGTCTAAGTATATTTTCAATTCCTCTTTTGAAAATTATAAGCTAAATACAGTAGAAAATGAAGATAGAGAATATATAGAATTAGTAGAAGAAATATATCAAAACAATGATGGTACAATAAAAAATGAAGATCTAAGACTTATACAAAGCTCTATAAATGATAGGGTAGAACTAAAATTTGTAGATAAGCAAGGTACTGTAACTTGGGAATTATTAATAAAGATGCCCGGAGGCAATATGGGCATGGGTCAAGGAAGAGGTCAAGCAGATAATATAAGTTACAATACTTATGAGATAACTAATGATGGTAAAAATTACGGTACTCTTAAAATAGGAAGACTTGGAAGGTATAACCTTTCAGAAGAAGATATAAACTTTCAGGATGATTTAAACAACGGGATACTTATTATTACTCTAATCTCAGCATTAATAACTATATTGATTAGTATTTTATTTTCAAATCAAATATCGAAACCAATCTTAAAAATAAAAGAATCAGCCCAAAAAATTAGAGATAAAAAACAAAATTGGGAAATAAAAGAAAAAACCAACACCTATGAACTAGATGAACTTTTAAAAACTATAAATTCTTTAGGAAAGACTCTTGAAGCTCAAGAAAATTTAAGAGTAAGATTAACTTCAGACGTATCACATGAATTGAGAACTCCCTTAAATGTCATGCAAAATCAAATAGAAGCTATGCAAGATGGAATAATAGAAAAAAACGAAGAGAAATTAGAGGAAGTTAGACAGGAGGTATTAAGACTTTCAAATTTGGCAAAAGACTTAGAAAACTTAACAGATATTTCTAATTATAATTTGAAGTTAAATCTTACAAAGACGGATATAGTAGAGTTTGTTAAAGGGGAACTTCGTAATTTTAAAGATTCATATAATAGGGAAAGAATTAAAGTAGATTTTCTCGACAAATCTAATAGTAAAACAATTTTGAATATAGATAAAAATAAATTCAAACAAGTTCTTATAAACTTATTTTCAAATGCTGAAAAATATAGTAAAGATAAAATATACATTAAAGTTGAAATAGAAGATATCAAGGATAATGTAATAATAAAAGTTTTAGATAAAGGGATAGGAATCTCTGAATCATCAAAGGACTTCATTTTCGAAAGATTTTATAGAGAAGAAAAATCTAGAAACAGAGAAACTGGAGGAGCAGGATTAGGTCTTTCAATAGTTAAAGGTATTGTTGAAGCACACAATGGAAAAATATATTTAAATACTGATAACAAAGAAGAAACAGAATTTGTAATACAAATGCCAAAACTAGAAAGTTGATTTAAAAAGAGTTTTTTGATATAATTTTTTAAGTTTCGAATGGTCAAAAGGAAGAAAAAAACAATTAATATAACAATAACACTAAGTATAATTACTTATCTTTGACATTGATATTTTTACTTGATAACTATAAAAATAAAAAATTCAAAGAATAAAATGGAGGTTAAAAAATGACGGACAAAAAGGTGATTTTTAGCGGAATACAACCATCTGGTTCCCTTACATTAGGCAATTATATAGGAGCTCTTAAAAACTGGGTTTCTTTACAAGAAAAATATGAAAGCTACTACTGTATAGTAGATATGCATGCCATAACTGTAGATAAAGAACCAAAGAATCTTAGAAAAAATACACTAGAAGTACTCGCAAATTATATAGCTTCAGGTTTAGATCCTAAAAAAAACACATTATTTATTCAATCTCACGTTCCAGCTCATGCTGAGTTAAGTTGGGTTTTAAACTGTTATACGTATTTTGGAGAATTAAGTAGAATGACTCAATTCAAAGATAAATCTCAGAAAAATTCTTCTAATATCAATGCAGGCTTATTTGACTACCCTGTGCTAATGGCATCAGATATTTTGCTATATCAAACAGATCTTGTGCCTGTAGGAGAAGATCAAAGACAGCATCTTGAATTAAGTAGGGATATAGCTCAAAGGTTTAATAATAGATATAGCCCAACATTTAAGGTTCCAGAACCATACATATCCAAAGTAGGTGCAAAAATTATGAGTCTACAAGATCCGGAAAGTAAAATGTCTAAATCCGATGACAATGAAAATGGATATATATTGCTAAATGATAGTCCAGATAAAATAATAAGAAAATTTAAAAGAGCCGTTACCGACTCAATAGGTGAAATAAATTATGGCGAGGAACAGCCGGGAATTAAAAATCTCCTAACTATTTACTCGAAACTAACTGATCAGCCCGTTGAAGATATATTAGCTCAATATAGTGGTAAAGGATATGCAGATTTAAAAAATGATACTGCAGAAGTAGTTATTGAAAAATTAAAACCTATAAGAGAAGAATCAGAAAAACTAGTAAAGGATAAAACATATTTAGAAAAGGTATATAAAGATGGAGCAGAAAGAGCACAGTATAAAGCAATGAAAACTTTAAGAAAAGTTCATAAAAAAGTAGGATTTATACCTAGATAAAAACCAAAACTCTCCTTTGAGGGAGTTTTTATTTTTAAAAAAGAGGGTCTAAAAAAGTCCCTAAGGGTCGATTGTTAAGCTTGGCAACTATGAAACTTAATAAAATTAATTAATACTTGATTAATACATTATTTATGTTATTATATACTTGAAGAAAAAAATCGGGACATATTATGTCTTAATTATAGGAGGAATACATGAAAAAGAAAGTAGCAATTAATGGTTTTGGCAGAATTGGACGTTGTGCATTTAGAACA
>Ga0209947_1000306_pt1 | contig 30360 bp, 22 predicted proteins | sample SalPonR2_B_D2_MG_FD_185706 | JGI IMG/M metagenome (GOLD analysis project Ga0209947, IMG submission 185706) | Salt pond soil microbial communities from South San Francisco under conditions of wetland restoration - Salt Pond MetaG R2_B_D2_MG... ...
CAAGACACCAATGACTATCCGGCTTACTTCGCATCACCAGTTGTAATGCGTTATATATGAAACAATTTTGAAATTCCATAGTTACTTATAGGCTCGGTCCCGGGCCTCGGCCCGGGGGGAACACTTCCAAGGAACTCGACAATATTTAATATTATCTTAGAAGCTTCCGCTGCTGTCATTCCGAGAAACGAAAGTGACGAGGAATCTTGATTGTTAAAGATTTCTCGCTACCGCTCGAAATGACAATGCGGACGCTTTTCAGAGTTACTTTCTGCAAAAAAGGTGCGCCAGCGCAATAAATCGCTTTTTACGAAGCCATCAATCTTCAAAAAATTGAAATGCTCAGATTAGGTTGACCTAAGATGAGGGATATATTATGAACTTTTGACAGGTAAAAAGGTGATCATGAAAAACTACTCGATATCGATACAGATTTGCAGCCTCGTCCTTTTGATGGGGATTGCGCTCCCCGCCTGCTATGATAAGCAACTGCTGCCGCTTATGGTATGCGAAATGCGGGGGCACTGCCAGAAAATCGCCATCGGCCCCGGTCCCGAGGATTTTGTAATGGACTCCCGGCAGAGCCCCGCCCGGCTTTTAGTTTCGAGCTATGAACGTCGAACACCGGCGGCTAACGGGGATATCTGTTTTTATGTGCCAACAACCGGGGAAACCGGTATCATGACGCGAACCGGCGAACCCGAACGGCTCACCGCATTCAAACCGCACGGGGTGGATATCCGGCACACCCCACAAAATACCTATCTTTACGTGATCCTTCACGATCCCTATGGCAACGGAGAGCGGCGGGAAAACGCCGTGGGCGTCTATCGGGTCCTCGCGGATCGGCTCGAAATGGTCCGAATGCTTGAGGATGCCGAGCACCTCTGGTCGCCCAATGACCTGTCCGTACTGGACAACGGGGACCTTTACCTCACCAACGACTACCGCGGAAAACTGGACCTGTACTTTAAGCGAAAGGCCTCTGAAATCGCTTTTTACGATTCCGATACCGAAGACTGGCAGATCGTGGCGGATGATCTGGCATTTGCCAACGGCATCCTGGCCGAATCCGATCGGGTTTTTGTCACCACAACACTGGGCAACCAGCTGCTGTCCTTTTCCCGGAATACGGACGGAAGCCTCGGCAAGTGCCAACCGGTGGTTGAACTTAAGGGCGGGGACAATTTAACCCGTTATGGAGAGCACCTGATTGCCGCCGCCCATTTTGACGACTACGCCTTTGTGAGGCATGCCAGAAATGGCGAGAATATGGCGCCGACGGTGGTCATGCGCATCACCCCGGAAACCGGCAGAAAAAAGGCGATCTATGTGGATGAGGGGGCGTTCATCAGTGCGGCATCGACCGCCTTGATCCACGAGGGGAAAATTTATATCTCCCAAATATTTGATCCGTTCATGGTGGTATGCGATGCGCCGCCGGATGTTAACTGGTAAAAACGGCAGAGACTAACCATTGGTTTGCGCGATACGATGATGACGAATTCATACCTTAAGCCTACGCCGTATATCAACTTTGATACATCTGAGGTTTCGGCTTTTGCCGAAGAAAAGGCGGGGAACGCCGCCGATCCCGTAACTCAAGCGGTCAACCTCTATTACGCGGTGCGCGATGGCATCCGCTATGACCCGTATGCCATCGATCTTACGTTAGAAGGGATGCGGGCGAGTACCACCCTGAAAAATGGCCGCGGATGGTGTGTGGCAAAGGCCATTCTTCTTGCCGCCTGCTGCCGCTGCCGCTCAATCCCGGCGTGCCTCGGTTTTGCCGATGTTAAGAACCATCTGTCCACAGAACGTTTGCGGCGGCAGATGCAGACCGACATTTTTTACTGGCACGGCTACACATCGATTTATCTGAACGGGGAATGGATCAAGGCTACGCCCGCCTTTAATATCACGCTATGCGAGAAATTTTCCCTAAAACCCCTCGAGTTTGACGGCAAAAGCGATTCCGTCTATCACCCGTTTGACTTAAAGGGCAACCGGCACATGGAATACATCCACTACCGCGGCGAATATGCCGATCTCCCCCTTGATGCGATCATCGAAACTTTCCGGCGGGCATACGCGCCGCCGGACGATGAGTGGCGGTCAGCGGATTTTGACAGGGATGTAAAACAGGAAACCAAAACATGATGGCCTCCCAGATAGACTTCAGCGGATGGCTTTCACCGCCTCCCCCTCAATGCCGAAGAGAAAAAGCTTCACCCAGGCGATGCCCAGCCTCAGAAGCGATACATCGTCGGATTTTATTTTAAGGCGAAGATCGGATTTGACCCTGTAGCGCTTTAGAAAACTGCTGTTTAGAACGAATTCCCGAAACCCGTCAATGTTATAGGTGGCCATAAAGGCCATTTTTCCCTTTTGGCCGTTCGGCCCCTCTCCGCCCCACGGATCGGCGTGAAACAGCCGCATGAAGTCGGCCCATTCCACCGTCATCTGGTTATAAAAAACCGCCCCCTGGTCGGCCGCCCAGGAATCCCTGGTCCAGGTAGTTTCCTCGAACTGGCCCTGGCAGAAATCCGGCGGGCGAAAATAGTGCAACAGCTGACTCCGGCCGGTTTGGGCGTCATAATAGATCCCGTGTTCAATCGGAAAGGCCCGGCAGGTCTGGGGGCGATCCGCATACACCCGGCACCCCTGCCGGGTCAAAAATGGGCAGGTCTTTTCCTCATTATCCGCCATGCGCAAAAGCACAGAAGGAAAATGCATATCCTCGCGATAGATTACGTCCGTATAGGCGTCAATAAACGCGGCCGACGTAATCCCCAGGGACTTGCGCAGGCGAATGACATCATAGGGGTACAAGAAAAGATTCAGGTTCCGGCAGCAGCGATTGAAACAGGAGATACCGGGGTAGCAGCGGAAGCAGAAGCGATCCGTTTTTCCAAGCAACCTTCCCGGCACACGGGTCGGATCATCGGTTTCGACGTATTTCATAAGGGGGTATCCTCCGCAGAACCCGCTGCCGTATCAAGGATCATTTCAGCAACCGTTTTTTTCATCCGCGATTGAATGCCGGCGTGCGCTTTAAAATCCTGTTCAAGCGCGGCCATCTTCGTATAAAACGGCGTCCGGTCAAACGGCACATAGGATTGATTGCCGCAAAGACGCTCGAACTCACCGCACCCCGGCCCGAATGTTTTGCCTTTACCGGGGATGTGCAGCTCATGCGCCAGGCCATGCAGCCGGCAAATCATGGGGCGATACGCATAAAGCAGGCACCAGCCGTCCCTGTTGACGGGGCACATGAGACGATCGGCGCCCGTCAGATTTTCTTTTTGGGCGGCCATAACCCGCTCAGCCCGTCGATATATCATCTCTCGCCGGTCGGCTTCCAGCCGGGAAAAGCCCGATAGCAAATAGGCGGTTTCAATGTGGGTATGATGATAAAACCGGGTCCGACAGCAGTTGTCCGAACAACCCTTGCAGTCAAACCCGTATGCGGAGGCGGTCCGGTTATATGCCCGATCCATTTCATCGTAGAGTTCGGCCAGCCTGGAGAAAAACGCATCGGCCGCCGGATAATAAATTTCGACGGAAAAAGACATCAGGGGGGTCAAACCAGGGGCGTCGGCACAAACAGCTCATTGTATAGATTCAGCACGTAGCGGTCGGTCATGCTGGCGATAAAATCACAGGTCAACCGGTCCAGGGCCACATCCTGAAAATAGGAGGCGGCCATTTCCATGCCGGAAAGTTTGCCCCTCATGGATTCCGGATTTTCCATAAAATAGCTGTAGAGCTCGATAATCATCTTCTTTGCTTTGACGAATTCGGCGTGAACCCGCTCTGAACGGTAAACGTTTTCGTAGAGAAAGCCCCTGAGACAGCTCATGGCTTCTGAAACAGGCTGACTCAACTTTAGGATGAATTCATCGCCCTGGCTTTCGCTCGAATAGATAAGATCCCGGATCATGGTCGTTGCACGCTCGGAATGGCTGCGGCCGAGCATCTCGATACACGCCGGCGGCACGTCCTCTTCCTTGACCACGCCGCTTCGAATCGCGTCATCCAGATCATGATTTAAATAGGCGATGATATCGGCAAACCGGACGATACGTCCCTCCACCGTACAGGCGATTTCCGAGGTATCGGCGGGCATAATTTCACCGAACCCTTTGGAATGCTTAAGGATGCCATCTCTTACCTCATAGGTGAGGTTCAATCCCTCGCCGTGCCGCTCCAGCACGTCGATTACCCGCAGGCTCTGCTCATTATGGCAAAATTCCGGCGAGTAGATTTCTTTCAGAGCGGTTTCCCCGGAATGGCCGAACGGCGTATGGCCAAGATCATGACCCATTGCAATGGCTTCTGCCAGGTCCTCGTTTAATCTCAACGCGCGGCTGATGGTTCGGGCAATTTCCGCCACCTCTAAAGTGTGCGTCAGCCGGGTCCGGTAGTGATCGCCAAGAGGGGACAGGAAAACCTGGGTCTTGTGTTTTAGCCGGCGAAAGGCATTCGAAAAGACGATCCGATCCCGATCCTGCTGGTACACCGTTCGAACCGGACAGGGCATCTCCTCCCGCTCCCTGCCCCGGGAGTCGGCGGAAAGTATACCGTAGGGAGAGATAAAGTTGGCCTCCCGCTGTTCGAAATCCTCACGAATGGTCGGCGTCGGCCTGTCCATCCGCCGGTTGGGCCCGTTTATACTATACTGTCGATACATGATCCTATCTATTTCATCTCCTGGGCTAAGCCCAGCCCGTGTCGGGCTGTTTTTCGGAATTTATCAAGCTTTTAATTTTAGCCTGAATCTGCCAAAGATGTAAAGCATAAAATTGCCGGTTTCGTGTAAAGATGGGCAAAAGGCAAACAATTGGCCCGGTCCGGCTAAAAAAAGTTGAGGTTCGGTTCTTCGGACAACTCCGGGGGCTTTTGGCAGAAATCGGCCATTTTCATACGGATTTCCTCAAAATCTGCCGCATTCCGAAGGTTTTTATTAAATGCGTGGCCGTACCGGAGGTAGGCCGCCATGTAGACAACCGTTTTTCGAAATCTCCGGATGGCCCGGGTTTGATCATAATGGGCTTCCAAAAGGTCGATTAGACGATTCAGCATTTCGCCATATGCCTCCGGCCCAAACGCCTCCCCATTGGCGATCTCCCGGAATATCCAGGGCTTGGCAACCGCCGCCCGGCCCAAAGCCACGCCGTCGCAGCCGGTCTGGGACATCATGGACTCACAGTCCCGGCCGGAGAAAACATTGCCGTTGCCGAATACCGGAATCGAAACCGCCGCCTTGACCCTTCCGATATACGCCCATCGGGGAGGCCTGGCCCGCCGGTCCGGGGCTACACGGGGATGGAATGTCAGGGCATCCGCGCCTGCGGCTTCAAATTGCCGGGCCAGCCCAACCGCCGGCGCCGCTCTGTCCTCCCAGCCGGTGCGAAACTTGACAAAAACCGGAAAACGGACCGCCCGGCGCACAGCTTCAACAATTCGAACCGCCCTTTCCGGGCTCTTCAAAAGGGCCGCCCCGCAGTTTCGCTTACAAATACGGGCGATCGCACAGCCGAAATTCAGATCGACGCCGAAAAAGCCCTCTGATTCGATCCGGCGGGCCGCCGCCGCCATAGTTTCGGGTTCAGATCCGAATATCTGGCAGACCAGACGAGGCAGCTCCGCATCCCGCCAACTGAATACCGGCGATACATGCCGGTTCTCCTGTGGGACGGTCTTTGCGCTGCACATCTCCGTGAACATCAAAGCGGCACCGCCATATTCCGCCAAAAGTTCACGAAAGGCCACATTGCCCAACCCGCTCATCGGGGCCAGCACCAACCGGCCATCGATCCGGCGACCGCCGATATCAAGCGGCGTATTTAGAAATTCACGGCATTCATGCTTCATTTTTAGACCTGAGACGCTCAGTTTAGCCTAAATTGAGCGATTTTCAAGTTTACCGCAGATACAAGGAAAATGATGTCGAGCGATAGGCGCCTATGCGAGACATCATTTGACGCAGTAGATGCGGTGAAATTGGAAATCCCGGAGGGTTTCAAATTTTTTGATTTAAAAATGTTCCAATATCCTGAAAATAAAATAAAAATTAAATCTTCAAAAAATTGAAACGCTCAATTTAGGTTTAGAGTAGAATAATAAGCACGTTAACCGGCAAATCAACCCCCATATCCGGCGGGAAACGAACGATCGGGCAGGAAGGGGGAAGATACAATAAAAATTCTTGACTCAACAGGCATATCTGTTTTTTAATTTGAAATTTACTTGATAGCCTCGCCGAACCGAATCTTTAAAAACCGTATCAAAGGAGAAACAAATGGGGGAGAAGCAGATGGGCGCATATGAATTCTACGAGGTGGTCAAAAAACCGCCGGTTGCCTGGGTCTATCTCGACCGGGCGGAGAAGAAAAACGCCATGAACCCGCCCGCCTGGAAGGAGAGCGTTCCGATTTTCAAAGATTTAGACGGGGATCCCGACATCCGGGTGGTGATCATTGCCGGTAAAGGGCCCTGCTTCTCGGCCGGCATCGACCTGATCGGGATGTCCTCAGAGCTCTCCGAACTCATGGAGGCCCAGAAAGGCGGCGTCAAATGGCGCCTCATCAACAAGATCCGCCCCCTTCAGGACGCCATAAGTTGTATCCAATGGTGCAGAAAACCCGTAATCGCTGCCGTCCACGGCTACTGCATCGGCGCCGGCCTGGATATGATAACCGCCTGTGACATCCGCATCTGCTCCTCAGACGCCCAGTTCTCCCTTAAAGAGGCCGCCGTCGGGTTTGTTGCCGATGTGGGCGTCCTGCAGCGTATTCCCCTGATCGTGGGCCAGGGGATCGCCCGCGAGCTGGCCTACACCGCCAAACTGATTGATGCAAAGCGGGCCAAGGATATCCTTTTGGTCAACGAGGTTTATGAAGGCCATGATGCGCTTATGGCCGGGGCCAAAGAAATGGCCGATGAGATTGCCGGGAACTCGCCCCTTGCGGTACAGGCGTCGAAGGACGTCTTGAATTACGGGGTCGGCAAAACGGTAGAGGAAGGCCTGAGCTATGTCGCCTCGATCAGCTCCAATATCATCCCGTCCGATGATTTGATGGAGGCGATGGCCGCATTTTCAGAAAAACGCAAACCGCAATTCAAGGGCGAATAGCAACCCCCCGATGGATTGCACCCAGTTGACTGCAATGGCCGTATATATCCACACCCTGGGCTGCGCAAGGAATTTGGTTGACAGCGAGACCATGGCTGCAGACGTCAAAAAATCGGGGGCTGAAATTACCTCGGTGCCGGCCGAGGCGGAGGTCATCGTCATCAACACATGCAGCTTCATTGAATCGGCCATCAATGAATCCGTTGACGCCATTCTGGGCCTTGCCGCCTATAAACGCAGCGGCGTCTGCAGGCGGCTGATTGTCACGGGATGCCTGCCGGAACGGTTCCGGGAAGAAATTGCAGGGGCCCTCCCCGAAGTCGATGTATTCTTGGGGACAGGCGCCTATGACCAGATTCTTCAGGCCATCAACGGCGAATTCGAAGCCGGCAGCTGTATCCTTCCGCCGCCGGAGGCCCGCGTTCTGCCCACCCATGATGCCGGCAGAGAGCCGTCAACCTATCCAGTCGCCTACCTTCGAATCGGCGACGGATGCAACCGGCATTGCACCTACTGTATAATTCCGAAACTCAGGGGAAGGCTTCGAAGCCGGGAGATGCCAGACATTGTCGCCGAAGCAAAAGCCCTTATAGCGAAAGGCTATAAAGAAATTGTGCTGATCGCCCAGGACACTTCCGCATATGGTCAGGACCTGAAGCCGAAACAAAGCCTTGCCGCGCTGCTGGATCGCCTGGCCGGCATTTCCACTGACGTGCGGATCCGGTTTCTTTACGGGTCCCCGGATCATACCGATGATGCCCTAATCGCGACGGTTTCAAGATATTCAGAAATTTCGCCCTACTTTGATCTTCCGGTGCAGCATGTAAGCCCGGGGGTTTTGAAGCGCATGGGACGCGGGTACACGGAAAAAGACCTTTTACAGCTGATCGAAAACATCCGCTCCGCCATCCCGGCGGCAACGCTTCGAACGACCATATTGGTGGGGTTCCCCGGCGAGACCGACGCCGACTTTGAACGGCTGCTAAAGTTTTTAGAGGCCGTAAGGTTTGATCATGCCGGGGGGTTTGTTTACTCTGATGCCGAGGACCTTGCCGCCCATCGTCTGCCTGATCATATCCCCGCCTCCGTTGCCCGTGAGCGATATGACCGGCTGATGACGCGTCAGGCGGAGATCTCGCTCGAGAAAAATCGGAGCCGGCTCGGAAACATTTGCTCAGCCCTTGTGGAGGAGCGGATTGATGATAATCTTTATGTAGGTCGAACGGCATTTCAGGCGCCTGAAGTCGACGGCATCACTTACATTGAATCGCCCGACCTGAGGGTGGGCGATTTTTTGAACGTCCGCCTCAAGGAGGCGTATGCGTATGATCTTAAAGGAGAAATTGAATGCCCGATTTAAGGGATGAACTGCTGGCGCGGATCACTCCGGACCTGAACCATATTGAAACCGCCCTGCACAACAACCTGACCCCCCATTTGGAGCTGGTTTCTGAAGCCGCGGGGCACCTGATATTCAGCGGCGGCAAACGACTGCGCCCCCTCTTGAATGTCCTTTGCGCCAGATTATGCGGGCATGAAAACGCGTTTGTGATCAAATTTTCAACGATCGTTGAATTTCTCCACACCGCCACGCTGCTCCATGACGATGTCGTCGATGACGCCGCCATACGCCGGGGCAAGCCGGTTGCCCACGCCGTTTTCGGGGCGCCGGTTACGGTATTGGTCGGTGATTTTCTGCTCGCCCGCGCCCTTGCCATTGCGGCCCGGACGGAAAACCCGAAAATTATCCGAATCATATCAGAGATCACGGAAAGCATGTGCCAGGGAGAAATTCAACAGCTCACCCGCAAAGGTGACATCGATCTTACGGAATCCGAATACATGGAGGTCATCCGGCGCAAAACCGGTTTTCTGATCCAGGGCGCCTGCCAGACCGGCGCCATACTCGCCGGTGCGCCGGCGGAAACGGAAAAACGGCTTTCAGATTACGGCTACCACCTCGGCATGGTATTCCAGATTGCCGATGACCTTCTGGATTATACCGCTGAGACCGAGACCCTGGGCAAACCCGTAGGCGCGGATCTTCGGGAGGGCAAGCTGACGCTGCCGCTTATTTACGCGCTTAGCTGCGCGAATGGAAAAGATCGGACAAGAATGGTGGAGATTATTCAAGGCCCCACCTTTTCGTCCGGGGATTTCCAGGAGCTGGTGAAAATTATTGATTCCTACGGCGGCATCGCCTATTCTCAGGATATCGCGAAAAGCCATGTAAAACAGGCAAAAAACATCATTAGCGCCTTCCCGGAGGACGAAACCCGGCGGACACTTTCAATGATCGCCGATTATGCCCTGAGCCGGGGCAGTTAATCTCATTATTCGTATGTTACCGGGCATCTTAGCAAACCATACGATATTTCAAATGCCAACAGGGGATTAAAAATGGCCAACGCCTTCTCTCTGAGAACCTTTTGGGTCCACTTCGCCACCGCGCTTTTAGCCGCACTGCTTCTTTTCACCGGTATGGCGCAGACGGTTTTTGCCGCTGATAAAAGAATTGCCGTCATCGGATCGAGCCGAATCTATGACAACGTTACCAGCGCCCGCAACGCGGCGATAGCCGAGGGGTTGCTTTCTGCGGTGGAATCGGCGGCCCTTGAAATGATTCCCCGGCAGCATCTGAAGTCCGACTTTGAAACGATCAGCGCCGAACTCTATGACCACAGACGGGATTTCACCCAGAGCTATCAGGTTTTGAAAGAAGTCGATACCGGCACATATTATCGCGTACTTATCCGGACGACGGTGTCAACAGACAAAATCCAGAGCCTGCTCAAGGACCTGGGCATCACCATGGCGGCAGAGGCCCTGCCGAAAACGCTTTTTCTGATTGCTGAGAAGCATGCCGGTGATCTTTCCCGCCACTACTGGTGGCACAGCGAAAGGAGCGCTCTTGCACAAAATGCAGCGATCAAGCCCATAAAACAGGTATTCTGGAAAAAGGGCTTCCCGGTTATCGATCACCGCAGGCTGCCTCAAAATGAAATCCTTTCCGAACTGGAGCTTTCCGCGGATCTGACGGCAGCCGAAGCCGTTACCCTGGGGCAGCGGGCCGAGGCCGATGTGGTCGTGTTCGGCAATGCAACGGCGACAGAGACCCGAAACAAAAGGGGGGAAAACATCAAAACCTTCCGAGGAAGCATCTCACTGACTGCCGTTGCCACCCAAACGGAATCAATCATCGCCACTGCCGAGCAAACTGAGACATCGGCCAGTCGACGGATAAGGGATGGCAGCCGTCAAGCCCTTTCAAACGCCGGCTATCGGATCGGGAACGTTCTTGCTGAAAAAATCTCCACGGCGTGGCAACAGCAAGCGCAGTCAGGCGGAAGGCTGGAGATCGAGGTAAAGGGTGAAGGCGATATTCTGCCGGAGCTTGTCCGTTTCAGAAAAACGCTGCGCCATATCCAGGGGGTTACGGCCCTGCAGACCGAGGAACGTCGCCAAAACAAAGCCATCCTATCCATCAAATATGAGGGCAGCCCCCGGGGCCTGGCCGACAAAATTCTGTTAACCCAGTTCGAGGGCTTTGGCGTAAATATTTATGAGACGACGGAGAGCCGGATTGGCATCGAACTGTTATCCGATCCGTCCATAACAGAATCCGAAATCGATTAACCCGCCCCTTCTGAATCGATTATCCGGGTTTAGGATGGCCGGGTGCCCTATCGATAAAACAAATAATTACTTGCACATAAAAAAAATTTCGCATAAAAAAACTACTGACAAGCTCGTAAAAAGTCGATTTTAAGATGGCAAAGAAAAAAGTTCAAGATCAAGGCGCGCAAATTCCGAGGAATGCAGCGTACTTAGCTGTACGTGAAATTCCGAGGAATGCAGCGCAACACAGATATTGGACTTTTTACGAAGCCATCAACTACTAGGATTTCTTTAGCCACCACCAATTATTGCGAGGGCAAAGCGGCATGGCAGTGCACGAATTCATCTCGCTGATTATCAGCTGTCTGGTCATGGGTTTTGTGTTTTTGCAGTGGCATCAATTCAAAAGAATCCAAAATTTCAGCCTCCTTTTCCTCTGCTTTGTTTTCGTCTTTGCCGCTTCGGCCTTTTCCGTATTTGAACACTTTTACCTATACCCTTCCCTCAATTTCCTCCAACATTTCGCCAGCGCCTTAAGCGGCATCTTACTGGCGATTTGGTGCCGGCTTGTATACGTGGACACAAAGAAGGATACCCCCGGCCAATGAATTTTGTAACGGTCTTTGAACTTGTCGGCCTTGCTGGCGCCATTTTTGCATTCGGTTACTTCTGGGTGGGCACTCGCCGGGCATTTATACGAAATATCCGTATTGCTCTGGGTATACTGCTGGCGGTCAGCCTTTCCAAGTACCTGGTCAACAGCCTTGAATGGTCGGGGCTTATATCGCATCCCGGCCTTGCGCCGAGTGAAAACTATCTTGATGCGATCTGGCCGATCGCCTGGTTCTTCTTCTTTCTGGTCTTTCTTATGGACACCGGTGAACAAGATCTCCGGACAAATAGAGAGCGGTATCAAATGATACTCAACAGCTCCCGAGATGCCATTTTTATCATGGATGGCAATACAAACATTCTGGATTTAAACCAGGCGGCGGTTTCGTTGACAGGATATTACGCCCAAGAGCTGAAAAATATGGCCATGACCCGTTTTACCGAACATTTTGATCTCAACACCTACCGGCACTATTTCAACCATAAGAATGACGGCTTCTCTTACACGAACGAGATTCGAATGCGCTGTGCCGACGGAAAGCACTTGGAAGCGGAATGCTGTAATACCCTTGGCTCTATCAATGGACGGAAGCTGATGTGTACAGTTGCCAGAGATATAACCGAACGTAGGCATACAGAAAATCTTCTGGCAGCGGAGAAGGAGAGGCTGGATACAACGCTCTACAGCATTGGCGACGGAATCATTACGACTGACATCGAAGAACGCGTCACATTGATTAACAGGGTAGCCGAAAATCTCACCGGCTGGAGCCAGGACGCCGCCCGGGGCAGATATCTGTCCGAGGTTTTTCAGGTTATCGAAGCGTCTTCCCGCGAGCCTTGCGAAAATCCGGTGGCCAAGGTGATTGAAAACAATGCCATCACGACACTGGGCGATCAGACCGTGCTGATTTCAAAAAACGGTCTGGAATATACCATTTCAGACAGCGGCGCCCCCATTATTGACCGTAACGGCCGAACTATAGGGGTTGTCCTTGTGTTCCGGGACATTACAACAAGCCAAAAATCCCGGGAAGAAATGCTAAAAATTGAAAAGCTTGAGTCCCTGGGCGTCCTTGCTGGTGGTATCGCTCATGACTTCAATAACTTATTGACCAGCATGCTGGGCAACGTCTCTTTGCTAAAAATTGAAACCCAGCCGGAGGAAAAGACCCACAAACGGCTTGACGAAATCGAAAAGGCCGCGCAGCGGGCGACGGATCTCACCCAGCAGCTGCTGACCTTTTCAAAAGGCGGTAAACCGATAAAGACGTTGACCAATTTGAGGGAACTGATTAGTGAATCCGCTACCTTTTCACTCAGGGGTTCAAATGTCAAATGTGAATTCCATCTGGATCCATCCCTAAAGGCGGCCGAGGTCGATGCCGGTCAGATCGGCCAGGCGATCAGCAATATCGTCATCAATGCCGACCAGGCCATGCCGGAAGGCGGGCGGATCCGCATTCTTGCCAGAAACATCGAAATCAAGGCCAACAATGAAATGATACTTGAGCCGGGCAACTATATCCAAATAACGATTCAGGATACCGGCCCCGGCGTTGAAATAGAAAAACTCAAAAAACTTTTTGACCCCTATTTTACCACCAAACAAAAGGGCAGCGGCCTCGGACTATCGGTAGCGCTTTCGATCATTGAAAAACACAACGGGAAAATTACGGTGGACTCAAAACCGGGCAGAGGAACAAGCTTTTTTATCTATCTGCCGGCATCAGAGAAATCTCCGGACAAACCCGAGGAAACGGATGGCAAAATCTATACCGGCAGGGGGCGAATACTTGTCATGGATGACGAAGACTTTATCCGCGATATCTCGATCCATATGATTTCAGAAATGGGCTTTGAGGTGGAAACAGCCAAAGACGGAGAGGAGGCCATAAGCCTTTACCGCCAGGCGATGGAGGCGGGCCGTCCTTTTGATGCCGTCATTATGGACCTGACGATTCCCGGCGGCATGGGCGGCAAGGAAGCCATCAAAGAATTGACGGCAATTGATAAAAATGTCAAGGCGATTGTTTCCAGCGGTTATTCGAACGATCCGGTGATGGCGGATTTCCAGTTATACGGTTTCAAAGGCGCGATTAAAAAGCCCTATATGATGCAGGAGATGAGTGAAGCGCTGGAGATCCTTTTTCGCAAGGAGCGGTAGCGGTCGGCCGCAAGGCCTCAGCCCATTGCCTGACCAGTCCCGCCAAAATACATGCAATCCCCCATTGATCCGAAAGAATTCTTTATAGTAGGCTAAATTGACAATGATGGCTCTCGTTATATTTTTTAGCCGGCAGCCGTTTCAAATTTATCCGTTGTGCTCAGGGATACAACATGATATCAGTATATCTCGACAATATTTATTCCGCGCCGCCTGTAGCCTGAAACCATCTTTATCCGATTGACAAATCGCATGCCGCAAGCTGAAGAAAAAGATAGGGACCCAATCGAGCGCTTGTTCGAAAGCGTCGGCAGAAAAATTATCCGATTCCGCTTCATCTGTCTGGCCGTCATCGCCACGATTTTGCTTATAACTGCCCTCGGCCTCCCCCGGCTCGAATTTGATACGACCATTGAAAACTATTTTCCGAAAGATTCCCCCATATTTGCCAAAAAACAAAAATTCAACGCCCATTTTGGCAACAGTGATTTTGTCGCCTGCCTGATCCGGGCGGATGATATTTTCAAGCCGAAGATTCTGCGCATGATGCAGTCGCTCAGCGACGAGCTGAAGGCCAAAGTCCCCTTTGCCGATGAGGTCATCTCCCTGGTGGATACGACCTATTGCCGATCGGAAAACGGCCGCATCGTTGTCGATAGGCTTGTGCCCGAACCGGTTCCGAGCGATCCGGAAAAAATTGCGCATATCCGGGAGCAAGCCCTGTCAAAAGAACTCCTGGCTGACAAAATCATATCCAAAGACGGCACCGAGGCTTGGCTGGTCCTTCAGCTCGAGCCCTATCCGGAGAATTGGAAAAACAGCCATCACCTCTCCCCCACGAATGCGGTCGGAAAAAAGGCGCTGGAAATCCTCTCCCAGCCCGAATACCAGAAATTCGACATTCAGCCCACGGGCTGGCCGGTGATGGTCTACGAAGAGCTTATTTTTACGAAAAACGAGTCCGCCCAACTGATGACCGTGGCAATCGTTCTTGCCGTGCTCGTCTTAACGGTTTTTCTCAGATCCTTTCGTGGGGTCATCACGCCGTTTCTGATTTCCATCATTTCCCTGGTCATCGTTTTCGGAATGATGGGCTATCTCAATATCAGGGTCAATGCCCTGCTTTTCAGTGTGCCGGTGGTACTGATTCTGGCGATTTCCATCGGCTACTCGATCCACCTGTTCAACTATTTCAACAGGGAGTTTTACGCTAACGGAAGTCGAAAGGAAGCGGTCTACCGGGCCGTTCGACGGGCCGGATGGCCGATCTGCTTTTCGGCACTAACCACCATCGGCGCATTGCTCTCATTTGTGGCCATCCAGTTGCTGCCCATCCAGTGGCTGGGCACGACATCGGCTGTTTTAATATTTTGCGGCTATATACTCGTTATGACGCTGGCCCCGATCCTTCTCAGCCTCGGCAACAACGAAACGGCGCGTTCTGATACGACAAAGACGCCGGAACTATGGAGTGACAAACATTTTATCAATCTGACCCATTGGATTTTTAATCACTCAAAGGCTGTCCTAATCGTATTCGTCTGCATTCTTTTATTCTGCATCTATGGCCTGACAAAAATCGAAATCAATATTAATACGGAAAACACCTACGGCCCGGATGTGCCATATGTCAACCGGATGCTTGAAATCGCCGATTCCGATCTCGGCGCCTTTAATACCTACAATGTCCTCCTGGACTTCAACCGCCCCAATGCGGTGAAAAATCCGAACATATTAAAAAAATTCGAAACCTATATCCAGAAAGTCCGGGATCTGAAACTGACAAAAAAAACCTACTCGATACTTGGTATTCTAAAAGAAATGAACCGGCTCAAACACGATGGCGATGATGCCTATTACAAACTGCCGGACGGGTTTATCGCCCTTGGCGAACTTTTTATGGAATATGAGATGCTGGCGGAGGGGCCGGACCTGTCGAGATGGCTCAGCGACGACTATTCCATGCTGCGACTCCAGGTGGGGACCAATGGCTTAAATGCCCAGGAGACCAACCGGGAAATCGATTTCCTCCAGAAAAAGGCGCATGAACTATTCCCAGAGGCAAAAATTAATATAACTGGCGGGATGCCCGAATACGCCGCACTCAATCACTATGTGGCCAAGGGGCAAATCAATTCGGTCTGTATCGCGCTTGCCGTCATCGCGTTGCTGATGATTATCGTTTTCAGGAATGTTAGACTGGGTTTAATCGGCCTGATCCCGAATATCACCCCACTATTGGTTATTGGCGGGTTTATGGGGCTTACGCATACGCCGCTGGATTTTTTGACCATCACCATTGCCCCCATGATTCTCGGGCTCTCCGTGGATGATACGATCCATTTTCTTGACTATATCAAGAGTGAATACCGTTTTACGCAAAACTATCTTCAGGCCACCTCATGTGCATTGAAGGTGGTCGGCCGGGCGCTTTTCACCACCACCTTTGTCATCGTGGTGGCCTTCAGCATATACGGCTTTTCGGATTTAAATATTATGGTGAACCTCGGCATACTCGTCATTCTGGGGATCACCTCCGCCCTTCTGGCCGACTACTTCGTCACCCCGATCCTCATTAAATGGACCCGCCCGTTTGGCAAAGAAAAACACTGATCACATTTTCAAAACCATCAGTTCTCTATAGCCTCGGCACGTGATTTTAAAAAAAGATGATAAAGCAGTTCACAGTAACGATCCATCTTGATCATGCCCGCCTGGGATTCCGTATAGCGCCAGAAGCCATAAAGCTTTGTCAAACTGATCAGCTTGCTGCTGTATAGCGGCCAGGTAAATTTTTCCCTGACCCGCTCCATACTGTTTTCAGAAATCTTACGCCAATAGTTGTCATCAACCTGGCAATCCTTTATAAAATCCCACAAAACTTCGGCAATTAAATCCGGCTTACTCGTATTCATCAGGAAGCCGCTTTTCCGGTCGACAATGATCTCTGACGGACCGCCGAATATGGGGCCAAATGTGGGCAGGCCGCATTGCATGGCCTCGAGTATGGTCAGGCCAAAGGCCTCAAAAAGCGCGGGCTGGACAAAGATCCCCCCGCAGTCGGCGATAATGCGGTACACCTCCCCCGTTTCCTGTTTGGGAATGCTGGGCAGCCAGCGAACATGGCCGTGCAGGCCGTAGGTTCCGATCATCTCGTACATCCGATGGATCTCACTGCGCTCCTCATTGTCGTCGGAGGCTTCCTCGTGAATGGTGCCGGCGGCCGCAATCAGGTTGCAGTGCTTTCGGAGCTCCGGATGCTGACCGAAAGCCTCGACAAGACCGGTGATATTTTTTATCCGGTCAAGCCGGGCCATAGTAAAAATCGGTATCTGGTCCGGATCCTCGAGATAGCCGTAAATATCCTCCGATTCCTCCTTGAAAAGACGTTTCCGCCAGTAGGTGGTTTTACTGGCCGGCCGCTTATCCGTGTTATAGTATGGGAAATAGTTGGCCTCATCGACGCCCGGCGGCACCACATTAAACTTAGGATTAAAAAGATTGACGCCATTTACCACCTGGCAGAGGCCGGGCATGGTATAAAACTGATAGGACTCATACTGCCCGAACCGCGATTCGGTGCCCGCAATCTCCTGGTAGGTACTGGTGATGATGAAGTCGGATTTATTCATGGCGAGTAAATCGGCGGTAAACTGACAGGAAAAATGATACTCATCCTCCATATCCCGCCAATACAGATCTGAGAACAGATACTTGGTTTTCTCCAGGGCATGGGCAATGGTGCACTGAATCACCTCCATGCGATCGGAGAGAAGGGTGGCCACGAGATTGCCATCCGAATAGTTCCCGATAATCAGATCCGGGCGGCCCTGGAATTCAGCCAGGAGCTCCCGCTCACAATCGCAGGCGAAACGGTCCAGGTACGGCCAGATTTTAAAACGCGACACCCAGTCCTGATGCTCCTGGCCGTTCTCATCGTAGAACGGAATCCGCAGGATATAGGCATTACTTGTACCGACGATATCCTCCGTACGCTGGTTGCATGAGGTGGCGCCGGCATTCGGAATCAAGCGGGTAACCACAATGATCCGTGGGAAGACGTCAATACCGGCGAGCTCGAATTCCTGTTTAAGATGGTTCTCCAGGGCCCGGACCTGATCGAGTATATAGATCACCTGCCCCCCGGTATCCGGTTTTCCCAGCACATTTTCCTGACCGAACCAGCCGTGCGGCGAAATAATGGCCACCTTGGATATCATGGGCACCCGGGAGATAAATTTCTCGAGACCGACGCTGCTGGGCTCATGAAAAAGGCCGTGAAGGAGCTGCATGGTCTCCAGTATCCGACCGGCATTATGGCCCCAGCCCGGCTCAAACCCTTTGCTTTTAAGCTGGGGTTCGAGGTTTTTGTACGGCGTCTCTGAATCGAGCCGCTCGACATCCTCAATCATTTCCTCAAGGGCTCCTAAAAAGTCCTCCATATTATTTAAAATGGCGCCATTTACCAAAAGCTGCTGGCCGTTGATCCGATGAAGCCGCAGAAACTCAAAGAGTTTGACGCGACATTCTTTTACCTGCTGAAACATGTTGCTTGACATGTGCTTGTTTAAAAAGCTAATGCCGTTTCCCACATTTTTGACATCCCGTATCTCCGGGGAATAGTCATAGAACGGCAGAAAATCGAGCTCCAGGGTATTTTTATTGGCCGCCACCCGGTTGCCGAGGCTATAGGCATCCTTGTAGTCGAGATAGCGGTTGACCGAAATCTCCTCCATATAGTCGAATGATCCCGACAGCCGGTATATCCGGTAACGGGCCAGCGTATACCGATGCAGAATCAGCGCGATATTTTCCATAAACAGGATTTCCGGAACCTTGTTTAAAAACTTGCCGATTTTTGAATTTTGGCCGAACCCGCTTTCCTTGTTATTATCCCGGCACCACTGATGCCACTCCAGCCAGATATCGTTTCTGAGAAGATACTGTTGATCGGAGCTTCTCAAAACAAAAATAAAGTCGGCAAAATCCTTCTGTTCTTCTTCAGGTATCAGTTTGTTGATGATATTTGTCACGCTTGTCTCCTTTCCTACAGGCATCCACTGAGCCAATGGGGCCCAGCGTCCCGGCCGGCATTATTAACTCCTGCCTTAATCTGATCCGACGGATTAAGTCAAGACCGAAAAAATCGACGGACCCGAATTCACATTACTGCGTCCGTTTTTTTTGCCGCCACCGCTTCTCCATTGACATGCCCCGGGGAATCACTTAGTTTTTTTTATAAAGATTTGATGCGTACCATAATAAATAACAACCATCGGAAAAAGGGGGACCATTATGGCCAAGAAAGTCGTTATTGATCAGGATGAATGTGAAGGTTGCGAGAGCTGTGTCGAAATTTGTCCCGAAGTCTTCGGTTTTGACGAGGACAAGGAAGTCGCCTATGTGATCAAACCCGAGGGCGGACCGGAAGATGACATTGAAGAAGCCATCGATTCCTGCCCGGCAGAATGCATCCATTGGGAAGAGGATTAATCGATGGGCTGATTTTTAGACCCGTACGGCCCCCTTTCAAAGGGCGCCGTGCGGGTGTGGCCCGCCGGACTTTAAATGCCTCTCTATGAATTGCCCCCCTCTTTTATTTCCATGCTTTAACCGGGCTGTTTTCCGAGTGCGCCGTGAGCGGCGGCAACCCGGGCTTAAAAATCAGAACCAGCGGGGGCAGCACAAACATATCCCCGATCAGGGCGAAAACCATGGCAAAGGCGGTCAGCATACCGAACATCCGGGTCGGCAAAATGCTGCCCAGCACCAGCACGAAGAATCCGCAAAACAAGAGCAGGGTCGTTATCATGATCGGTTTGCCGACATCGGCGAATGTCTGTACGACCGCCTCGGCGGGATCCTTCTTCAACCCGCTGTTGCGCCGCATCCAGGAAACAAAATGGATGGTATCATCCACGGCGATGCCGATGGTAACGCTTGCAATCATGGTTGTCGCCACATCCAGGGGGATACCGATCCAACCCATCAATCCCAGTATCATAATAATGGGAAACAGGTTGGGGACCATCGAAAATACGGCCAGCCAAAAATTCCGACAGACAAAGAGCATGACGAAAAATATGATGATAAATGCCATGGCAAAGCTTTTCTGCTGGCCTTCCTGAAGGTTTTTGTCCATTCTTAAGTAAAGGGAGGAAAGCCCCGTTATATGGAAAGAAAACGCATCCCCCAGAACTTTTTCAAGGTATTGACGGGCTTTTAAATGGAGCCGATACCCTGCCTCGTTGGATTTCCAGATCGAGAGGAACGTGATGCAGATCTGTTTGTGCTCCAGCGAGATGGTCCGGTCCAGCACCGCCGGATCGCCCAGTTCGTAAGCGTCAACGATATCCAGCCGGGAATCGGGAATCTTGAAATACGCCGGCTTGTTTGCATTGATCGCCTGGTTGAACTCCTTCAGGTAGTTGACGATAGAGAACGCATGGGTAAGGTCTTTATGCTCGGATAGGAGCTTCTGCTGGATGGCAGCCACCCGCTTCACGGTTTCCGGGTCTTCGAAATCCGTCTCCGCCCCATCGGCTTTTATCCAGACAATAAAAGGGATCGTACCGCCAAAATGATCTTCAATGACGGTAAAATCCGATTTGATCCGGTTGTTATCCGGCAGATAGTTAAACGTATTGGTTTCGAATTTCAGGCGGGTCATTCCAAAAACGGCAAGAATCATCACCCCGACGAAGAAAACAAGCAGGATCCACCTTCGCCGGGTGACAAACCGGCCAAGAAATTTTAACGCACGGGTCAAGATGTCGGTCCGGGCCGCTGGGGCCTGTCGTGCCTTGATTTTTTCAAGAGACCCTGACACACGCTTCTCATTTAGAATAATCAGCGGCGGCAGCGTGCCCATCGAAAGAATAAATGCCAGCATGACGCTGATGGCCGTAAATATACCCAGGATAGCGACCGGCCGGATATCGCTGGTGTAAAACGATAGAAAACCGGCTCCCGTGGTAAGACTTGTAAACAGACAGGGGAACCAGACCTGTCGAATGGTTTTGCGCAGTCCGGTGGTCGTATCCATGGGGTGCCTGCGGATGGTTTCCTTCAAGTGGGAGAGAATATGTATGGAATCGGCAATGGCGATGGCCAGCAAAATGGCGCCCATGGTGTTTGTAATGATATTGAATTTTTCCCCGCAGAAAACATAAAACCCCACGCCCCAGATCAAAATCACCAGCAGATTGACTTCGCATAGAAGGGCCAGGCTCAGCTGCCGTAAAAGAAGAATAATAAAAATAAATATGAGGATAAGGATCACCGGAATAAAGGTTTTGAAATCCTTTTCAGACAACCGGTTCATCTCAACTTCGACAAAAGAGGGCCCGGAACAGTACATGCTGAAATGATCCCCCGCAATACGCCTGGAAACATCCAAAATCGCATACGAGGCCCTTCGCTTCTCTTTCTCCCCCAACGACTCGAGCTCCACATGAACCGCCGTCATCTGACCATCCGGCGTCAATATGTGCTCGCTTACAAACCGGTTGGAAAGGGCCCGGGCTTTTGCTTTTTCTATCTCCCGGGCCGAAAGTTCGCCGTCGGGCACGATCTGTCGGAGCACGATCGCATCTTCGGTGCCGAAGAACTCCTCCACATTGGTGATACTGACCACCCGGTCCACACCCGCCACCCGTTTGAGCGCATCGGTCAGCCGACGGATAGTTTTTAAATGCCTATTGGAAAACAGGTTTTCATGCGCCAGGGCGACAACGGAGAACTCCTCATTACCAAAAATTTCCTGAAATTTCTGGTAGGTGCCATAGCGGCTGTCGCCGGCTTCAAAAAATACTTTGATGTGGTTATTATGGGATTGCTGGAAAAAACAGTAGAGGAAAAACAGCGTAAAGACTAAAATGAATCCCAGGATTCGCCTGGGATGGGAAAAGAGCGTATCGATAGAGGCATTGATAAAATTTTTCTGCATATAGCGCCGGCAAAAAATTTCTGTTGACCGCAAACAAATGGTTACGTAAGAATTTCAATATTCTTGGGAAATTCGGGAATCAAAAAAATGATGGGCTGCTAAAATGAAACAACGCCTTATTGCCGCCGGATGGTTCACATTTGTTAGCCTTACATCCGTTCTGTTTTTCTTGATCGCCCTGCTTATCTGGATCGCCACATGGCCGTTGGACCGTCGACAGGTTGTCCTGCAGCAGTTTACCTGCTTCTGGGCGGCCCTTTACACGTGGATTGTCCCGGCGTGGCGGATCCGAATTGACGGCCGGGAACACCTGCCCCGAAAAACACCCCATGTAGTGGTATCCAATCATCAGTCCCTACTCGATATCCTGGTCCTCTTCAACCTGTTTTTTCACTTCAAATTCGTATCCAAAATCGAAATCTTCAAGGTTCCGCTGATTGGCTGGAATATGTATTTAAACAAATACGTTAGACTCACCCGGGGCGACAAAAAAAGTGTTGCGAAGATGCTGGAGGACTGCGAGAAGGCTTTGGAACAAGGCAGCTCCGTACTGATATTTCCCGAAGGCACCCGCTCACCTGACGGACAGATCAAAGCATTCAAGCCGGGTGCCTTCATCTTGGCCCTAAAAATGAAAGCGCCCATCCTGCCGATTGTCATATCAGGAACCAACGCCGCCCTTCCCAAATACAGCATAAATTTCCACGGCCGCACAGATATACACATGCGGGTGCTTGAACCCATTGCCTATGAATCCTTTGCCCACCTAACAGTAGAAGAGACGGCAGACATGGTAAGAGGGGTTATGACCAGGGCCCATGACGAGATCAAAACAAAGACCTCGGAAATATCCGGATAACCGGATTATCTGATGTCCACGTGATACTCCTGAAGCGACTTGGGCAGTGATCGGCTTTCCAGCCGGGCCTTGATTCCTCTGGCGGCCGCCATCGCCGCGGCGGTGGTCGTAATATAGGGCACTTTGTAGTTAATTGCGGCCTTTCGGATATAGGAGTCATCATCCTGGCTTTCCCGGCCGGAGGGCGTGTTCAACACCAACTGGACCTGCCCGTTTTTAATCCCATCCACGATGTCCGGACGGCCGTAGCCCAGTTTTTTAACGATCTCGGATTCAATGCCATGCTCGGCCAGAAAATCGTGTGTGCCCTTGGTCGCCCGTATTTTAAAGTTCAAATCCTTGAACAGCCGGGCCGGCTCCATCACCCTGGGTTTGTCCGCATTGGCGATCGTAATCAAAACCGTGCCCTCCAGCGGCAGAGGGGCCTGCGTGGCCTCCTGGGCCTTGAAAAAGGCAAGCCCGAAGGAATCGGCCATGCCCAGGACTTCACCGGTGGAGCGCATTTCCGGGCCGAGCAGCGGATCGACCTCGGGGAACATGTTAAAGGGAAAGACCGCCTCCTTGACCCCGAAATGGGGGATCACTTTCCGCTCCAACCCGAAATCCCCGAGTTTCCCGCCCATCATTATCTGCGTGGCAATACGCGCCATGGAGACGCTGCACACCTTTGAGACCAGGGGCACGGTTCGGGAGGCCCGGGGATTGGCTTCAATGATATAGACCTTATCATCGACAATCGCATACTGAATATTCATCAAGCCGACGACCCCCAGCTCCATAGCGATTTTACGGGTATATTCGTTTATGGTTTCAATATGTCTGACCGGAATGCTGACCGGCGGAATCACACAGGCGGAGTCCCCGGAGTGCACCCCGGCAAGCTCAATGTGCTCCATGGTCGCCGGCACGAATGCATCGGCGCCGTCGGCAATGGCGTCGGCCTCGGCCTCAATGGCATTCTCCAAGAACTTGTCGATCAGGATCGGCCGCTCCGGGGAGACATCGACCGCCATCGCCATATAGCGCCGAAGCATCTCCTCGTCATGCACGATCATCATGGCGCGCCCCCCCAAGACATAGGAGGGCCGGACCATCAAGGGATATCCGATCTGCCTGGCGATTTTAAGGGCTTCTTCGGCTGAGAAGGCCATATCGGACTCCGGCTGGGGGATACCCAGCTTCCGCATCACCTGCCGGAAGCAGTCCCGGTCCTCCGCCTGCTCGATGGTCTCGGGCGATGTGCCGAGAATTCGAACCCCTGCATCCGTCAACTCCTGGGCGATATTGAGCGGCGTCTGGCCGCCGAACTGCACAATCACCCCTTCCGGCTTTTCCTTTTCATATATGCTCAAGACGTCTTCCACGGTCAGAGGCTCGAAATACAGCTTGTCCGAAGTGTCATAATCGGTGGAGACCGTCTCCGGATTACAGTTGACCATAATGGATTCATAGCCCGCATCCCGTATGGCAAAGGCCGCATGGACACAGCAGTAGTCGAACTCGATGCCCTGACCGATCCGGTTGGGGCCGCCGCCCAGAACCATGATTTTCCTGCGGTTCGTGACTTCGACCGTATCCGGGGCGTTATAGGTAGAATAATAGTACGCGGCATTCTCCACCCCGCTTACCGGCACCGTCTCCCAGGCTTCAACCATGCCGAGCTGCCTGCGCTTCGCCCGGATATCGACTTCCGGAATTTTTAACAACTGGGAGAGGTATTTATCGGCAAACCCGTCCTTTTTGGCCCGAATCAGCAGATCATCGGGCGGCAGCGCCCCTGCATGCGAGAGGATTTCCTCCTCAAGGGCGACGAGGTCTTGCATCTGCTCGATGAACCAGGCTTTAATCCAGGTCTTCTCATGCAGCGCGTCAACGGTTGCGCCTTTGCGAAGGGCTTCATACATGATAAACTGCCGTTCACTCGAGGGGGTATTTAGCATCATCATCAGCTCATCCAGCGACTTCTGATTGAAATCCCCGGCAAACCCCAGGCCGTAACGATTGTTTTCCAGCGATCTTATGGCCTTCTGCAGCGCCTCCTTATAATTTTTGCCGATACTCATGACTTCGCCCACGGCACGCATTTGGGTGCCCAGTTTGTCGTCAACCCCCTCGAACTTCTCAAACGCCCACCGGGCGAATTTTACAACCACGTAATCCCCGCCAGGCGTGTATTTTTCCAATGTTCCGTCCCGCCAGTAGGGGATTTCATCCAACGTCAGGCCGCCGGCCAAAAGTGATGAGATATAGGCAATGGGAAACCCCGTTGCCTTTGAGGCCAGTGCGGAGGAACGTGAAGTGCGGGGATTGATTTCGATGACGACCACCCGGTCCGTCCGGGGATTATGGGCGAACTGAATATTGGTCCCCCCGATCACCTCGATGGCCTCTACAATAGCGTATGAGTAGCTTTCAAGCCGTTCCTGGAGCTTTTGATCGATGGTCAGCATAGGCGCCGTACAATAGGAATCCCCGGTATGCACCCCCATGGCATCCACGTTTTCAATAAAACAGACGGTTACGATCTGATTTTTTGAATCCCTCACCACCTCGAGCTCCAGCTCCTCCCATCCCAGAACCGATTCTTCAACCAGCACCTGATTGACCAAGCTTGCAGCCAGACCCCGGGCGGCAACGACCCGCAGTTCTTCCACATTATAGACATGTCCCCCGCCGGTACCGCCCATCGTGTAGGCCGGCCGGATAACCACGGGATAACCCAGCTCTTCGGCTACCTTTTCAGCGGCATCCACAGAGGTAACCGCCTTACTCATCGGCATTTCGATACCCAACCGGTCCATGGTATCCTTGAACGCCGTCCGATCCTCGCCCCGCTCAATGGCATGAATATTGACGCCGATAATACGGACCCCGTATTTGTCAAGCACGCCCGCCCGATGCAGCTCCGAAGTCAGATTTAACCCGGACTGGCCCCCGAGATTCGGCAGTAAGGCATCCGGCCGCTCCTTTTCAATGATCCAGCTCATGGTTTCGACATTTAGCGGTTCCACATAGGTCACATCCGCCATTCCGGGATCGGTCATGATGGTGGCCGGGTTCGAATTGGCCAGCACAATTTCATAGCCCAGGGCGCGCAGCGCCTTGCACGCCTGGGTACCGGAATAGTCGAACTCGCAGGCCTGCCCGATAATAATCGGCCCGGAGCCGATGATCATGACCTTGTGTATATCTTCAAGCTTGGGCATACTCGCTCCTTTATAAAATGGGTTTTGGGTATTGGGTTTTGGGTTTTGGGTATTGTGGCTTTGAGCTAAAATGTTTTACTATACTCTCCCCTAACACCCGACACCCGACACCCAACACCCAACACCTAATACCTAATACCCAACACCTAACACCTAAAAATGACTGCTCCCGTCCCAGCAGTGCGTGCAAAGCTTCTCCTTCGGCAATCCAATGGCCTTTATCATATCCTCCAACAGTTGGAATTTTAGCGACGTCAACCGCAGCTGCTCCCGAATCCTTTCCACCATGGCCTGGTTCTTTTCCGAGCCGCAGGTGGCATATTCTTCGATAGCGTCCATATTGCCGCCCTCCAACTCATAGATCACCTTGCGTCCAAGCAAATCCAGGGTGGATCGGGAGGGTGAAAAATTCAGATACTCGCAGGGGTAGATCAGGGTCGGGCACGCAGTTCGCATGTGCACCTCTTTAGCCCCGAAATCGAATAGGATCTGGACATTATCCTTTAGCTGGGTCCCCCGGACGATCGAATCATCGCAAAATACCACCCGTTTTCCCGAAATCATCTGCGGTACGGGGATCAACTTCATTCTTGCCACAAGATCCCGCATGCGCTGGTCCGCCGGCATAAAGCTCCGGGGCCAGGTGGGGGTATATTTGACGAAGGGCCGCTGGTAGGGGACCCCTTTTTTATTGGCATAGCCGATGGCGTGCCCGATCCCGGAATCCGGAATCCCGCCGACAAAGTCAATCGGAATATCATCCCGTTCGGCCATCGCCTGACCGCATCGGTACCTGACCTGCTCGACGTTGATATTTTCGTAGCTGGATGCCGGGTACCCATAATAGACCCATAGGAATGAACAAATCTGAAGCTCATCGCCCGGCGCTTTGCGCTGTTCATAGCCCTCGGCGGTAAAACATACGATCTCACCGGGGCCAAGATCCCTCACGACTTCATAGCCCAAATTAAAAAGCGCACAGGTCTCAGAAGTGGCCGCAAATGTTCCCGCCTTTTTACCGAGGATCACGGGCGTTCGCCCGAGCCGGTCCCGGGCGGCATAAATCCCGTCTTCAGTCAAAAGGAGCAGGGAACAGGATCCCTGGATAACCTCCTGGGCATAGGCAATGCCCTCCTCGTAGGACCTCTGCTGGTTGATCAGCATGGCCACAAGCTCGGTGGGGTTGACCGCGCCTTCGGAGACCTCCGAGAAGTGAAGCCCCTGTTTGAATGCCCCCCGGGCGATATCGCGCATATTGTTGATTCTGCCCACCATGACGATACCGAATGTCCCGAGGTGGGATCCGATGATCAGCGGCTGCGCATCCGTATCGCTGATCACCCCGACGCCCTTTTTGCCGCTCAATTTCGGCAGGTCGGGCTCCAGTTTTGTCCGGAAATACGTGTTCTCGATATTTTTAATCGATTTTGTCATCCCCTGACGGTTTTGAAAGGCCAGACCGCCGCGTTTTGTGCCCAGATGCGAATGATAGTCGGTACCGTAGAAAACATCCGTTACACAGTCCTGTTTGGACACACATCCAAAAAAACCACCCATAATTTTCTTCCTCCGTGAACCGGAATGCCTATCAACGGGCCTGCTGAAAACGAACAGGGTATTTCTTTAAAAAATCAGTCGGATGATAAGAGAGTTTCGCCTTCCTGAGCCCATCATCCCCTAGATCGGGTTCCCGGTTGACCCACTGCACGGTTTCCCCCTGATGTTTGAGAAACAACTGGTTGATTGCCTGATAGCTGCCCTTGTAATCCGGACAGCCCTTTTCGAAATGAACGGCCAATGTATCCGGCGCCAGCATTTCACCTATGGTATAGGCGACGATCAGATCATCCACGAAAATAACGCCCCCAAACACGCCGTTTAAAGCCTCCCAATTCGTCAGCGTCCTCATGATCGCTTGGTTTTCAGCTTCCAGCTGGCTTGATGATTCGCATAGCCGCCATGTGCACCAATCATCCTGAAGCGCCATGGCGTGATCCGCTATGTCATCGGTCATTCCTACATAGGTATACGCATTATTTTTTTTAAACTGGTTGACCAGGTTCTTTTTCTTATGAAACCGGTTTCCCTTTAAATTTATTAATTCGCTGGCGTCATAGATATAATCCCACTGGCCCCGATCCTCGGATAGGCTCACGCTGTCGTTGAACTCGCGCTGCCAGATATCGGCAAGGGTCCGCGGCACCCGGGTGAACTCTTTAAACCGTGCCGGATAATCCGATCGCAGGGCGGGCCAGTCCACCCCATGCCAATCACCCACCGGCGCCCATAGCACCGGTTCGGGCAAGCGCTGCCGGATCCAGGCCAATGAATCGGTCCAGGCGATGTCGAGGCCGTATACCGTCGCCCAGCTAAAAAGGTTGATAAAGCCATAATCGGATGAAACCTCGGGGCAGCTCGAAAGATACGCCTCATACAACGGCTGATGCGCAAGACTGACGGGTTGGAAGGTAAGCCTCATTTATCCTCCCGGACGGCTTCGGCAAAGGCGCGCCCCTTCTGATAGGCCTCGTCCATATATTCGGGATGCTCAAGAACGTCACCAGCCAGATCAAGGCCCCGCACCAAAAATGAATCCCACATATTCATATCGAAAACATCGAAAAAATACTTCATCGTCAAAAGCATCCCGTCAAACAGCTTTTTCCCTTTTGTCGCACCCACGGCAATCAACAGGCCCTTTCGAACCGGCGTCCACTGGTTAAAAGGGGTTTGCTCAATCCAGTATTTTTTGATCCATAGCGACTGGCAGCGGTCCATAAACATTTTCAAATGCGCGCTGACAGTGTAGAAAAATACCGGCGTGGCAATCATTACCCCCCTGCAGGCGAGCACGCGATCCCTCACCTCCTGAAAGTCGTCCTTAATAACACACTCCCCCGCCTTTTTGCACCCGTAAATTTCAAAACAGGGAGAGATCTTGTAGTCCCGCAAAATAATCTCATCCACGGCCGCTCCGGCATCGGTGGCCCCGGCGACCGCCCGTTGCATTAGAGTGGCCGTGTTGCCCTGACGTCGTGGGCTGCCATACAATGCTGCAATGTCATACATGGTTTTTCACCCGTTGCCCGTGTCATTCACAACAAGCCCCACCGGGCAATGGTCCGAGCCATAAATATCATCGGCAATAAAGGCCTCTTTTATCCGGCCGGCCTCAATCATGTCGGCCGTAACAAAAAAATAGTCGATGCGCCAGCCCGCGTTGCGTTCCCGCGCCTTAAAGCGGTAGCTCCACCATGAGTATTTGACAAGATCCGGATAAAAATAGCGAAAGGTATCGACATAGCCGTCCGCCTCCAGGGCATCCAGCCAGTCCCTCTCGATCCGCAAAAAGCCCGATATCTTTGAATTGGCCTTGGGATTTTTCAGATCGATCGCATGGTGGGCGGTATTATAATCGCCCGTGATAACCAGGCTCCTGCCGGTATTTTTCAGGCGGTTGGCATAGTCAAAAAAGTCACGATAGAAATCCAGTTTATACTGCAGACGTTCATCGCTCATCTGGCCGTTGGGGAAGTATACATTAAAAAGAATGAATGCGCCGAAATCGAACTCGAGTATTCGCCCCTCATCATCGTAGCCCGGCACACCGATTCCGTAGGAAACGGATTTCGGCGGGATTCTTGTCCATGCCCCTACTCCGGAGTAGCCTTTTTTGACGCCGCAATGCGACCAGTAGGATTCATAGCCCGGTATATCCCTAATGGATTCACTCAGCTGGTGGGCCTGCAGCTTCGTCTCCTGAATGCAGAAGACATCAGCATCCAGCGCTTCGAACGCCTCCCGGAAGTTTTTTTTCAAGGCCGCCCGCAGACCGTTTACATTCCATGAGATCAGTTTCATTGGCACCCTGTCCTTAATTCTGCCCGCCGCCCCCCTGACACCCCGTCGTCTTGGCGATCAAATTGTCCAACTCTTTATAAAGCCCATTATAAGAGTAATAAGTACGTGCGACTTCATAGTTATGTACCACCAGCCGGTGTTTCAGATCCGGGTCGTCAAGGACCTTCTGCGTATCGCGCACGGTTTGCTCGGTGACGAATCCATCGAGCTCGATCACGGAGAACCCCTTGGGTTTGATATCCACCGTATAGTTTGAATAGGTATTGACCACAATGGGTTTTTTGAAATAAACCGCCTCCAGAAAGGCATTGCCGAAACCCTCGTAATTCGACGGATAGGTCACCAGATCCGCATGCGGATAAATGTCGTAGAGCGTATAGATTTTGCGGCCGTCCGATGTCACGCCCCGCTGGTCATTGATAATATCGGATACAAAAATCGTATTCACGCCCATCAATTGGGAGTATTCCCTGATGCGCTGTTCGTACTGATACCCTTCGTCCCCGGAAGCGTGTGAAATGACCAGCTTGGCCGGCTGTTTCAGGCGGTGAACCAGTTCGATGGCGTGCTCGATACCCTTGCGCTTTACGACCCGGGTCGGCTGCAAAACAAAGAGCTCATCTTCGCCAACGCCCAGTGACTCCCGGACGTCGGCGGCATAATCATCCAGCGGCGGCGGGGGATCATCAAAATTCATCACATTCGGTATCATGCGTGAAGATATGCCTGTGCGAAGGCTTAACTGGTCAGCCGCGGCCGAACTGATAACGACGTGCTCGAGTCTGGGCAGATGCGGCGGAAAGGCCATTTTAAGGCAATCAGAGACCGCATTGGTCAAAAACCGCTGACGCTCCCAGAAAAAATCGTGATGATGGGCGATCGCCGGGATATTGATTTCACACAGGAGTTCGGTTATCGCCAGACCCAGCGGAATATTCAGGGGAATGGCCA
>Ga0209947_1000307_pt1 | contig 30205 bp, 31 predicted proteins | sample SalPonR2_B_D2_MG_FD_185706 | JGI IMG/M metagenome (GOLD analysis project Ga0209947, IMG submission 185706) | Salt pond soil microbial communities from South San Francisco under conditions of wetland restoration - Salt Pond MetaG R2_B_D2_MG... ...
CGATCCGTCGCAATGGCAGGGCTTCGCCTTCGGCATGGGCATCGACCGGATCGGGATGCTGAAATACGGGATTCCCGATTTGCGGGCGTTTTTCGATAGCGATCTGCGCTGGCTGCGGCACTATGGGTTCAGCGCGCTGGAGGTGCCGACGGTTCACGCGGGGATGTGATGACGGGGTTGTTTGGTATTGTTGTCGCGTTGATAACGATCGTCGGCGGCGGTCTTGTGTACATCTGGCAGAAAGCCGAAGATCGTCGTGAGCGATATCGCTCAGAAAAGCAGCAGATATTCAAAGACTATCTGCGCTCTATGCGCCGCGTCGTGTCGTGCGCGATATCAGCCGCCGTGCAAAAAAATGATGAAACCCTCAATGCTCTTTCCGAAGCAGAACGAGAACATGACGATATACTTGATCTGTTTGAGTTGTATTCCGATGAGCCATTGAGGAAATTGTCGTTGAATTTGGAGCGCGCACTTCTGGAATGGCGTGATGGATTGCTGAAGGGCCAAGACGAAACGACCATCAAGACCTATCGAGATACCTATCTGAAATCGCGTATCGAGATCGTAAAAAACATGCGGGCAGACTTGTTCGGCGGAGTGGAGCAGCCCCCTGTGACGGCGTTCGGGAATTGGCTAAGGTCGAAACTGAGTACTGGGCGTACGCCCGAATAGCGCCAACGGCGCCGGGCGAGCGCCTGCCCGTCCCGGCGGGCTGGCGCTTTGGCGGCCGGGTGCTCCGCTCATTCGGCGCGATGACTTGGCCGGGATAAAGTGCCCCGAACAATCGTAGCTGCGCCATCCCACGGACAGGCGCTCGCCCGGCTTTGCGCGGTGGGGTTGGTGCGGCGCAGCGGGACAAGTCCCGCCACCCCGCCCCCTTTCCCCGGGTGGACACCGCGCGCAGAGACGCTAGAACGCGCTGAACCCCGCGACGGAGCCTGAAGCGATGAAATTCACCCTGTCCTGGCTGAAGGATCACCTGGAGACCGACGCCTCCGTGGAGGAGATCGTCGAGACGCTGACCGATCTGGGCCTCGAGGTCGAGGAGGTCGAGGATCGCGGCGCGCGGCTGCGCGACTTCACCATCGGCCGCGTCCTCAGCGCCGAGCAGCATCCCGATGCCGACCGCCTGCGCGTCTGCCAGGTCGAGACCGACGAGGGCGTCAAGCAGATCATCTGCGGCGCGCCCAACGCGCGGGAGGGGATCACCGTGGTCGTGGCCAAGCCGGGCGTCTACGTTCCCGGCATCGACACCACCATCGGCGTGGGCAAGATCCGCGGGATCGAGAGCTTCGGCATGATGGCCTCCGAGCGCGAGATGGAGCTTTCCGACGAGCATTCCGGCATCATCGAACTGCCCTCGGGCGAGGTGGGCCAGAGCTTCACCGACTGGCTGGCCGAGAACGACCCGTCGAAGGTCGACCCCGTGATCGAGATCGCCATCACGCCGAACCGGCAGGACGCGCTGGGCGTGCATGGCATCGCCCGGGATCTGGCGGCGCGGGGCCTCGGCCGTCTGAAGCCGCATGCGCCCGAGCCGGTGACGGGCAGCTTCCCCTGCCCGGTGAAGGTGGAGATCGCCGAGGACACGCTGGACGTGGCGCCGCATTTCGCCGGCCGCCTGATCCGGGGGGTGACGAACGGGCCGAGCCCCGACTGGCTGCAGGACCGGCTGCGCGCGATCGGGCTCCGGCCCATTTCGGCGCTGGTCGATATCACCAATTTCTTCACCTACGACATGAACCGCCCCCTGCACGTCTTCGACGCCGACAAGGTGCACGGGACCGTGCGCGTGCATCGCGCCAAGGGCGGAGAGACGTTGGAGGCGCTGGACGAGAAGACCTATACCTTCGCGCCCGGCCACACGCTGATCTCCGACGACAACGGGGTCGAAAGCATCGCGGGCATCATGGGCGGCGAGGCCTCGGGCGTGACGGAAGAGACCGTGAACGTCTTTCTGGAAAGCGCGTATTGGGACCCGATCCACACGGCCTATACGGGTCGCGATCTGAAGATCAATTCCGACGCGCGCTATCGCTTCGAACGCGGCGTGGACCCGGACTACACCCTGCCGGGGCTGGAGGCCGCGACGGCGATGGTGCTGGAGCTCTGTGGCGGCGAGGCCTCCGAGGTCGTGGAGGCGGGCGCACCGCTGAAGACCGCGCGGAGCTATCCGCTGGACACGAAGCGGGTGATCAGCCTTGTCGGCATGGAGATCCCGCGCGACGAGCAGGTGCGCATCCTGACCGCGCTGGGCTTTTCGGCCACGGGAACCGGCGACGTGCTGGAGGTCTGGGTGCCGTCCTGGCGCCGCGACGTGCAGGGGGAGCCGGACCTCGTGGAAGAGGTCGCGCGCATGGCCTCACTCACCAGGCTGGAGCCGAAGCCGATGCGCAGGCCCCGCCCGGGCGTGCCCGCGCCGGTGCTGACGGCGGGCCAGCTGCGCGAACGCGCGGCGCGGCGGACCACGGCGGCGCTGGGCTACAACGAATGCGTCACCTACAGCTTCATCGACGCTGCCGCGTCGGCGCTGTTCGGCGGCGGTGGGGAGGCGACGCGCCTTGAAAATCCGATCTCGTCGGAGATGAGCCATATGCGTCCCGCGCTTCTGCCCGGTCTGTTGCAGGCCGCGGCCCGCAACCAGGCGCGCGGCATGATGGACCTTGCGCTGTTCGAGGTGGGCCATGCGTTCCACGGCGGCGAACCGACGGAGCAGCATCTGCAGGCCGTGGGCCTTCTGGTGGGCCAGTCCGGTCCGCGTGACCCCCATGGCGCGCGACGCCCCGTGGACGTGTTCGACGTCAAGGCCGACGCCGAGGCCGTGCTGGCCGCGATGGGCGCGCCGGCAAAGGCGCAGATCCTGCGGGGCGCGCCCGAATGGTGGCATCCCGGACGGCACGGGATGATCTGCCTCGGCCCGAAGAAAGTGCTCGGCATCTTCGGAGAGCTTCACCCCCGCGTGCTGGCCGCGATGGACGTGAAGGGCCCCGCGATGGCCTTCACGCTCTTCCCCGCCGAGATCCCCATGCCCAAGGACACGAGCGCCAGCCGCGGCGCCGTGATCCTGCCGGAGTTCCAGTCGGTCGACCGCGACTTCGCCTTCGTCGTGGATGCCGAGGTCGAGGCCGGCGCGCTGGTCAATGCCGCGCAGGGGGCTGACAAGTCCCTGATCGCGGCTGTGCGGGTGTTCGACGAGTTCATCGGCGGCAGCCTCGGGGAGGGCAAGAAGTCCATCGCCCTGACCGTGCACATGCAGCCCACGGACCGGACGCTCACGGAAGACGAGATCGACGCGGTCGCTGCGAAGATCGTGGAGAAGGTCACCAAGGCCACGGGCGGCGTGCTGCGCGGCTGAGGGACGGCAACTCAAAGGCGAAGGAGGAACACGAATGACGCTAAAGATCTACTTGTCGGGAGAGATCCACACCGACTGGCGGGAGCGGATCATCGAGGGCTCCGAGAAGCTGGACGTGAGTTTCGCGAGCCCCGTCACCGATCACGCCGCCAGCGACGATTGCGGTGTGGCGATCCTGGGTGCCGAGGACCAGAAGTTCTGGCATGACCACAAGGGCGCCAAGATCAACGCGATCCGCACCCGGCACGGGATCGAGACCGCCGATATCGTCGTCGTCCGCTTCGGCGAGAAGTACAAGCAGTGGAACGCGGCCTTCGATGCGGGCTATGCCGCGGCACTTGGCAAGCCGGTCATCGTGCTGTCCATGCCCGAGCATCAGCACGCCCTGAAGGAGGTGCACGCCGCAGCACTCGCCGTGGCCGAGAAACCCGAGCAGGTCGTCGACATCCTACGCTATACGCTCACAGGTACCCTGCCGTCGTAAGGTCAATCGCGACTGGCCGCCGGAAAAGATGATCACGCGGCCACCATATCCCGCCGAAGCGCCCCTTGCCGCCCAAGCCTCCTTGAACGTCATGTGCGGCTGCGCTTCTTTGTCGGTGCGGCGGGCCGTGTTCGCAAATGCACAAGGCTGCCGAGGTAAGAGTACAGGAAAGTGGGACGACCAATGATCAATGAGTTCAAGGAGTTCATCGCACGCGGCAATGTCATGGACATGGCCGTGGGCATCATCATCGGCGCGGCTTTCACGGCGATCGTCACATCGCTCGTGGGGGATCTGATCAACCCGATCATCGCGCTGTTCACCGGGGGGATCGATTTCTCCGGGTGGTTCTATTCGCTTGACGGCGAAAGCTACGCGTCGCTGGCCGTGGCTCAGGCGGCCGGCGCGCCGGTCTTCGCGGTGGGCAACTTCATCATGGCGATTATCAATTTCCTGATCGTGGCCTTCGTGGTCTTCCTGCTGGTCAAGATGGTCAACCGGATCAAGGAAGCGAGCGAGAAGAAAGAGGAACCCGCCGCCGAGGAAGAGAAGAGGCCGACCGAACTCGAGGTCCTGCTCGAGATCCGCGACGCGCTGAAAAAGGCCTGATCCCGTAAGGCCGGGGGGCGTTTTCGCCCCCCTTCAGGATTTCACGACGACAGACGGCGACACCACGTCGAGGCCGAGCGCCTTGCCCACGGCATAGTTGGTCAGCTTGCCTTCATGGGTGTTCAGCCCCGCCAGAAGATGCGCGTCCTGCTGCATCGCCGCGCGCCATCCCTTGTCGGCCAGCGCGATCATGAAGGGCATCGTCGCGTTGCCCAGCGCGATGGTGGAGCTTCGGGCGACGGCGCCCGGCATATTGGCCACGCAGTAATGCACGATGCCGTCGACCTCGTAGATCGGGTCCTCGTGGGTCGTGGCGCGCGACGTCTCGAAACACCCGCCCTGATCTATGGCGACATCCACGATGACGGCGCCGGGTTTCATGGTGGACAGTTGCGCGCGGGTGACGAGCTTCGGCGCGGCGGCACCGGGGATCAGCACCGCCCCGATCACGAGGTCCGCCGTCCGGATCAGCTGTGCCGTGGTGTCGGCGCTGGCGTAGCGGGTCTTGAACGCCCCGCGATAGACATCGTCGAGGTAGCGCAGGCGCGGCAGCGACCGGTCGAGCACGGTGGCATCCGCCCCCATGCCCGAGGCGATGCGCGCGGCCTGCGTGCCCACGACCCCGCCTCCGATGACGACCACTTCGGCCGGACCGACACCGGGCACACCGCCCATCAGCACGCCGCGCCCGCCATTGGCCTTCTGAAGCGCCCAGGCGCCGACCTGCGGCGCGAGGCGTCCGGCCACCTCCGACATGGGCGCGAGGAGCGGCAGGCCCCCCAGCGCATCGGTGACGGTTTCATAGGCGATGGCGGTCACACCGCTGTCCAACAGGTCACGCGTCTGATCGGGGTCCGGGGCGAGATGCAGATAGGTGAACAGGACCTGTCCGGCCCGAAGCTGCGCGCGTTCGGGCGCCTGCGGCTCCTTCACCTTCACGATCATCTCGGCTTTCGCGAAGACCTCTGCGGCGTCCGCCGCGATCTCGGCCCCGGCGGCGACGTAATCCGCATCCTCGAAGCCCGCGCCGTGGCCCGCGCCTGTCTCGACCATTACATGGTGTCCGTGCGACACGGCTTCGCGCGCCGCGGCCGGCGTCAGGCCGACGCGGAATTCCTGTGGCTTGATTTCCTTCGGGCAGCCGATCCTCATGGTCGTTCCTCCCTGTCATCTTCCGCCGTAAGCATGCGCCCTTTCCTCGGAGATTGTTTTGATCTTTATCGTGAAACTTGCGAATAATTCGGGAAATTCTCCGATAGGCTGGGTCTCAAATGAAAATTCATCCTGAACAAACGCTGCTCGACGATATGGATCGGGCCATCCTGCGCTGCCTTCAGCGGCAGGGCCGCATGACCCATGCCGAGCTGAGCGAACGGGTGAACCTGTCGCCCTCGGCCTGCCACCGCCGCGTGCAGCGCTTGGAGGCCGCGGGCGTGATCCGCGACTACGTGGCGCTACTGGATGCGCGCGCGGTCGGACGCGTGGCCACTGTCTTCGTCGAGATCCGCCTGTCGGGCCAGAGCGAGGAGGTGCTGAACGCCTTCGAGCGCGCCGTGGCCCGCGTGCCCGACGTGCTGGAATGCCACCTGATGGCGGGCACGGCGGACTACCTTTTGAAGGTCGTCGCGCGCGATTCCGAGGATTTCGCCCAGATCCATCGCACGCATCTCGCCCGGCTTCCGCATATCGCGCAGATGACGTCGAGCTTCGCGCTCAAGACCGTGTGCCGGACGACGGCACTTCCGGTCTAATGTCAGAGCAGCGCACCGAGCCCCATGAAGGTGGCGAACCCTGCCACGATGCCGAGGATCGGGTTTTTCAGGAACAACCCGACCCCGATCGTGACCGCCGCCGCGGCAAGCCGCGCCGGATCCGGATCGCCGTCATTGGCCTCGGGCCACAGGATCAGGGGCGCGACCATCGCGGGCAGGATCGCCACCGCCGTGTAGCGCAGGTGCCTCAGCAGCCATTCCGGCAGCTCCCGGTTGCCCACCAGCCCGAGAAACGAGAACCGGATCAGGAAGGTGCCGACGCCAAGAAGTGCGATGATGCCCCAGATATGCGCATCGGAATAGCTCATCACGCTGGCCTCCGGGGGGCGGTGCCGGGTGGTGTCGTGCGGCGCTCGATCTCGGCGCCGACGATCATGCCCGTCACGCCGGCCGCCAGCAGGCCGAGGTTCCAGGGCACCCACGCCAGCAAGAGCGCCGCCACCACCGATGCCAGCGCCGCGCCGACATGGGCGCGCGTCCGAAGCGCCGGCGCGATGATCGCGAGGAAAGTCAGCGGCACGACGAAATCGAGGCCCCATGACGCAGGGATCGCGGTGCCCGCCAGCGCGCCCACCAGCGTGCCGGCATACCACAGCGGCACGATGGGAAGGCTGGTGCCGAAGAAGAACGCGACCTTGGCCCGTGTCGAAAGCGGTGGCGCGTCCTCGTATCGCTGCACCGACAGGGCGTAGGTCTGGTCGACATTCATGTAGGCCACCAGCGCCCGCGCGCCCAGCGACGCGGGGCCCAGATGCGGTGACAGCGCGGCGGAATACATCGCCATGCGCAGATTGACCGCCAGCGCCGAGGCGACGACGATCAGGGTCGGCGCGTTGTCCGACATCAGCTGCAGCGCCGCGAATTGCGATGCACCCGCGATGACGCCGATTGAAAAGCCCATGACCTGCGCAAGGTTCAGACCCGCCTCGGTTCCGACCACGCCGAAGAGCACCGCGAAGGGCACCACCACGATCGTGAAGGGCGCCGCGTCGCGCGCGCCGTTCCAGAACGCCTGCCTCGGGCTGATGGCTTGGGTCATGGGGAGAGGCCTTTCACCGCGTCAGGCGCCGGGTTAGACCGGGCCGCGACCGGATGCAAATCATGTGCCGTCATCGCGTGGATCAGCATCGGTGAAGCAGGGAAGAGCGCCAATCATGGAGCAGGCCGCATGATAGCCGACGCCGCGCGTCCCGCCTGCGTGATCCTTGCCGGAGGGGCGGGGCGGCGCATCGGCGGGCGGAAGGCCTTCGTGGAGCTTGGCGGCCGCCCCCTGATCGCGCATGTGATCGAACGGCTTGCGCCACAGTCGGCAGGTATGGCCATCAACGCGCTTCCGGACCGGGGCTTCGACGACTTCGGCCTGCCCGTCCTTCCCGACGAGGTCCCGGGGCGCGGGCCGCTGGGCGGTATCCTTGCCGCGATGGACTGGGCGGCCCGAAACGGCGCGGCGCGGGTCATGACCGTTTCCGTCGACACGCCGTTCCTGCCCGTCGATCTGGTTGAGCGGCTTTCTGCATCGCACGCGCGCGCCGCCTTCGCCGCAACGGCGGACGGACCTCATGCCACCACCGGGCTCTGGTCGGTCGATCTGCAAGGCTCGCTCCGGCAGGCGCTCGACCGGGGCGCGCGCAAGGTGCGGGACTGGACCGCCTCCATCGGGGCGGAGGCGGTGATGTTCGATGACGCCTCCGCGTTTATCAACATCAACACGGCCGGGGATCTGCGGCTGGCCGAGGCGCGGCTTGCGCGATGAGCGGTTTCGACACGATCGTCGTGGCCGACTGGTCGGCACGCTCCGCGCCCTCGCCCGCGCGGCCCAGCAAGGACGCGATCTTTCTGGGGATCTGCCGCGACCGCCATGTCGCGACGCTCTACCAAAGGACCCGGTCGCAGGCGATGCGCAGTCTTTCGGGGCTTATCGACGGAGAGATCAGGGCCGGCCGCCGTATCTTTCTGGCCTTCGATTTCCCCTTCGCCTATCCGAGAGGGTTCGCCTGGGCCATCACCGGCAAGGACGACCCGCTGGCCTTGTGGGCCGTACTGGCGCGCGAGGTCGTTGATGACGACCGCAACGGCAACAACCGCTTCTCCGTCGCGGCACGGCTAAACGACCGGTATGCCGGGGATGGACCTTTCTGGGGCCATCCCGTCGGTGCCGAGATCCCCGGACTGCCGTTCCGCAAGCCGCGATACGACGCCGCCCCCTTCAGCGAGAGGCGGCGGATCGAGACGCTGGTGCCAAGGGCCAAGTCGTGCTTTCAGCTCATGGGCGCAGGCTCCGTCGGGTCACAGGCGCTGCTGGGGATCGCGCGGCTGGAGCAGCTGCGGCAGCGCCATGGCGACGCGATTTCGGTTGCGCCATTTGAGGCGCCGGAGACCCCGGTCGTTCTGGCCGAATGCTATCCGGGGCTGATAGCCGATGCGATCACCGCCCGCACACGCAAAGGCGAGATCCCCGACCGCGCACAGGTGCGTATCCTCGCCCATGCCCTGTCGCGGCTGGCGCCGGGGCGCCTTGCGGCGCTTTTGTCGGAGGGCGACGCGGTCGAGGGGTGGATCCTCGGCCACGGTGCGGAGGGGGAGCTTGCCGCCGCGCTGCCCTGACCCCTACTGAAGGTCGGAAAACGCGTCCTGCAACCGGGCGACGGCCTCTTCGACGAGCGCGCGGCGCATGGCGAAGTTGAAGCGGTTGAACATCTCGCCGCCGGGGCCGAAAGCGGGGCCGAGGTTGACGCCGATCTTGGCCACGTCGCGGACACGGTGCATGACCTCATCGCGCGACATGCCGGTGCCGGAGAAATCCACCCACGCGAGGAATGTGGACTCAAGCGGCATGGACCAGAGGCCTGGAATGGCGTTGACGCCCGCGTCGAACACTTTCCGGTTGCCGTCGAGATAGACCACGAGATCCTTCACCCATTCCGCACCTTCGGGGGAATAGGCGGCCTTGGTGGCCGCGATCCCGGGCGTTGCGGGGCTGTATTCGGTCATGCGCATCCGCCGTTCATAGGCAGCGCGCAGGTCGGGGTCCTCGATGATCGCGTAACCCGTGCGAAGGCCGGGAATGCCGAAGGTCTTCGACGCCGCGTTGATGGTGATGATGCGGCCCGCATGGTCCGGCGCGGCCTTGGCCATCGGGACATGTTTCGCGCCGGGATAGATCAGATCGGAATGGATCTCGTCCGAGATCACGATCAGGTCGTGGCGCGCGGCGAATTCGGCCACCGCGCGCAGTTCGTCGGCCGTCCAGACGCGGCCCGAGGGGTTTTGCGGCGCGCAGAAGATCAGGATCTTGACCGTCGGGTCCATCGCGGCCTCGGCGGCGTCGAAATCCAGCACGTAGCGGTCACCGTTCCGCGCCATGGGGATCTCGACCGGCCGGCGTTCGCCCTTTTCGGTCTTGCCGCGGAACTCGTGATAGACCGGCGTGAAGAAACAGACGCCTTCGCCCAGCTCGCTGAAGCTGTCGAGGATCATGCCGATGGCATGGCCAAGACCCTGCGTCGCGACGATCCAGTCGGGGTCGACTTGCCATCCGTGATGTGTGGATTGCCACCAGCAGATCGCGTCGCGAAAGCCCGCGTCGTCGTAGCCGTAGCCGAACACGCCATGGTCGACCATGCCCTGCAGGGCTTCGAGGATCGGCGGCGCGTTGCGGAAATCCGAGTCCGCCACGCCCATGGCGATCCCGTCCTCGGGGTCCACGCCACACACGTCCTGGAGGCGGTCCCACTTGTAGCAATAGGTTCCGCGGCGATCGACGATTTCGTCAAACATGGTCATCCGTATTTGTTGTTTCAGGCGCCGGGACCCTAGCCGTTCCGCCACCGACCGCAAGGGGCCCGGTGCCGCGTTTCGCACGCTGCGCCCAGCCCGCGCCTTGCGGCCTCGGGGCCGGGTCGCTAAATGCCTTGTCATGAAATTGCCGATCCTCATTCACCCCGATCCGCGGCTCAAGAAGGAGGCCGATCCGGTCCCCGACCTGAACGACGATCTTCGCCGTCTGGCCGACGACATGCTCGAGACGATGTATGACGCGCCGGGCATCGGTCTGGCCGCGCCGCAGATCGGCGTGTCGCAGCGGCTGATCGTTCTGGACTGCGTCAAGGAGGAGGGCGCGGCGCCCCGCCCGCTGGCCATGTTCAACCCCGAGGTTGTCGCCAGTTCCGACGAGACGTCGGTCTACGAGGAAGGCTGCCTGTCGATCCCCGAGATCTATGCCGATGTCACCCGCCCCTCGGAGGTGACCGTGCGCTGGATGGACCGCGACGGGAACCCGGCGGAGGAAACCTTCGACGGACTCTGGGCGACCTGCGTGCAGCACGAGATCGACCACCTGAACGGCAAGCTCTTCATCGACTACCTGACGGCCCTGAAACGCCAGTTGATCACCCGCAAGATGGTCAAGCTGAAGAAGGAACGCGCGAGAGAGCGCGAGGGCGCGTGAGCGGTCTTCCGATCCGGCGCTGGCCGGACCCGATCCTGTCGCGGCCCTGCGCGCCCGTGGCTGACCCGCAAGAGGTCGCAGGCCTCGCCGCCGACATGCTCGAGACCATGTATGCCGCGCCGGGCCGTGGCCTTGCCGCGCCGCAGATCGGCCATGCGATCCGGCTATTCGTCATGGACGTCGCATGGAAGGACGGCGCCCCCGACCCGTTCATCTGCGTGAACCCCGCCATCATCGCCCATGCGGCCGAGACGGTCGCGGGGCCGGAGGCGTGCCTGTCGATCCCCGGCGTCACGGCCGAGGTGCCACGCGCGCCCTGGATCGTCCTGCGCTGGACAACGCCCGAGGGCATTGCCCATGAGCGGCGACTCGACGGTGCGGCGGCGATCTGCGCGCAGCACGAACAGGATCATCTCGACGGGATCGTGACCTTCGACCGGGTTTCCCCCGAGGCGCGGCGCGCGCTGGAGGCGGATTATGCCGGTTAGGCCCTTCGTGCCCTGGCCCGACAAGCGGCTTCGCACACCCGCCGAGCCGGTCGGCAAGGTCACCGACGACATCCGTGCGATCTGGGACGACATGATCGCCACGATGGAGGCGATGCCGGGCGTCGGCCTCGCCGCGCCGCAGATCGGAGTGATGCTGCGTCTGGCGGTCGTCGATTGCAGCACCGAACGCGGCCGTGCCGTGCGCATGGCAGATCCCGAGATCATCGCGGCCGGGCCGGGCCGCTTCGACTGGGAGGAGGCGAGCCCAAACATCCCCGGCGTAAGTGCCAAGATCACCCGACCCAATCCTGTCATCGTGACTTTCACCGACCATCACGGCATTCGCGTGCGCCAGACCTTCGAGGATCTCTGGGCCAACTCGGTCCAGCACCAGATCGACCACCTGAACGGCATGGTCTATGCCGACCGGCTGTCGCGGACCAAGCGTGACATGCTGCTGCGCCGCGCGCGCAAGGGGTCCTGATGCGGATCGTCTTCATGGGCACCCCCGATTTCTCCGTCCCGGTCCTGGACGCGCTGATCGAAGCGGGCCACGAGATCGCCTGCGTCTACTGCCAGCCGCCCCGGCCGGCCGGGCGCGGCAAGAAGGACCGCCCCAGCCCAGTGCAGAGACGCGCCGAGGCGCTGGGCCTGCCGGTGCGCCACCCGGAGAGCCTGAAATCGCCCGAGGCGCAGGCCGAGTTCGCGGCGCTCGGTGCCGATGTGGGCGTGGTCGTGGCCTATGGGCTGATCCTGCCGCAGGCGGTGCTGGATGCGCCCCTCCACGGCTGCCTTAACATCCACGCAAGCCTGCTGCCGCGCTGGCGGGGGGCCGCCCCGATCCAGCGTGCGATCATGGCCGGCGATGCCCAGACCGGGGTCTGCATCATGCAGATGGAGGCCGGGCTCGATACCGGGCCCGTGCTGTTGCGCAAAGTGGTGGAGATCGCGCCGGAGGAGACCGCGGGCGATCTGCATGACCGGCTGTCGGCCCTTGGCGCCTCCGCGATCGTCGAAGCGCTGGACAGGCTCGGATCGCTGACACCCGGGCCGCAGCCGGAGGTGGGCGTTACCTATGCACAGAAGATCGACAAGGCCGAGGCGCGGATCGACTGGGGCGCGGATGCAGCGGAGGTCGACCGCATTGTTCGGGGGCTATCCCCATTTCCGGGCGCATGGACGATGGCAGGCGGGAAACGGGTGAAAATCCTCGGAACGCGTGTCGTGGAAGGGAGTGGCACACCCGGGACCATCCTCGATGACGCGACGGTGGCCTGCGGGACGGGGGCGGTGACGCTCAATCGGGTGCAACCCGAGGGAAAATCGCCTATGTCTGCCGAAGAGTGGCTGCGCGGGGTTCGCCTGCCACCCGGTACCCGGTTGGGAGACGCGTCATGATCCTGTTTTCGTTCTTCGGCTCCCTCATGCTGGCCGGGATCGTGGCCTACCTGTTCGAACGGTGGGGCTGGTCGCATAACGGTATCGTGCCATCCGTGCTGATCACCTGGGGCGCGGTGCTGATCCTCTATTTCCTGCGGTCGCTCTTCGGGCTCAGCTTCGGGTCGCCGGGGGTGGACGCGATCATCGGTTCGGTTGCGGCGCTGATCCTGATCCCGACCGAGGTCGCGTATCGGAGGCGACAGAAGAACCGCCGCCGCTGAGGTATCCTGCGCGACCTTTCGCGGCATGCTGCGTTGCAGCGCTTGCGCTTGTGCGCGCAGCATTCTATCGACAGCGGCAAGCCTAACGAAACATCATTTCGCGAGACATGCCCCATGAGCTTCTGCATCCAGCCGCAACCCGTCGCCCGCCCCAACCGATGCCAGCTGTTCGGCCCGGGCTCCCGCCCCGCGATCTTCGAGAAAATGGCCGCCTCGGGCGCCGACGTGATCAACCTCGATCTGGAAGACTCCGTCGCCCCGGATGACAAGCCTGCCGCCCGCGCCAGCGTCGTGGAGGCCATCGGCGCCGTCGACTGGGGCGCCAAGACGCTGAGCGTCCGGATCAACGGGCTGGACTCGCCCTATTGGTACCGCGACGTGGTCGACCTGCTGGAACATGGCGGCGAACGTCTCGACCTGATCATGATCCCCAAGGTGGGCAATGCCTCCGATATCTACGCCGTCGATGCGCTGGTGACCTCGATCGAGGCGGCCATGGCGCGCACCAAGAGGATCGGCTTCGAAGTGATCATCGAAAGCGCGGCCGGCATCGCCCATGTGGAGGAAATCGCGGCCGCCAGCCCGCGCCTTCAGGCCATGAGCCTTGGCGCCGCCGATTTCGCGGCCTCCATGGGCATGCAGACCACCGGCATCGGCGGGACGCAGGACAGCTATTACATGCTGCATGAGGGGACGCGGCATTATTCCGACCCGTGGCACTGGGCTCAGGCCGCGATCGTCTCGGCCTGCCGCACCCATGGCGTCCTGCCCGTCGACGGCCCGTTCGGCGATTTCTCGGATGACGAGGGCTATCGCGCGCAGGCCCGCCGTTCGGCAACGCTCGGCATGGTGGGCAAATGGGCGATCCACCCCAAGCAGGTGGCGCTGGCCAACGAGGTCTTCACCCCCTCGGAGGCCGCCGTGACCGAAGCGCGCGAGATCCTCGCCGCGATGGAAGAGGCCAAGGCCAGCGGCGCGGGCGCGACCGTCTACAAGGGGCGGCTCGTGGACATTGCCAGCATCAAGCAGGCCGAGGTGATCGTGAAACAGTCCGAGATGATCGCGGCGATCTGACGCCTACCCGCGCTTGGGCGTCGCCAAAGCGTCGTCAACAAGGGACCGGGGGCGCCAGTCGCGCCCCCAACGCACGCGGTTCCACAGCCCTTCATGTGCAATATAGAACACGAAACCGCTGACCGCGCCGGCCGCGGCCACGACACCGCCCTGCGCCACCGATCCGGTTATGAGGAACCCGATCAGCGTCATCGCGAAAAGACCGGTCACCTGCCACGTCACGGCCTTGGCAATCAATCTGGCCTTGCTTTCCATCTGTGCCTCCCGTGCTCTGTCCTCGTCTGGCATCGTGATAGCTGCGGACATCCTGCTTGAGAATTAAGTATTAACGCTCTATTTTTTCCGCAATGAGGAATTAAATCATCATAAGGTGGTATAGTGGACAAGCGGGAACGGGCGGCGATTTTTCGGCAACGGGTCGAGGGCGCCATGCAGCGCAACGGCCTCAACCGCAGCGATCTTGCGCGGGCGACCAACTCGGATCGGACCACGATCGGGCAATTGCTGACCGCCGGCGCGCCACGTTTGCCCAACGCCCATCTCGCGGCCGAGATCGCCTCGAGCCTCGGTGTCAGTTGTGACTGGCTGCTAGGGCAGACCGACAGGCCCGAGCGTCCGGGTGACCTGCTGGCCGCCGCGATGAATGTCACCGACGCCGACCGAACCACCGCCGATGCGCAAATCCTCGAATGGTATGTCGAGGCGGCGGGCTACAAGATCCGCCATGTGCCCGCGACATTGCCCGATATGCTCAAGACCGAGGCGATGCTGGCATGGGAATACGAAACCCACCTGGGCAAATCACCGGATCAGGCAATCCAGGCGATGCAGGACTCACAGAAACTGCTGCTCTCCGGGAGATCCGATTTCGAGATCGCCATGCCGGCCCACGAGATTGCGGCCCTTGCCGAAGGCTCCGGCTACTACCGCGATTTGCCAAAGACCACCCGACGCGAGCAACTCGGCGTCGTGGCCGATATCTGTGACCGGAATTTTCCGTCCCTGCGCCTGTTTCTGTTCGATGCGCGCAAGGTCTACTCCGCACCGCTGACCATCTTCGGACCCTTGCTGGCGGTCCTTTACGTCGGCAATGTCTATCTTGCCTTTCGCAGCACCGACCGTGTCCGAGTCCTGACCAACCATTTCGACTGGTTGGTGCGCGAAGCCACGGTGGATGCGCGTAACCTGCCGGCACATCTGCGCCAACTCGACATGGCCTGAGCATGTTATTGCAAAACGACCCCGCGCGCTGCATACAGCGCGGCGTCAGACCAAGGGCGACCGCATGAATTACCTCGACTTCGAGAAACCCCTGGCCGAGATCGAAGGCAAGGCGGAGGAGCTGCGCGCGCTTGCCCGTCGCAACGACGAAATGGACGTGGAACAGGAGGCCGCCGCCCTCGACAAGAAGGCCGCGGACATGCTGCGCGACCTTTACAAGTCGCTTACGCCCTGGCGGAAATGCCAGGTGGCGCGCCACCCCGACCGGCCGCATTGCTCTGACTATATCGATGCGCTGTTCACCGAATACACACCGCTCGCCGGTGACCGCAATTTCGCGGACGATCACGCGGTGATGGGCGGTCTGGCCCGGTTCGACGACACCCCCGTCGTCGTGATCGGCCACGAAAAGGGGCACGACACGAAAACGCGCATCGAGCGCAATTTCGGCATGGCCCGTCCCGAAGGCTATCGCAAGGCGGTGCGCCTGATGGAGATCGCCGACCGCTTCGGCCTGCCGGTCGTCACGCTGGTCGACACGCCCGGCGCCTATCCCGGCAAGGGTGCGGAGGAACGCGGCCAATCCGAGGCGATTGCGCGGTCGACCGAGAAATGCCTGCAGGTCGGCGTGCCGCTGATCTCCATCATCATCGGCGAGGGTGGATCGGGCGGCGCGGTCGCATTCGCCACGGCCGACCGTCTCGCCATGCTGGAACACTCGATCTATTCCGTGATCTCGCCCGAGGGCTGCGCGTCGATCCTGTGGAAGGATGCCGAGAAGATGCGCGAGGCGGCCGAGGCGCTGCGCCTGACCGCGCAGGACCTTCACAAGCTCGGCGTTTGTGACGCGGTGATCAAGGAGCCGCTGGGCGGCGCGCAGCGCGACCGGGAGGCGACGATTGCCGAGGTCGGCAAGGCCATCCGTTCGATGCTGGCGCAGCTCAAAGGAAAAGGTGGCACCGATCTGATCGCCGCCCGGCGCCGAAAGTATCTCGATATGGGGTCCAAAGGTCTTGCCGCCTGATCCGATTCGGTCGGGTTTGTTTACGCTGAGGCGGTAATCCCAAGTTATATCAAATATTGTTTCGGCCTTTTCTGGCGGGCCCGAGGCGGATCACAATGCCGGCGCAGAATGGCGGATCATCCAACATTCTGATTTATAATCAGAAAACCCGCATTTTCTGATCGCATGGTGCTGTAAACAGTCTGTTAACCCGGACAACTGCGCCCAGAGATTGCCCGAATTGCCGCGATTTCGCCATATTCGGTCCACCGCGGGATTTAATGCGGTGCAGCTTTTCAGAATTGGTATTCGCATGAGCTATTTTGAGTACAAGGTCGTGCCCGCGCCCACACAGCGGCGGTGGCGGCAGCAAACCGTCGACGGGATGGACAAATACGCCAGCACCGTCGCCGACCTCATGACTGAGATGGGGCTTGAAGGGTGGGACTTCATTGGCGCCGAGGCGCTGAGGGAACGGCGCAGGCGGTTCTTTGTCCTGATCTGCGACATCGAGCGAACCCTGATGATCTTTCGCCGCCCGGCCCAGATTGCCGATCTGCTTGGCAAGGACGAGGTATCGAAGGACGCCGAGCCGGCGATCCCCGCGGAACCCGTGAAGCCGCGCCGGGTGGCACGCCCCGACCTCATCGCCGAGGTCGCCGCCGGTGCCCGCAGGGTTCAGGTCAACGTGGTCCAGCGTGTCGACGAGGACGCTTCGGCCGCCGAAACCACGGGGAAAGAGGCCAACCGAGCGGAGACCGAGACGGTGGAACCGACCGGCCAGGCGCATATGCTGGAGCGTGCGGTCAAGTCCACCAAGGCCGCATCGGGCGTCGCCGCCGAATAATGGCGCCTGCGCCGCGCCGGGGGGCGGTTCTGCTCACCACATGCGCGGCGCCGCGTAGGCCTCGTACCCGGTATCGTAGTTTTCCGCGTCGAAGCTCTCGTCGCGCTCTTTCAGAAGATCGCCAGCCGTGGGTACGTCGGACGCCACGTTCCCGGCCCACAGCCCCGAGCGCATGAGCGCCTTGGCGCATTGGAAATATACCTCTCCGACCCGGATCACGACGACCGTGCGGGGATGCTTTCCGTCTTTCTCGAAGCTTTCCGTCACATCGCGGTCCGCGGTCAGGACCGAGGTCCCGTTCACCCGGACGACCGAGGTATTGCCCGGGATCATGAACATCAGCGACACGCGCCCGTCCTCGACGATGTTGCGCAGCGCATCGAGCCGGTTATTCCCCCGCCAGTCCGGCAGCCAGAGCGTTTCGTCGTTCACGATGCGGACGACCGGCCCGTCATCGCCGCGCGGCGTGGCGTCCGTGCCCTCCGGGCCGACCGTGGACAGGATGCAGAAGCGCGACGCTGCGATCCAGCGCCGATACCCGGGCGTGAGCGCCGTCACGACCTTCTTGAGCGCAAGGGGCGATGGGCTGTCGTAAATCGCTTCCAGCGCGGCGATATCGTCAATCGTCTGCATGAAAACCTGCCTCCTCCAGCAATCGATCCGATGCGGTTTCGATCTCGTGCTCCAGACGCTCCATGAACTCCACTTGGCTCAGGCCCTGCTCGATCGGGGGCAGGAACTCCACCACGGCCAGCCCCGGCTTGCGATAGATGCCCGTGCGTGGCCAGAACACGCCCACATTGGTGGCCGCAGGCACACAGGTCTGCCCGGTTTCCCGGTAGAGGATCGCCGGCCCGACCTTGTAGGGTTTCGCCACGCCCGGCGCGACACGCGTGCCCTGCGGATAGATGATCAGCTGCCCCGGCGTCAGGGTGCCGTTCCGCACTCCTGTCATCATCTGCCGGATCGCCTCGGCGCGTTTGCCGCGATCGACCGGCACGCAGCCGATCCGCAGGGCGTACCAGCCGAGGATCGGCGCCCATTTCAGTTGCCGCTTCATGATGAATTTCGGCCGAGGGACGACCGAGACGATCATGATGATGTCGAGAAAGCTCTGATGCTTGGAGGCGATCAGCACCTCGCCGGTCGGCACCGTGCCCCGCACTTCGGTCTTGAGCCCGACCATCCATGAAGCGGTCCATCGGACCCATCTTGTATAAGCATGAACGCCGGCAAAGGCGCCGCGTCGGTCGAAAACGGCCCAGGGCGTGAAAACCACGGCGAGGACGGCCATCATCAGGTACATCTGCCCCACGAAGAACAGCGATCGCAGCCACTGGATCATTGCAGCCCCCTGAGTGTCCGGTAGGCGGCGACCCGCGTCGCGGCGAATGCCACCAGCCCCGCAAGCGGCGGTATCATGAGCGGCAGAAGCCACGCCACCCCGCTGAAGCCCAGCCCGGTCAGGAACGACGCCGACGCGTCCGATCCGGGCAGAAGCGCGACACCCGCCATCCCCAGCGCCGTGCCGCCTGCCGCGCCGCTCAGCGCGCGAATCGTGAAGCGCCGGACGAAGGCGCGGGCGATATAGGCGTCCCGCGCGCCGACCAGCCGAAGCACGCCGATCACCCGTGCATTGGCCGACAGCGCGGCCTGCGCGGCCAGCGTGATCAGCGCCCCCGTGGCCCCTGCGATCAGGACAAGCGACACCCATCCCAAAAGGCGCAGACGCCCCGCCGCCTCGACCAGCGGTTCGCGCCAGCGCGTATGATCGTCCAGCACCGCGCCGGGCGCCTCCGCGGCAAGGCGCTGCCTCAGGCCGGTGGAGTCGTAGCCGTCCGGCGCCTCGGTGATCTCGATCAGGCGGGGAACCGGCAGGTCCTCCACCGGCAGGTCGGGGCCGAACCATGGCTCCAGCAGGGTGCGCTGCTCGGCATCGGTGATGGTACGGGCGCTTTCCACGCCTGGGGTCTGCTGCAGCAGGCCCAGGATGGCCGCGGTCTGCGCCTCGATCTCGGCGGCGGGGGCGGAGAGGCGGATGGTCGAGGATTGCGCCAGCGCCGAGGACCAACGATCGGCCAGGCGCCCTGAGGCCAGCGACAGCGCCAACGCGAAGACCGCGAGAAAGGCCATCGCCGCCGAGGTGAACACCGTCAGCCGCGCCGATTGACCCGAACGCGGCACGATGCGGTCGGCCTGCGCGTCCCGACGCAGAAGCGACGCGGCGTCGCCCGCGACGCTCACAGGTCCGCCCCCGCGGTGGCGATCTGCCCGTCGCGGATGCGCAGCACCCGGGCCTGCACCTGGCTTTTCGCGGCGCGGATCAGGCCGAGGTCATGGGTCGCGACCAGCACCGTCTTGCCCATCCGGTTGAGCTCCACCAGCAGCTGCAGCAGCCGCACCGACATCTCCCAATCGACATTGCCCGTGGGCTCGTCGGCAAGGATCAGGTCGGGATCGGTGATGATGGCGCGGGCCAGCGCCGCGCGCTGCCTTTCGCCGCCCGACAGCTCCGGCGGCAATGCCTTGGCGCGGGAAGAAAGCCCGACCCATTCTACCAACTCGGACAGGTCGCCCGCCGCGCGCGAGGTGTCACGGCCTGTCACCGTCAGCGGCAGCGCGATATTGTCCTCTGTGGGCAGGTGGTCGAGGAACTGGCAATCCTGATGCACCACGCCGATCCGCGCGCGCAGGTCCGCCACCGCGTCCCGCGAGATGGTTCCCGTGTCCTCGCCGAGGATGCCGACATGGCCCACGGTCGGCAGCAATTCGGCGTAGCAGAGCTTCAGGAACGTGGTTTTCCCGGCCCCGGACGGCCCGGTGAGAAAGTGAAACGATCCCGGCGCAAGCTCCAGCGTGAGGCCGGATAGCAACGGTTCGGCCCCGTAGCCATATGCGGCCTTCTGCATGGCAATCACGTGCGCCGCCCCTTGGGTTGTTGGGCCTTTCGTGCCCTCGCGCTTGTCATGCACGTTCTGGGGCAGGGTTGCAATCGTGCCGGAAAAACCTGCCTCGACCCATGGAACGAATCAGGACTCTTGGAAAGAAATCATCCAATTGGTAGTGTTTGCGGGAATCCGGCCATTGTCGGCCCGGCACCGATCCGCAGAGGGACACAGAATGCCATGCGGCTGACATGCCCGAATTGCGGCGCGCGATACGAAGTCGACGACGCGCTGATCCCGCCGGAGGGGCGCGACGTCCAGTGCTCCGATTGCGCGACCACGTGGTTCCAGGCGGGTGCTCGCAGACCGGCGTCGGAACCGCCCGCGCCGCGCCCGCCGTTCCCGCCGTCCCCGGACGCCGGGATCGACGAGGCGGAGGCCTTTGCCGGATCCGCCGTCCCCGACCCCGCGATGGCGGCCGAGGCGGAGGTCGAACGGCACGGAAAGCCCGAGCCTGAGGCCGTCTCTGAGCCTGGGCCTGAGCCCGAGCCTGGGCCATCGATGGATGAGCCCGAGCCGGAACCCGTCCGATACGATGAGCCTGGACCGGAGCCCGAGCCGGAGCCGCATGTGGAGGGGCCGGAGATAACGCCGGTGCCCGAGCCCGGGGACCTCACGGCCACGATGGTAGAGGCTCGGGACGAGGCCCCTGACGATGCCAGTGACGAGACCCTGACCGAGATCCCGCAGAGCGCGGAGAGCGCGATGCGTGTCGTCGCCGAGAACGACGAGCCCGACGCGGAAGCGTCGGACAAGGACGAGCCCCACGTCGAGGACGAAGACGCCGCCGATACCACGCCCGGGACGGCGGGACGGCGGGGGATCGATCCCGATGTGCGCGACATCCTGCGCGCCGAGGCCGAACGGGAAGCCCGCTTGCGCCAGGCGGCCCATCCTGTCGAAACCCAGGCCGAGATGCCGCTGGACGAAGCCCCGCAGGATGCCGAGCGCGCCCGCAAAAGGGCCGAGTTCGCCGATGCCGAGGATGCGTTTACCGTGGCCGCGGCGAGCGCCGCGCATGCTGGCGGATCGCGGCGCGACCTGCTGCCCGATATCGAGGAAATCAACTCCACCCTGCGCGCCACCGAGGACCGTCGCGACACCGGCGACGGCGACGAGGCCGTCGCCACGGACCGCGCGGATGCGGCCCGGCGGCGCAAGGGTGTGCGTCTGGGTTTTTTCGTGACGCTTGCGGTGACGGCCGGGCTGATCTGGGTCTATGTCAATGCCGACATGCTGAGCCGGAACGTGCCGGCCATCGGCGGCGCGGTCGAAGGCTTCACGACGCAGGTGGATGGCGCGCGATACTGGCTCGACGCCCTCGCGCGGCGGTTGGCGGAGTCCGGCGAAGGCACCTGACGGCCTGATACCCTAGAACTGGTCGAGCAGGCGGCGCAGGTATTCCAGTTCGACCTCGGGCCGGTCCTGATCGGCGGAGCGTCGCCGCAACTCGTCCAGAAGCTCGCGCGCGCGCCGGAAGGCCTCTTCGCGGGATTCGACGCTCTCGTCCGAGCCGAAGGAACCGGAATTGCCGGCCTGTCGCCCGAGCGGGTCCTGAAGTGGCCGGTCGCTCGGCATGGCGCCCTCCGCCTGACCCTGTCCCGGTTCGCGGCCCTCATCCTCGGCCAACGCCCGGCCGAGCGCCGTCATCCCCTCGCGCATGGCTTCCATGGCGTCCGACTGACGGTCCAGCGCACCGGCGATATCGCCGTTTTCCAGCGCTTCGGCGGCCTCGTCCATCGCGCGCCCCGCCTCGTCGAGCTGGCGCAGCGCCTCGTCGCCTTCCTCCGTGCCGGTGCCTGGCAGGCGGCCGGACTGATCCTCGAGCTGACGGCGCAGTGCCTCCTGACGCTCGGCCAGCGACATAGAGCCGTTTTCCCCGCCTTGGCCCTCGCCCTGCCGGGTGCCCTGCTCGCCGGGGCGTTGGCCCTCGCCCTGACCTTCGCCGTCGGCACGATCCTGCGGTTGCTGACCGGTCTGGCCCTGCTGGCCGCCCGGCTGGCCCGGTTGCCCCTGCTGGGGGCGGCCCGGTTGGCCGCCGAATTCTTCCTGAAGGTCGCGGAAGGCATCGTCGCTGAGCTCCTGCTGATCGCGCAGGGTATCCTGCAGGCCCTCCATCGCCTCCTGACCCGGCGTTTGCGGACCGTCGCCGCCTTCGCCTTGGGTGATTTCCATGTTCTCGAGCATCTGCTGGAGCGCGTTCAGCATCTCCTGCGCCTCGGCCATCCGGCCTTCCTGCATCAACTCCTCGATCCGGCGCAGCATCTCGTCGAGATCGGCCATCGACATCTCGGTGCGCTCGCCCTGATCCGGCTGGTCGGTCTCATCGCCCGGCTCGGCGTTTTCCGCGAGCTGGCGCATATAGTCGTTCATCGCCTCGCGCAGTTCCTGCATCAGCTGGGCGATTTCCTCGTCGCTGGCGCCTTGGCGCATGGCCTCGCTCAGCCGCTCCTGCGCCTGCCGCAGGCGTTCCAGCGCGTCATCGAGATCGCCTTCCTCCAGCACCAGCGCGGCGTTCCACAGGATTTCGGCCACCTGATCGCGGGTGTCTTCGGAAATGCCGTCGATACCCGACTCGAGGCGCCGGATCGCGGTGCGCAACTGCAGGTAGACGCCCTCGTCCAGACCATCCTCCGGCCGTGCGGTCAGCGCCCGCAGCAGGTCCGCGCTGCGGTCTGCGTTCTCACGGCTCCACAGGATGTCGCGGCGCAGTTCGACCACGGCATTGGCCAGCGGATCGAAGAAGCGGCGCCCGGGAAGGCGCGGGATATCGTAGCTGACGGTGCCGATCTGCCCGGCCTCGTCGGTGACGGTGAGGGTCAGGGTGACTGGCAGGTTCGCGAACGGATGCCGGGCAAGATCCTCGACCAGCACCTCGGTGAAATCGGTGCGGCTTCCGCGGAAGGGCATGGGCAGATCGAGCGTCAGTGCCTCGCGCGGTTCCGGCTCCACCGCGAGGCCGTATCGCCGCTCGGCGGCGTCCGGATCGAGGCGGAAGCTTGCCGTGCCGGAGGACACCCCGTAATCGTCGGAGGCGGTGAAGGTCAGTTGCATCTGGCCCGGGGGTTCGCCGCTCAACTCCCCGTCCAGCGCCACGGCAGGCGCGGCATCGGGCAGGACGGAGATGTCCCAGGATTGCGTGCCGGAGGGCGCGAAGACGGTCAGCGCGCCCGAGCGTTCGACGATCAGCGTCTGTGTCGCGCCGCTATCGTCCCCCGGCGGGGGCGGGCCGAGGGTGGATGTGACCGTGATGTCCTCGGGGTTGCCGTAAAAGCGCAGGCTGATGCGGCTGCCTTGCGGGGTCTCGAAACCTTCGGCCATGATGTCGTTGAGGTAGAGCGATGGAAGCCCGGTGTAGATCGGAGGCTCCACCCAGCCTTCCCAGGACGGGCCCGAGGCCGACGCGGCGCCCGGTCCGAGCCCGACGGCGTCGCCTACCTCGGACACGCGGCCCAGTGTGCCGAACAGAAGCGCCATGGCCAGTGCGGTCGCCGCGACATAGCGCAGGGCGTAGGGGTCGCGCGCCGACAGGCGCAGATCCGGCTCCGGCACCCGGGCCTCGGACGCGCGGGCGGCCATGCGGGCGACATGCACGTCCCAGACCGACTGCGTCGCGGGGTCGGAATTGCCGACGGCGACCGTGTCGCGCAGGGCGGTGATGGGCCGCCCGGGCATGGTGCGGTCCAGCCGGTCCATCGCATCCTCGCGGCTGGGCATGCGGAACGTGGCGATCCCACGCATCAGCGTCCAGCCGAAAAGGGCGAGACCGATGCCCCCGGCGATCCAGGTTCCCGTCGGGCCGAGGGCCGGGACGGCCCCGAAGGCGACGGCCGCGATTCCGGCGAAAACGAGTGACCAGAGCGGCCAGAAGGACCGCGTCACACGCTCCGCGACCATTCCGGCGCGGGTCAGGCGCAGGGGCCAGATCAGGCGCTTCAGCGCGTCTTGCGTGGTGCTGCCTTGGTCGGACATGCGACCTTTCGGTTGGTTTGCCGGATGCACGCATCCGGACGGTGCGGGGTCATACCCACTGGGGAACACTATCTCGGTTTATGATCTCGTCAAACGATGGCCGCGCCCGGATGACGGCGAATTGATCCTCTTTCACCAGAACCTCGGGGATCAGGGGGCGAGTGTTGTACTCGCTCGCCATCACCGCGCCATAGGCCCCGGCGGAGCGGAAAGCGACCAGATCGCCCGCCGCGACCGGCGGCATCGTGCGTTGCTTGGCGAAGGTGTCCCCGGTCTCGCAGACGGGTCCCACGATGTCGAAGGGGGCCTGTTCGACGCCGGGCGGGGGCTCGATCACGGGGACGATATCGTGCCAAGCGCCGTACATGGCCGGGCGGATCAGGTCGTTCATCGCCGCATCGAGGATCAGGAAATCGCGCCCGTCGCCCTTCTTGACGTAGATCACGCCCGAGACGAGCAGCCCCGCATTGCCGGAGATCAGCCGCCCGGGCTCGATCTCGACCTCGACGCCCAGATCGCCCACGGTGCGGCGGATGACGTCGCCATAGTCCAGCGGCAGGGGCGGCGCGGTGTTCGAGCGCTCGTAGGGAATGCCCAGGCCACCACCGAGGTCGAGCCTGCGGATATCATGCCCGTCCGCGCGAAGGGCGCGCGTGAGTTCGGCCACCTTGGTATAGGCGATCTCGAAGGGTTCAAGCTCGGTCAACTGGCTGCCGATATGCACGTCGATGCCGATCACCTCGATCCCCGGCAGCGCGGCGGCGCGGGCATAGACCTCGCGCGCATGGGCGATGGGGATGCCGAACTTGTTCTCGGATTTGCCGGTGGCGATCTTTTCATGGGTGCGCGCGTCCACGTCGGGGTTCACCCGGATCGTGATGGGCGCCGTCCGGCCGAGCGACGTGGCGATGGCCGACAGCGTCTCGAGCTCCGGCTCGCTTTCGACGTTGAACTGGCGAATGCCGCCCTCCAGCGCCAGCCGCATCTCATCGCCGGTCTTGCCGACGCCGGAAAAGACGATCCGCTCGCCCGGCACGCCGGCGGCCTTCGCGCGCAGGTATTCGCCGCCCGAAACCACGTCCATCCCGGCGCCAAGGCCCGCCAGATGCGCCAGCACCGCAAGGTTGGAGTTGGATTTCACCGCGAAACAGACAAGGTGATCGAGGCCCGACAGCGCCTCCTCGAACAGCTGAAAATGGCGGGTCAGCGTGGCGCAGGAATAGACGTAGAAGGGCGTGCCGACCTCGGCCGCGATCTGCGGCAGCGGCACGTCCTCGGCATGGAGGATGCCGTCCCTGTATAGGAAATGATCCATCTCGGTCCCGTCACGGTCGTTCCGCGCGCAGGTAGCACCCCCTGAGGCGGTTTCAAAGGGCTGGACGCCGCCGATGGTGCCGCTAGGGTCCGGCATGGCAGCAAGGGGAGGCACGGACATGGCCAGAACAGCGATCATCGAGGAACCCGGCGGACCGGAACAGTTCCGCATCGTGGAGCGCGAGGTCGGTGAACCGGGCCCGGGCCAGATCCGCATCCGGCAGGAGGCCTGCGGGCTGAATTTCATCGACGTCTACCAGCGCACGGGCCTCTATCCGCTGGAGATGCCGCATGCGCTGGGCATGGAGGCCGCCGGCGTGGTCGAGGCCGTGGGCGAGGGCGTGACGCACCTGAAACCGGGCGACCGCGCCGCCTATGCTGCGGCCCCTCCCGGCGCCTACACGCAAGCGCGCGTGATGAATGCCGCGCAGGTCTGCCCCCTGCCCGACGCCATCTCCTTCGAGGAAGGCGCGGCGATGATGCTCAAGGGGCTGACGACTCAGTACCTGTTTTGCCGCACGACGCCGATCGCGCGGGGGGACACGGTGCTTTTCCATGCAGCGGCCGGCGGTGTCGGCCTGATGGCCTGCCAATGGGCGGCGTCCGAGGGCATCCGCCTGATCGGAACTGCCGGCACGGACGAGAAATGCCGCCTCGCGCTCGACCACGGGGCGGACGCCTGCATCAACTATCGCGACACCGACTGGGCGGCGAAGGTGCAGGAACTGACCGGCGGCAAGGGCGTGGACGTGGTGATGGACGCCGTGGGGGCGGACACGTTCGAAGGTTCGCTCAACTCGCTCAGGCCGCTGGGGATGATGATCTCCTTCGGCAATGCCTCCGGCCCCGTCCCGCCGTTCAACATCGGTATCCTCGGGCAGAAGGGCTCGCTCAAGATCACGCGACCGACGCTTTTTACCCATATCGCCGATCACGACACCTGCCAGCAGATGGCGCGAGAACTGTTCGACAAGGTGACCTCCGGCGCGGTCAAGATCCGCATCGATCAGCGATTCCCGCTGGAGGACGTGGCCGAGGCGCATCGCGCGCTCGAGGCGCGCAAGACGACCGGCCAGACGATCCTGACGGTCTAGGCCGCGCTTCGCCGGGTCATCAGCAACAGCGCCAGCGGCAGGCCGGCGCTGACCCCGATTGCGTAGGTCGCGGGGATCACGGCAAGAAACCAGCGATCCCGGCGCACCAGCCCCTCCCACAGCGCCCAGACCGTGAGCGCCACGGCGGCAATGGTCAGGTCGTAGACAAGCCCGCTGGTCGCGTCGTTGACGTACCACGCGTCGATCATCGCCGAGAGCGACCAGCCGTTTGCGTCGAACCAGGCGTAGAAATAGCTCCAGGGCAGGAGGGTTCCGACGACGATCAGGGCTGCATATATGAGGCGCAGAAAGGTCATGGTGGTGGTCTCCGGGTTCGGTGGCTTTACCAGCAGGTAACGCGCAAGGCAGTGGCTGGCCAGCGGAGGGGGCGTTTTCCCGGCCGAGTACGACAGGGAAAACTGCAGGGTCCCGCCCGCGAAAAACCGGGCTTCTCGCGACTGCGGCCGCGCGAACGCAGCGCCGAGATTGACCAAGCGGACCAGCTTCAATAGGCATCCGCGAAACATTGTTGCCCCACAGGCCGCGGTGCGCGGCCCGTTTCGGGAACCAAGGGGAACCCAGATGTCCGAGATTGAACGCGAAAGCATGGAATACGACGTCGTGATCGTGGGCGCTGGCCCCTCGGGCCTGTCGGCCGCGATCCGCCTGAAACAGATCGACGCCGACTTGAACGTTGTCGTTCTGGAAAAGGGCTCGGAAGTGGGCGCGCATATCCTGTCGGGCGCGGTGCTCGATCCCGTGGGCCTCAATCAGCTTATCCCGGACTGGAAGAAGAAGGGCGCACCGGTCACGGTGCCCGTGCGGGAGGATCGCTTCTATCTGCTGGGCGAGGGCGGTTCGATGCGGCTGCCCAACGCCATGATGCCGCGCCTGATGAACAACCACGGCAACTACATCGTCTCGATGGGCAATGTCTGTCGCTGGCTGGCCGAGCAGGCCGAGGAGCTGGGGGTCGAGATCTTCCCCGGCATGTCCTGCTCCGAGCTTGTCTACGGCGAGAGCGGCGAGGTGACGGGCGTCGTGGCGGGCGAGTTCGGGCTGAACCCCGACGGCACGCCCGGCGACGGCTACGAGCCGGGGATGGAGCTGCACGGCAAATACGTCCTGCTGGGAGAGGGTGTGCGCGGCTCTCTGACCAAGGAAGTGATGTCCAAATACGACCTTCAGGCCGGCAAGGACCCGCAGAAATTCGGCCTCGGCATGAAGGAGATCTGGGAGATCGACCCCGACAAGCACCGGGAAGGCAAGGTGGTGCACACCATGGGCTGGCCGCTGGGCAAGAACGCGGGCGGCGGGTCGTTCATCTATCACCTCGACAACAACCAGGTCTATGTGGGCTTCGTCGTCCACCTGAACTACGAAAACCCGTATCTTCATCCCTACGCGGAATTCCAGCGCTTCAAGCACCACCCGATGGTGGCCGAGCTTCTGAAGGGCGGCAAGCGGATCGCCTATGGCGCGCGCGCCATTTCCGAAGGCGGCTGGCAGTCGATGCCCAAGGCCGTGGCGCCCGGCGTGGCGATCCTGGGCTGCGGCGTGGGGCTGGTGAACGTGCCGCGGATCAAGGGCAACCACAACGCGATGCTCTCGGGCATCGAGGCGGCCGAGGCGGCGGCGGCGGCCATCGCGGAAGGGCGCTCGGGCGATGAACTGGCGGCCTATGACAAGTACATCCATACCGACGGTCCGATCGCCCGCGATCTCAAGCCCGTGCGCAACGTCAAGCCGCTCTGGTCGAAATACGGCCTTCTGGGCGGTGTCGTCCTCGGCGGGATCGACATGTGGGTCGGCAGCATCACCGGCTGGAACCCGTTCGGCACCATGAGCCACGGCAAGTCCGACGCCGAGGCCACCGGAAAGGCCAAGTCCTTCGCGCCCATCGACTATCCCAAACCCGACGGGGTGCTCAGCTTCGACCGCCTGACCAATGTCAGCTTCTCGATGACCAACCACGAGGAAAGCCAGCCCGCGCACCTGACGCTGAAGGACGCGAGCGTCCCGATCTCGGTCAACTGGCCCGAATACGCCGAGCCGGCGCAGCGATACTGCCCGGCCGGTGTCTACGAGGTTGTTTCGGAGGAGGGCAAGGAGCCGCGCTTCGTCATCAACTTCCAGAACTGCGTGCACTGCAAGACCTGCGATATCAAGGATCCGTCGCAGAACATCCACTGGACGGTGCCGCAGGGCGGGGACGGACCGAATTACCCCAACATGTGACGCTGGCCGACCCTGAGACGCGGGCTTTTCGGTCCGGCCCGCGAAATGTTGATCGGTGGTTCGCAGGCGTGACGTCGCGTTGCGTTGCCCTTGCAGGGGGCGCGGCCTACTGTCTGCCTCGAACAGGCTGGAGACCGGAATGCCCTTGCTGCGATCATTTGGACCTTTCGCCGTCGCCGCTGCGCTGGCCGTTTCTGGCGGTCCCGTCCCGGCCCCGGCCATGGCGCAGGATCTTTCGGGCCTTGCGGGCCCGTATCTCGCGGCCCGGATGGCGGTTCGCGACGGCGATCACAGGGAGGCCGCCGAATATTTTGAACGCGCGCTGCGGGCCGATCCGGGCAATCCGCTTCTGATCTCGAACGCGGTTTTCGCCAACGCGGCGCTGGGCCAGTGGGATGTCTCAGCCGCCATCGCCGAAAATCTCCCCGAGGACGCCACGGGTCAGGAACTGGCCGGTCTGGTGACCTTCGTGGACACGGTCAGCTCCGGCGATCTGGACGGGGCCCGCGCGGCGCTGGAGGCGGGACGCGGCGGCGGTCCCTTCATCGATGAGCTCTCGTTGGGCTGGATCGAGTTCGGCGCCGGCAACATGGACCGCGCCGTTGCGGTGTTCGAGGAACTCGCGACCGACGCGAGCCTGTCGGAACTTGCCTGGCTGCATCTCGGGCTCGCGCGCGCGGCCGTCGGAGATTTCGAGGGTGCCGACGCGATCCTTTCGGGCGAACGGGCCGGACGGATCAGCCAGACCGAACGCATCGTGCGGGCGCGGGCCGAAATTCTCGTGCAGCTGGGCCAACGCGCGGACGCGCTGGACCTGCTGGACGGCTACACGCAGCGTGTTCCCGACCCCGCGCTCCTGGCGCTTCAGGCCCGGATTGGGGCGGGCGCGGAAGGGCCATACAGCTTCGTGACCACCTGGCAGGAGGGCATCTCGGAGGTGTTCTTCACCGTTTCGCAAGCCTTCGGCGCAGACGGTAATGGCCAGCTGCCCCTGATCTACGCCCGCGCAGCCTGGGCGATTTCGCCCAAGAACACCGATGCCCTGATTCTTGCCGGCCAGATCCTGATCGAGGACGAGCAATACGCGCTGGCCGCAGAGGCCTACGATGCCGTGCCCGCGCATGACGACCAGTATGTCGAGGCGCAGATGGGCCGCGCCGAGGCGCTCGAGCGGCAGGGCGATCTCGACGCTGCGCTCGCGACACTTGAAGGGCTGGCTGAGGCGGAGCCCGACCTTGCGCCGATCCACGCGGCACTTGGCGACACGTTCCGCAGGGCCGAGCGCTGCGAGGAGGCCATCGACAGCTACACCGCCGCGATCGATCTCGTGGACACCAGCCAGTCGCGCTACTGGTTCCTGCATTACACGCGCGCGATCTGCTATCACCTGACCGACAACTGGCCCCCTGCCGAGGCCGATTTCCGCCGCGCGCTGGAGCTTAACCCCGACCAGCCTCAGGTGCTGAACTACCTCGGCTATTCGCTGGTGGAACAGCGCAGGAACTTCGACGAAGCGCTTGACATGATCGAACGCGCCGTCGCGGCGCGCCCCGACTCCGGTTACATCGTCGACTCTTTGGCCTGGGTCTACTACCGGCTCGGCCGCTTCGAGGAGGCCGTCGAACCGATGGAGCGCGCGGCCGAGATTCTGCCGACGGATCCGATCATCAACGACCAC
>Ga0209947_1000316_pt1 | contig 29971 bp, 34 predicted proteins | sample SalPonR2_B_D2_MG_FD_185706 | JGI IMG/M metagenome (GOLD analysis project Ga0209947, IMG submission 185706) | Salt pond soil microbial communities from South San Francisco under conditions of wetland restoration - Salt Pond MetaG R2_B_D2_MG... ...
CCTGTCAGGTTGCGGCGGATATCGGCGGCCAGTGCCTTGAGCGGCGAGATGTAGAGCGTGTGGAGACCCTGGTGCGTTCCGTCCGCAAGCTCGGCCAGCGTCGGCAGAAAGCCTGCCATGGTCTTGCCGCCGCCCGTGGGCGCGATCAGGAGCTGGCAGGGACGATCGGCGGCCGCGAGCATCGCGCGCTGGTGCGGGTGGACCTGCCATCCGCGCGCGTCGAACCAGCCGGTGATTTCGGGGGGCAGGGTCTGCATGGGCCAAGACATAGGCGCCGCGCGTCCGTATGACCATGCCGGCCATTACGGTGCTGTTTTCCGCACGGAAAACGGATGGGTAAACTGCAGTTTTTCAGCGCGGTCCTTGGTGGAGTTCACGCCGAATGAAGGGGGACCGTCAGATGTGGAAGGGGATGCGGTCCGCCTTCTCGCGGATGGCCTCAAGGGTGCGTTCCATCCGATTGATCGGACACGGTTGCGCCACTTGCTCGACGGGATAGCGCACCGAGAGATACACCCTCCCGTTGGTCAGTTCTTGCAGATGCCGACAGGTTTTCGCATCGAGACCGAGGCACCGGTTGAATTCCTCGTGCCACAGATCGTGGTTGCGCGCCCTCATCTGTTTGGCGGACGCACCGCGAAAGCGCAGAAAGGCGTGTAGATAAAGCTCCGTTGCGTGCAGGGCGCAGAGCCGCGCGGGCATGTTCAGGTCGGGCTTCGACCTGCGATTTTCGGCAAAGAGGTGATCGGCAGCCTCTGCGTAGCGATCGGCGAGGTCAAGCACGTCTTGTGGCGTCGTTGCCGTGCTGATGCTCGCCGGCGCCAGTGACGGCCCGCCGTCCATCAATGCACGATCTTCTCTTCGCGCACGTAGAGGTTCTCCCATGCGCGGTCGATCAGGTCGGGGCGCAGCTCGTACTCGATGCCCTCAAAGTCGCAGATCGCCTTGATCTGGTCGATCAGGAACGGCGCGTGGTAGTTGGCATAGAGATTGTCGACCGCCGGATATTTCTTCTTGAGCATGTAGATCAGTGCGTCCTCGTTCAGCGCCACGCCCTTCTTGCGGGCGACCATGGCGAAGATCTTGAGGAACTCGCTCTGGTTCGGACCGTCGATCTTTACCTTGAAAAAGATCCGGCGAAGCGCCGCCTGGTCGAAGATCTCGTTGGGATGGAAGTTCGTGGAGAACACCACCAGCGTGTCGAAGGGGACCTCGAACTTCTCGCCCGATTGCAGGGCGAGGATGTCGTAGCCCGCCTCCATCGGAACGATCCAGCGGTTGATCAGCGCCTGCGGCGGCTCTTCCTGGCGACCAAGGTCGTCGACGATGAACACGCCGCCCGTCGACTTCAGCTGAAGCGAGGCCTGGTAGGTGCGGCTGACGGCGTTGTAGTTGAGGTCGAGCATCTTGAGCATCAGTTCGCCGCCCGTCATCACCGTGGGCCGGGTGCACAACAAGTAACGGGTGTCGTAGCGCGATGTGGATTTCCTCAGCGGGCTGAGCGCGCCGGCGGCTTCAGTGCCCTCCACCTTCGTGTGCACGATCGGGTCGAACATGGTGATGACCTGGCCCGCATAGCTGAGCGCGTGGGGGATGTAGATATGATCGCCCATGGCCGCGCGGATGCCTTCGGCGATCGACGACTTGCCGTTGCCCGGAGGGCCGTACATCAGGACCGAACGGCCAGAGGTGACTGCCGGCCCAAGCTGGTCGATCATCCCTTCAGGCAGGATCAGGTTGCCCATCGACGCCTCAAGAATATCCCGCGTGATCCGCACGTTCTTGATCGACTGGCGCTTGACCTGCTCCTTGTAATCCTCCAGCGGCACGGGCATCGCGCCATAATATTCCGACTGCGACAGGGCATCGAGCGCGCGCGCCTTTCCGGCATCGGTCAGCTGGTAGCCCATCTCGTTCGACGAGGTCGCGTGCAGCGTGCCGGTGGCCTGCATCAGCCCCATCTCGCGCAGCATGTCGATCAGCTCATGCGTGAGCGGGGTCGGCAGGCAGACCGCCGCGGCGATGTCCGAGGCATGTTCGACATTCTTGCGAAACACGGTCTTGAGCATGATGTCACGCATCATGACGACAGTCAGGCCCGTGTCGCTGAGCTTGCGCAGCGGGGGCGGGGCGAAACTTTCGGGCAGTCCGGCTTGGGTGTTCATGGCTCAGGCGCCTCCCTGGGTGATGCCGAGGACAAGGTAGATGACAAGCGTGGGGGCAAGCGCGATGCCGAAGGGAAACGGCATCTTGGACGCACGGCGAATGCCGACATTGGCGACCATCGGAATGAACCGCGGCACGGCATAGAGCACGACGGTGGTCAGCGTGACCAGCGTCCAGACGATGAGGACCGTGCCCACATCGGCCAGCGCCACGAAGGGCGCCATGGCCGCGGCAAATTTCGCGTCACCCGCGCCTATGCCCATCACTGCCGACAGGACGAAGCCCACGGCAAGCACCACGCCTAAATGCGCGAAACGCCAGGCGTATTCGCCCCAGCCCAGCGCGAAGGGCCCGAGCACGATGAAACCGGCCAGAAGGGCCAGAACCGTGACGTTCCTGATCTTGAATTCCGTGATATCGGTGTAGCACGCCCATAGGGCGATCGGCAGCGCAAGAGGCAGGAAGATCCATGCCTGCATCGCCGTCAACGTCACTTCGAGGTTCATCACCCGTGCCCCGTTTCCTGTCTGGTCGGGGCAGAGATTGCTAAGCAAATCGGGCCGAAGCTGGGCAGGACAGAGAATGTTTCGGGGCGCGCGACAGTCCGTGTCCGGAGCGCCCCGTTACCGTCAGTCGATCCGCGCGTTACGCGTCCGCGTCGAGCGCCCTGAGCGCCCGAACGGCGGTGTCGAAATGCTGCGGATGCGTGTCGATGGCCTCGGCCAGAAGGTGGCGGCCGGTGCTGACCTCGCCCTGCCGGATGGCCGCCAGCGCCGCCGTGTGCAACAACTGCGCGCGCTCCACCTGCGTCATGCGCACCAGCGGAAGCTGGTAGTTGCCTTGCGCCGCGCGGGCGAGAACGAGGTTGTTCTTGGCGGTGAAGAGGTTGGGGTCGTAGGAAACGGCCTCGAGGAACAGCTCCTCCGCGCCCTGGTGATCGCCGCGCGTCAGCCGCGAGAAGCCCCAGTTGTTCAGGACGCCCGCCGGGCGGGTCGTGAGGCCGGCAGCGGTCTCGTAGAAGCTTTCGGCGCGGTCCCACTCGCGGTTGCTGTCGGCGACCATCGCCTCCAGCCGGTAGCGTTCGAAATTCTCGAGCGTCGGTGGGATGAGATCGAGCTGCGCTTCCGCCGCGTCCCAGTCGCCGTTGCGGATCAGCGCGTCCGCGTAGTCCATGCGATCCTCATTGGTCGAACCCGGGTCTGCGACGATTTCGGTCCAGAGCGGCAGCGCCTCGGCCGCGCGGCCAGCTCGCACGAGGCTTTTCGCAAGGCCCCGCTTGAGGTCGATGCGGTCGGGCTGTTCGCTGAGCGTGCGCTGGAAATAGGCCACCGCCTCGTCGGGGGAGGCGGCTGTCAGCATCACGTCGCTGAGATTGGTCTCGTCGATGACGTTGAGCGGGTCGAGCGCGCGATCGACATCGGCGCCGACGGTCTGGTCACAGGCGGCGAGGCCGATAACGGCCAAAACCGCCGGAAAGGTCCGGAGAATAGGGGACATGGTCTGCCTCATATCTGCTCTTTTTCGCCATTGCCCGCCTCAGCCGGAGGTGGAGAGAAGTTCGTAAACCCCCGGCCCACGCCGTATCAGGTCGAGCTGACGTTCATTATTGCCGTCATCGTACACGGAATCCTCCATCCGCGCGATAGCCAGTCTCAGGTTCTCGCGGATCGCGTCCGTTCGGCCACTGTCGAGCGCGAAGGCCTTTTGAAAGATGCGCCGCGCCTCGCCGTATTCGCGCCGTTCCATGAGGACCACGCCGAGGTTGTTGAGCGCCGGCACGAAATCCTCTTCCTCGTCCAGCGCCTGGCGCAGCAGCGCCTCGGCCTGTCCGATGCGGCCCAGTTTGAGATTGGCCGAGCCGAGCGCCGAAAGCACGTCGGCGTTGAGCCCAAGCTCACCCGCGGCCCGGTAATAGGCCCGGAGCGCAAGTTCGGGTTCGTTCGATGCCATCAGGCGATGCCCGACGATCAGTCCGTCGACGGACGCCGCGCCCGGGTCGATCCCCGGACGCAGGGGGTCCGGCCCCGCGGGATCTGTGCCGGGCAGAAAGCCCGTCGGCATGCAGCCGGCCACAAGCGCCGCAGCACAGCAGATCAGGGCGGATCGGAAGATGGGTGCATGCCGCATGGCACGACGCTTTCCTCAGGATTGACTGCTCTGTCGCGGCCGGTTCCTCCGGTCGTCGCGCAACGTTTCTCGTTGCACCAATCCTAGCGTGTTTCGCCTGCGTCTGTCTCCCCCTTTGGGTCAGCCGCCGCCCAACATCGTCGCGATACCGTAAACCGAGGGTCCGATGAGGATGATCAGAAGCGGCGGAACACAGAACATCATGGTGCCGAGCGTCAGCTTGGTGGGAAGCTTGTTGGCCTTTTCTTCGGCCCGCATCACGCGCTTGTCGCGCATTTCCTCGGCGTAGACGCGCAGCGCCTCGGCGATGGACGTGCCGAAGGTGGCCGACTGGATCAGCGTCGTGACGAAGCTGTTGATGTCCTGCACGTCGACGCGCTCGCCCATGTCCCGCAGGACGCGGCTCTTTTCCTTGCCGGCCTTCATCTCGTAGGCGACGATCTGGAATTCCTCGCTGAGCGACGGGTAGGAGGTCTCGATCTCCTTGGCGACCCGGTTGATGGCCTGATCGAGCGACTGGCCGGCCTCGACGCAGACCAGCATCAGGTCGAGCGTGTCGGGAAAGCCCTGTATGATCTGTTCCTGACGCACCTGCAGGCGGCGCTGCACCCAGTATTTCGGGGCGTAATAGCCCACGCAGCCGGGCAGAAGCACGGTCAGGATCGAAGCCTGCGCCGACCCGCCGCCGGCGATCAGCAGGTAAATCGTGCCCAGCACGAGCCCGCCGATCCCGCCGACGAGTTGCAGGAAGTGGAACATCTGCACCGCGCCCTTGGACCGGTAGCCGGCACGGATCATGGTCAGTTGCGAGGCCGAGAGTTCTTCCTGGTCCTGAGGCTGCAGATACTGCGCGAACCGGTCAAGACGCTGATCCTTGCCGCCGACCCGCAGACCGCGGGGCTTGCCGCCGCGTGGCATTTCCTCCTCGTCGGCGTCCGGTTTCAGGCGGTTGAACGGGTCCTTGTTTGGCTTCAACAGCGCTGGCAGGACCACGAGGATCAGGAGTACGCCCAGAAGGCCTACCACGACCATCGGGGCAAGGTCGCCGAACTGGCTGGTCAGCCACTCGTTGCCCATGTCGAAATATGCGCGGATCGTTTCCATTGGTCTTTCGCCTCGCTCAAACCTTGATGTTGACCATCATGCGCATGAAAATCATGTTCACTGCGAGCATGACGGCCACGATCGCACAGGCCGGGATGAAGGCCGGCGTGTCGATCACGTCGGCGTAGTAGTCGGGTTGCGCGACGTTGATGCCGATCAGGCACAGGATCGGGAAGAACGACAGGAACGTGCCGGAAAACTTCGCCTCGGACGTGATCGCCTTGACCTTCCGGAAGAGCTTGAAGCGCGCCCGGATCACGTTTGCCAGACCCTGCAGGATTTCGGCGAGGTTGCCGCCCGAAGTCTGCTGAATGCCCACCGCGACGGCGAGAAAGCGAAGGTCCTGGATGTCGAGCCGTTCGGCCATCGAGCGGATCGATTCCGAGACGTCACGCCCGTAGGCGGCCTCGTCTGCGATGATGCCAAGCTCCGAGGCCAGCGGGTCCGACATCTCGCGCGCAACCGTGTGCACGGCCGACACGAAGGGATGGCCGACGCGCAGCGAGCGCACCATCAGTTCCACCGCGTCGGGAAGCTGTTCCTCCAGCTTTGCGATGCGTTTTGTCGCCTTGGAGGCCACCCACTGGTAGACCCCGCCCACGCCCATGGCCACCGAGACGAGCGCCCGGATCGGCAGGGCCGCCGTGGTAAGAACGGTCAGCGCGAGGAAAACCACCGCCGTCAGCCCGATCATCACCATGATCAGCTGCTCGGGCGAAAAGGCGATATTTGCCTTCTGCGCCTTGTCCGCGATCAGCGAGTAGAAGGGAACGCGGACGCGGCCCTTGTGTTGCGCCATCTCCTTGCGCAGCTGCGCGAGCACGTCCTCGCGGCTGGCGCCCTGTTCGAGCATCGCAAGCCGCCGGTTTACCCGTGCGTTCAGGCTGATCGACTTGCCGAACACGGCAAGATAGACGCCCTCCACCAGCAGGAGTACCCCGACGAAGATGCCGATATAGATGAGTGGTTCGATAGATAGGTCCATACGCGATTACTCCGCGGCAACGGGTTCGTAGATGGCCGCCGGCAGGTCGTAGCCCCACTGGCGGAAACGTTCGGCGTAGTGCGAGCGGACACCACAGGCCGTGAAATGGCCCATGATCTTTCCGTCCGGCCTGAGGCCCGTGCGCTGGAAGCGGAAGACCTCCTGCATCGAGAGCACCTCGCCCTCCATGCCGGTCACCTCGGTGATCGACACCATGCGGCGCGATCCGTCCTGAAGACGGCTGGCCTGCACGATGAGGTTCACGGCGCTTGCGATCTGGGCGCGCACGGCCTTGATCGGCATCTCGATCCCGGACATCGCGACCATGTTTTCCAGTCGCGAACAGGCGTCGCGGGCGGAGTTGGCGTGGATCGTGGTCATCGACCCGTCATGGCCAGTGTTCATGGCCTGCAGCATGTCGATGACTTCCTCGCCGCGCGTTTCGCCCACGATGATGCGGTCTGGACGCATCCTGAGCGCGTTTCTGAGACAGTCTCGCTGGGTGACCGCGCCCTTGCCCTCGACGTTGGGCGGGCGGCTTTCCATCCGGCCCACGTGGATCTGCTGAAGCTGGAGTTCCGCCGTGTCCTCGATCGTCAACACGCGTTCCTTGTTGTCGATGAAGGACGACAGCGCGTTGAGCGTCGTCGTCTTACCCGAACCGGTGCCGCCCGAGACGATCACGTTGAGGCGAGTGGATACAGCGGCCTGGAGATAGGCGGCCATTTCTTCCGAAAAGGCGCCGAATCCCACCAGGTCGTCGATGCCCAGCTTTTCCTTCTTGAACTTACGAATGGAGACGAGGCTGCCGTCCACCGCCACCGGCGGGACCATGGCGTTGAAACGCGAGCCATCCTTCAGACGGGCGTCCACATAAGGGTTCGACTCGTCGACGCGGCGGCCCACGGCCGACACGATCTTGTCGATGATCCGCAAAAGGTGGCGTTCGTCCTTGAACCGCACATCGGTCAGCTCGAGCCGACCGTTGCGTTCCACGAAGATGCGGTTGGGGCCGTTGACGAGAATATCGTTGACCGTCTCGTCCTTCAGCAGTGGCTCCAGCGGCCCGAGGCCCGTCACTTCGTCGAACAGCTCGACATTGAGCATCTGCCGGTCTTCGCGGTTCAGGACCACGCCCATCTCCGCCATCTGTTCGCTTGTGATGGAGTTGATCTCCGCGCGAAGCTCGCTTTCCTTGGCCGATTCGAGCGCCGACAGGTTCAGGTTGTCGAGCAGACGATGGTGCATCTCGGTCTTGAGTTCGTCGAGACGCTGGCGGCGCTTGGCCTCCTTCTCGTCGCTGACGCCGATCTGGGCCTTGGGAACGGCCTCCAGCTCCTGCGCCTTGCGCGTGGCCTTGGGCGCTTCGCCCGCCGCCGACGAGGTATCCGGTTCCGGCGCGGAGACCTTGGGGGCAGCCTTGAGCTCGTGGGCCGCGGTGTCGGGCTTGGCGTCGGTCTTGCGATACTTCGAAAACATTGCGGTGCTCCGGCTTATTTGGCTGCGGTCGCGTCAGCGCTCATCGCCTGGTGCAGACCCTGCGCCAACTTCGCGATTTCCTTGCGCAACGGGTTCTTGCGGGCGGCCTCGGCCAATGGCTGACCGTTGTCGCCGGCCTCCTGCACGGACTTGCCGCCATCGGGCAGGAGCGTCTTGATCTCTACGCCGAGGCTTTCGGCCAGCTTCTTGACGCGGCCCTTTCCGGTCAGGTCCATGCCCCCGGGGGCACGGTTCATGACGTACTGGATCTTTTCCAGCGGCAGATCCTCGGCGCGCAGCGCCTTGATGAAGCGCATCGCGTCCTGCGCCGAGCGCAGATCGAGCTCCAGCGTCGCGAAGAAGATGTCGGCGCGGTTCAGCACCGCCTCGCTCCAGACGACAAGCGTGCGCGGCATCTCCACGATGACGATGTCGAAGCACTGCTGTGCAAGGTCGAGAATCGCGTTGAGCTCGTTCGTGCCCATGATATCGAGCGGCACAATCTCCGGCGGCGAGGTGAAGACCGACAGCTTGTCGCCATAGCTCACAAGCGCCTGCCGGAACGAGTCCGCGTCCATCGTTTCGGCTTCCTGAAGGAATTCCAGCACGATTTCGCGTCGCGGCAAGTCGAGATAGGTTGCCACGCTGCCGAATTGCAGGTCGAAGTCGATCAGGCAGACGGTGGGCGCATTCTTCTTGTCGATATTCGCCAGTTCCCAGGCGAGGTTGACGGCGAGCGTCGTGGCCCCCGTGCCGCCCGCGAGATTCTGAACGGCGAAGACCGCTCCCTTGCCGCCCATGGTGGGCTTGGCGGTGACCGGTCCGTCCGCGCTTGGCGTTCCCGCTGCGGCGTCGGCGGCCAGTTTCTTGATCCGTTCGACGGCATCGTGAAGCGCGCCGTCCGAAAGCGGGTAGGGCAGGAAGTCGTCCGCGCCCAGCTTCAGGAGCTGGTGAAGCGTGCCCGGCGAAACGGAATCGGCGACGATGATCACTCGCGTGCCGCGCAACTTGGCGGTGCGGATCAACTCGCCCAGCATGCCGACATCCGCTTCGTCGTCGGCCGTGATGGCGAGCGCGATGAACACCAGTTCATCCGCCTCCGGCTGGCCGAGAAAGGCGCGCGCCTCGTCGAAGCCGAGATCGCCCCAGCCTTCGCCAAGCTCGGCCTCCATGTCCTCGATCAGAAGGTCGAAGCGATGCACATTGCGCGAGACGGTGCAGGCGACGATGGCCGATGGTTCGGATTCGGATTGCAGGGCCAGTCCGCTACTCATTCCTCATTCCCCACGTTGTCCCGATCGATCGGGTGGTGTTGTCATGACGGGCGGCGCGTTCGCCCCCCGGATGCGGGTCGCGCGTGACTGGTCCAAAGACCGTCCCACGCATCGCACCGTCGGCGAAGGTGCCCATAGAAAAGGGCAACAATAGGACCAAAAAGCGGGATTACGTTTACGCTCGGTGGGTATTTCGCCGACCTTCCGGGCAGCGGCCGCCAATGAAAAAGGGCCCGCGAAACGGGCCCTTTCCATGTGATGTCGCGATGTGAGTCGCTCTATTCTCCCTCGCCACCGATATAGGTGCGGTAGACGATGCGGGCGTATTCGCCGTCCAGCACCATCGGATGGGACTGAACGAAGCCCGTGACCTCGGTGACGGTGCGGCGGTTGCGCCGCTCTTCCGTCTCCGTGGGCACGACGGGCTCCAGTTCGCCGCGCGACACCAGCGCCTGAAGCCGCGAGCGGTCCACGCCCTGGCTGATGATGTAGTTCATCGCCGCACGGGCCCGGCGTAGGCCGAGACGTTCGTTGTAGGCCCGGCTGCCGACAAGGTCGGTATGGCCGTAGACGGTGAAGCGCACCTCCGGGAAGTGCCGGATGAACGCCGCCTGTTCGCGCAGGATTGCGCGTGCCTGCTCGTCAAGCGCGGCGGAGTTGAAGGCGAAGTTGATGGTGGTCGGCACCGTCTCGGCGAAACGGTCCCCCAGCACCTCGGCGTAGGAAAGCTCGCCGTTGTGCAACATGATGTTGGTCATCGTGGGGTTGCCGAAGTTGCCTTCGTCGAGGTTCGAGCCCAGCGGCTGCGTGACGTCGAAGATGTCCTCGCATCCGGCAAGCGTCATCGCGAGGCCGAGCGCCAGACCACCCGCGACGATGCGCTGGCGGAGCCGGGATCCGGGGTGGGTCATGGTTGCAGTCCGCATCGTTCCGCTCCTCATTCCATCACGTAGCCGTAGGACCCGCTGAAATCCTGGTCCGCCACATCGCCTGCTGCCGTGCCCTGACGCGGGCGGCCCGCGTTGCGGCCGTGCAGGAACAGGTCGGCCTCGGTGGGGATCGTTATACGGTCGGTGGGCAGGGCGAGCGCCTCGCCACGAACCGGGTTCACCAGATGCGCGGTGATGATGATCACGAGCTCGGTCTGTTCGCGCTGGTAGCTGGCCGAGCGGAACAACGCACCGATGATCGGCAGGTCGCCGAGCCATGGCACCTGGCCGACGGTGTCGCGGAAGTCGTCCTGCAGAAGGCCCGCGATCGCGAAGCTCTCGCCGTCACGAAGCTCGACCGTCGTCGCCGCGCGTCGCGTGTTCAGCGACGGGATCTCGGCGCCACCGCCGGTGGCAACGGTCGGACCGATCGACGACACCTCGGCATTCATGTTCAGGTTGATGATCTCGCCTTCGACCACGGTCGGGGTGAAGGCCATGTTCACGCCGAAGGGCTTGAACTCGATGCCGATACCATCCTCGCCTTGAACCGGGATCGGGTATTCGCCACCGGCAAGGAAGTCAGCCGTCTGGCCGGAAAGGGCCGTCAGGTTCGGCTCGGCCAGCGTGCGGATCATGCCGTTCGACTCCAACGCCTCGACGAGAATGCCGATCTGGGCCGACCCGGCGCCAAAGGCGATGGACAAAGCACCGGTGCGGCCATCGACGGCGCCGGTCCCTCCAAGGGTCGAATTCGTCGGCGCGGGAACGGACCCCAGCGCGTTCGTGCCGAACGAGGCCTCGGTCGTCTGCACGCCCAGCGAGGTCGCAAGTTCCTGACGCACCGTGCGCTGCATCTCGGCAAAGCGGACCTGCAGCATCACCTGCTGCGTGCCACCCACCTGCATCAGGTTCGACACGCTGGTGGTGTAGCGCTCTGCCAGCTGCATGGCCCGGTCGACCGCCTGAAGCGAGCTGACCGTGCCCGACAGGACGATCCCGTCATTGGCGGTGCGCACCTCGACGGCTTCGCCGGGAAGGATCTCGCGCAGGCGCTCGCGCAGCTCGGCGACATCCGGCACCACCTGGATCTCGACGTTGGCGATCAGCGCGCCTTCCGCCGAGAGCAGTGTCATCGTCGTCCGGCCCGGGGACCTCCCGAGGATGTAGATCGACCGCTCGGACAGCGTGGCGATATCCGCGATCGCGGGGTTGGCGACCGAAAGCTCGGCAAAGAGCATGTCGCTCTCGACCACCACCGCCCGGTTCATCGGCACCCGCAGGGTGGCCGACGTCGCCCCTTCGAGAACACGCAGGGTCTGTGCCGTTGCCGGCGCTCCCTGCGAAAAGACCGCTCCTAGCCCGATGGCTGCGGCGGCCAGGATTCGTGTCATACGCATGATGATCCTGCCTCTATGCCTCTGCTCGGGTGTTGTCCAAAATGGCCACCCGTTTTGTCCACAGTGCCCTAAAGATAGTTTTCGCGCAATATTCCGTGTGTTGCGAGGCTTTCTTTATGTGTTCATTCGACAACGCATGGATTTATTCACAGGCTGATTTCGCGGTGTCTTCAGGGATGATCACAAGAATACGCCCCGATCCGGACTTAAACCGCATCGGGGCGTTGTAATCTTGCGCCTGTTGGCGGCTGCGTTCGCCGCCGTCCCGCTTCGCGGGTGTCAGTTGGTGCAGGGCACCTGAGTGACGATTACCTCACCGCCGCGGCGCGCGCGCACCGTGCAGATTTCCGGCGCGGCGCTCTGGACGATTTCCTCGGTGCCCAGAAGCTCGTTGGTGGAAAACTCGACGGATTCGGAGATCGTCTCGTCGCCCACGCCGACCAGTGCCAGGGTCAGGTTGCCGCTGGCCTGTGCCTGCGTCAGTGCCGCGATGTCCGAGGGGCCCGCCGTGACCGTGATCGTGCGTGCCACGGTTGGGCTGTTGCGGTCCTCGTCGGTGATCTGGTCGATCGCGATGATCTGCACGTTGGACCGGATCAGGCGCGTGATGCGGTCGCCGCCGCGTCCGGAACCGGTCCAGTAGACGTCCACCCGGTCGCCCGGACGCAGGAAACCCGACACGCCCGAGGTCACGTCGACCTGAAGAGCAAGCGCCCGCATGCCGGCCTCGAGCCGCGAGGCGACGCCGGCATCCTCGCCGGGTGCCGTGACCTTGGAGATCAGCACCGGCTCGTCAGCCTCCATCACGCGCAGCGCGATGCGCGGCTCGTTCGAATCCGCCGGGAACAGCTCTTCCATTTCCGTGAACGCACCGAAGGGCACGTGATCGGCCGGCCAGCGAATGGCGCGGACATCGCCCTGCCGGACCGGCTCGCCGTAGCGGATCTGCCGCGTGACGACGAAGACGTCCGTGGTGGGAACGATTGCGTCACGCTGCTGCGCGATCGCGGTCTGGTATTGGTCGAAGCGGTCCATGGCCACGGACACCGCGAAGGCGGCAAGCCCGACACCGACAATCAGGACCAGCACGAAAACGATACGCATCTCGGCATCCTCACTTTGTTGTTCAGGCCGCGTGCGGCCCCTGAAGGATGGCGCCGTCCCTTGAGACGCACGTCACCCTCGCCCATCGGCGAGCAATTGCCGACAAATCTGGCAAAATTTTGGTCGCGCACCGAAATTGTTGGAAGTGGAATGGTGCGGCCCCGGTGGTGTGCCGGGGCCGCAACGCCCGCAAGCTGCGGACGTCATCGCCTTCATTCGATGCCGTCGGCCGCCTGCTGGTTTCCGTTCTCGAACGGATCGCTCAGGGGATCGGTATTGGTCAGCGCGTTCGAGATGTCGCCCGACAGGTCCTCGACGCCGCCCGAGACGACGCTCATGACGGCAAGGCCGAGACCCACGATGGCGGCGGTCAGAACGACCCAGTCGACGGTGACGGCGCCGGACTCGTCCGACAGAAAGGCATTGAACTTCGAAATGGCCATGAGAGCACTCCTGATGCTGTGGTGGCATGTGAAAAAAGGAGACCCGTCTGTCGCCGTGGCGCGTGTCTGAACGGACATTGATCATTGCTTGTCTTGGGGACAGGTCGGGCCAAGCGCGTTCTGCACCGGCGCGTCTTGGCGCGGGTGGACTAAAGGCGGTGGCCCGGGGCAGGAATGTGGTCAGCGGGCGTCGGAATGCGCCCGTTCAGATCGAAGTCGATTCAAAGGGAATTGGTTTTGAGCGCCGACGCACCCACTTGTCGCTTCGCGGGTCCGAAAAGCAGAATGGACGCGTCAACCGATGCGGCTTCGGGGTCTTCGACCTGGCGGAGTGCAGCGGGATGTCGTTTTGTCGCCAGCGCGCCGTATCCGTAAAGAAAGAAAGCCGCATCCGAGGATGCGGCTTTCATGATTTTCAGGCAGGTTCGACGCGTGGTCGTTACTGGTTGGATGCTGCCGTACCGTTGAGGAAGCCTGCACTCGCACCCATGCCGGTCAGCTGGGTGTCGATATCACCAGCCAGGTCCTCGACGCCGCCGGAGACGACGGCCATGACGGCCAGGCCGAGGCCGACGATTGCTGCGGTGAGCACAACCCAGTCAACCGTAACGGCACCGGATTCGGACTTTGCGAAGTTCTTGATCATAGCGGTCATTGTTCAATCTCCAGTTCGAACGCTTCAGTATCATCTCGGTTGTGTCGGGCCGTACATGTGTCGGTCCCTCGCCGATCGATGACGCTTTTTCCCGCTGGAACCGGGCGGGAATGGGGCGCTCCTGAGAATTTTAAGAGAATTATACGGGGTTGTTTTGAGACCGCCGGACCGGCATTCTGCGCCGAAAGCAGGCCCGGTCCTACCAAGGCGACGCAAAGACATCGCGCGGGACCGCGAATCAAGAGGCAGATCCGGCCATGGCCGAGACATCGAGCAGGCCGCGTAGTCGGGCCGGGACATGCGCCGCCGCGCTGGCGGTCCTTGTCGCTGGCCTGTCGCCGGCCATGGCGCAGACGTCCCAGGACCTCCCACGCCCTGGCATCCGCCTGATCGGCGTGCCGGCACCCGACCATGCCGGTCCGCGGATTACCATCCGCATCGAACCGGGCGACAACTTCATGACGCCGGACCCCAACGCCGTCGCCCCGACACCGGCCGTGGCGGCGAGCCCACCTGTCGAGCCTCTCGATGACACCGCGCCGTCGGGATGGTTCTGGTCCAGCGTCAACCACGCGCTGCCCGCCGATGCGACGCGCTATTGGACGGCAGAGGCGCTGTTCGCCGATCCCCCAAGCGAGGCGCAGGCGCTCGTCCCGCGCCTGTCGCATGTCGCAGGTATCGCCGATACCTATGGGCGGCACCTCCTGGCGGCGACGGTCGGCACGCAGGTGTCTCCGGCCTTTGCCCTTGCGGTGATCGCCGTCGAGAGCAGCGGGCAAAGCGAGGCCGTCAGCCACGCGGGCGCGCAGGGGCTGATGCAGCTGATCCCCGCCACAGCGGAGCGTTTCGGTGTTACCGATCCTTTTGATCCGGCCGAGAACATCCGCGGCGGCGTCGCTTATCTCGATTGGCTGATGGAGGAGTTCGACCGCGACCCGGTTCTGGTGCTTGCGGCCTACAATGCCGGCGAAGGCGCCGTCCGCCGCTCGGGCGGGGTGCCGGACTATACCGAGACGCGAAACTACGTGCCCCGCGTTCTCGCCGCATGGCAGGTCGCGCGCACGCTCTGCCTCACGCGGCCCGATCTCGTCTCGGACGGCTGCGTGTTCCAGCCGATCGCGGTGAACTAGCCTTTCCCGTGTTCTACCCTTCAGGCGAACACGTCGGCCCATTCGGGATGGCGCTGCGCCTGCGCGCGCACGAAGGGGCAAAGCGGCGTGATCTTCAGGCCGTCCAACCGCGCGTCCGCCACGAGCCGTTCCACCAGCCGCCTGCCGGCGCCCGTACCCCGCAAGGCATCAGGCACGCCGGTGTGATCCGCGATGATGTGCAAGGGCGACAGGATCGACCAGGCTAGCTCCGCTTCCGCGCCATGTTCGCGCAGCACGTAGCGGCCTTTCGATCCCTGCACCTCCCGCGTGATCTCAGACAATCGTGGCTTCCGTCGCGGCGCGCAGGTCATCGTGGGAGACGCCTGGCGCGGTTTCCACGATTTGCAGGCCCTTGTGAGCCACGTCCAGCACGCCGAGATTGGTGATGATCCGGTCCACGACGCCCTTGCCGGTCAGGGGCAGGGTGCATTCCTTCAGAACCTTCGACACGCCGTGCTTGTTGGTATGGTCCATCACGACCACCACCCGGCCCACGCCGGCCACGAGGTCCATCGCACCGCCCATGCCCTTCACCAGCTTGCCGGGGATCATCCAGTTGGCGAGGTCGCCCTTCTCGGAAACCTCCATCGCGCCAAGGATCGCCATGGCGATCTTGCCGCCCCGGATCATCCCGAACGACGTCGCGCTGTCGAAATAGGCGGTATGCGGCAGTTCCGTGATCGTCTGCTTGCCGGCGTTGATCAGGTCGGGGTCCTCGTCGCCTTCATAGGGGAAGGGGCCCATGCCCAGCATGCCGTTCTCCGACTGCAGGACCACGGTCTTCCCCTCGGGGATGTAGTTCGAAACCAGCGTCGGGATGCCGATCCCGAGGTTGACGTACATCCCGTCTTCCAGTTCCTGCCCTGCACGGGCGGCCATCTGATTACGGTCCCAACCCTTGATTTCCTGTGGCATCAGGCTTCCTCCCGCTTGCGCACGGTTTTTTGTTCGATCCGCTTCTCGTGATCGCCCTGGATCAGGCGGTGCACGTAGATGCCGGGCAGGTGGATGCAGTCGGGGTCGAGCGAACCCGTGGGCACGATCTCCTCGACCTCCATCACGCAGAGCTTGCCGCACATGGCCGCGGGCACGTTGAAGTTGCGCGCGGTCTTGCGGAAGACGGCGTTGCCCGTCGCGTCGGCCTTCCATGCCTTGACGATGGCGAGATCGGCGAAGATGCCGCGCTCCATGATATACGTCTCGCCGTCGAAATCCTTGTGCTCCTTGCCCTCGGCCACCTGCGTGCCGACGCCCGTCCTGGTGTAGAAGCCCGGGATGCCGGCGCCGCCTGCGCGCATGCGCTCGGCCAGCGTGCCTTGCGGGTTGAACTCGATCTCCAGCTCGCCCGAGAGGTACTGGCGCATGAACTCGTCGTTCTCGCCCACGTAGGAGGACATCATCTTGGCGATCTGCTTGGTGTCGAGCAGCTTGCCGAGGCCGAACCCGTCCACGCCGCAATTGTTGGACGCGATGGTCAGGCCTTTCACGCCGCTCTTTACCACCGCGTCAATCAGAAGTTCGGGAATGCCGCACAGACCGAAGCCCCCGGCGGCGATCAGCATGCCGTCCTGCATAACGCCGTCCAGCGCCTCTTCGGCCGAGCCGTATACTTTCTTCATGAGGTCGTTTTCCCCGTTGCGAAAACCGCGGGCACCGTGGCGCGGGCCGGCGGGGAAGTCAACGCAGATGCCGCGACGCGGCGCCCGTGTCGTCAATAGCCGAGGTCGGCCGCCATTTCCCCGATCAGGGCCGAACAGAAGGCGTCGAACCGGGCGCCGGGCTGCTGCGCCGTGAGGCGGGTGTCCAGCGGGTCGGCAGCCCGGATCGCACTGCCCGAAAGCGCCTCCATCACGGCATGGCCGCAGAAGGGGACATGCGCCTCGGAATAGCCGCCCTCATGGACCAGAACGAGACGCCCCTCGCAGAGATCCGAGGCCGCCTCCAGCATCATTTCGGTCATCGCGCGGAAGGTGCCGGAGGTCGCCATCATGCGCGACAGCGGATCCACCCCCGATGCGTCGAAGCCACAGGCCACGATAATCGCATCCGGTTCGTAGGCCGTCAGCGCCGGCAGCACGATGCGCTCCATCGCCTCGAGGTAGCAGGTATGCCCACCGCCCGGCGGCAGCGGCACGTTGACGTTGTAGCCTTCGCCCGCGCCGGTGCCGCGCTGGCCGGTATCGCCCGTGTCGTAAGGGTAGTTCCGTTCCTGGTGCAAAGAGATCGTCAGCACGTCGTCGCGATCGTAGAAGATCGCCTCGGTCCCGTTGCCGTGGTGGACGTCCCAGTCCAGCACCGCCACCCGTTCCAGCAAGCCCCCATCGAAGGCCGCCTCGACCGCGATGGCGATGTTGTTGAGCAGGCAGAAGCCGTTGGGAAAATCCGGCAGGCAATGATGCCCCGGCGGGCGCGACAGGGCATAGGCGTTTTCCACCTCGCCCCGGAGCGTGGCGAAAAGCGCCTCCTTCGCGAGCCCAGCTGACAGACAGGCGATGTCGTAGCCGTCCGGCCCGAAGGGCGCACGCAGACCCAACTCGCCACCGCCCTCGGCCGCTGTGGCGCGGAACGCCTCCACGTAGTCGGCGGTATGGACCCGCAGGAGATCCGCCTCGGTCGCGGGCGCGGCGCTGCGCGTGTCGAGCTCGCGCCAGAGACCCGTCACCTCCATCAGGTTCTTCAGGCGCCGTTTTGTCTCGGGGTTTTCGGGCAGGCCGCCGCCTACCGCCGGCTGGACCAGCCCGCCCACGGGCAGGAGGAACGTGAAATTGCCGCCCGAATGCCAGAAGCAGCGTTCATCCCAGAAAAACCCCGTCGTCATGTCGTCATGCCTCCCCCGTCTGCTCGCGGGACTATGGCAGTGTCGCGGGACCTTGTCATCGGGGGCCAAAGCTGGTCCGCTTCACGCCATGACCGAGCTTACCGATGCCGAACTGGAAGCACGCTACCGTCCGCTGCTTGAGGCCGAGGCGGCCAGTCTTCTGGCGGCCTCCGACGCCACACGCGACGATCGCAAACCGGTGGAGCTGGACCAGCAGTCGGTCGGGCGGCTCAGCCGCATGGACGCGCTGCAGGGGCAGGCCATGGCCAAGGGGATGGAGGCGCGGCGCGCGGGGCGTCACCGGGCGATCCGAGCGGCGCTGTTGCGGCTCGACGAGCGCGAGTTCGGCTATTGCGAGGATTGCGGCGAATTCATCGGCACGGGACGGCTCGACGTCGACCCCTGTGTTCTGCGCTGCGTGTCCTGCGCCGGGTAGGGACCTAGTCGCGCGCGCGCGTCAGACGGTAGACGCCCTCGGGCAGGTCGAGCGCGGCGGCCAGGTCCTGTATCTGTGACAGTGAAAACGTGATCTTCTGAACCCGGTCGGTGCGTGGGTCGAGTTGCTCGACCGTCACGCATTCCGCGAAGGCCGCGATGGTCACATCCTCCTGCAGCGGGGTCTCGTTCTCGTCGACGAGGGTAATGACGGTGGCGTCGAAATCGTGCTCGATGGTGAACATGGGACCGAGCCTAGGGGCGTGTCTCCACCGCTTCAAGCGCCATGCGCCGTTTGTGCCGGCGATAGAGGAGCGGCGCGGCGATCCGGTTGTAGGCGAATCCGGCGAGCGCGTGCACGACCGGTAGACGCACGAGCCGCGACAGCCAGCGGTAACGTGGCAGCCGTTCCCAGATCAGGGCGAAGGCCTCCACCCCCGAAATGATGCGTCCATCGGGCAGCTTGGCGTGCATGCGTCGTGTCGCCTGGTCTTCGGAAAGCTGCCAGTCGCCAAGGTCGGTCTCGTTCAGATCGTCGAATCGCAGCGGCGCGCCCGTGGCCTCGGCCCTGTCGCGGTAGTGGTGGATTTCCGCCCGGCATACCGGGCAGGCACCGTTGTAGAGGATGTGAATATCGCGCATTCCCGACACGATAGGGCCCGTTTCGAAAGGGTCCAGCGGCTCGGCAAGTTGCCGCAGGCGCGTTCACAGCATCGAGATCGGCGCTGGACCTGCGGTGCGCCAGCGTTAAGGCTTGCGGCGTGGCTGCAAGAGGCATGGCGATGATCCTTCGACGGACCCGAGTGACGGTCCTCCTTTTGGCGATGCTTGCGCTTGCGGCCTGTGTAACGGCGCCCGTTGCCCCTCCCGCGACCGGGAAACCGGTTCTTCCGGCCGTCTCGCCCGATCAGTTCCTCGCCGTCGCGCGCGACGTGGAGCCTGTGGCCGAGGCCGTGTGCCGTGCGGAAACCCCCGATCAGAACTGTGATTTCGCCATCCTCGTGGACCGGGATCCGCGCGTGGGCGCCAATGCCTTCCAGACGATCGACCGGTCGGGCCGCCCGATCATCATCCTGACGCTCGGACTGGTGGCCATTCTCGAATCGGGGGACGAGCTGGCCTTCGTGCTGGGTCATGAGGCCGGCCACCACATCGCGCGGCATATCCCGCAGCAACGCCAATCCGCCGCCGAGGGTGCACGCGTCTTCGGCGAGATCGTAATGGCAGGGGGCGGCAGTGCGCGCGACGTCGCCCGTGCCGCGGAACTGGGCGCGGCGGTCGGGGCGCGCAGCTATTCGCGCAGCGCCGAACTCGAGGCCGATGCGATCGGGACGCTGATCGCGTTTCGCGCAGGTTACGACCCGGTCGCCGGTGCGCAGCTGTTCACGCGCCTGCCGGAACCGGAGATGCGGTTTCTGTCGACCCACCCGCCCAATGCAGAGCGCATGCGCGTCGTTCGCCGGACGCTGGCTGCCCTTCGCACGGGCGGCTAGGCCCTTGATCTGCGTCAAGGCGGGCAGGTGAGGCTCGACGCAGGCTGACCTCATATCGACCGACTGCCACCTGACACGGAGGGCTGCTTGCCATGCAGGGTGACAAGACGCTGAAGAAACATGAGAACCTCATGGGCCGCATGGCCCGTACGCTGGGCGCGGATCTGGACGAGGCCGAGCTTCGTGGCGACCTGCCCCCGGAGGAGCGGTTTTCCATGCTGCTCTCCTGCACGGGATGCAGCGATGCGGAAGGTTGTCAGAAATGGCTCGACACGCATGAATCTGCAGAGGCGGCGCCGGGCTACTGCCGCAACTCGGACCGCATTGCGGAGCTTGCGCGTTTCGACTGAGTTCTGGTCGGGGGATGAACCCATGAAAGACCACCAGGTGCGCCCGCTGGGCGACGAGAAACGGCACTACTGGCTTGCGCTGGGCATGGCGCAGGCCTCGGGCGCGGACCTTCAGCGTGCGCTGGAGGAGGGCCGTATCACCCATGGCGACTGGGCCGAGGTGGTCACGCGCTGCCGCGGCTGCGCCTGGACGGAGGGCTGCGCGTGCTGGCTTGCCGCGCAGGACGGCGCCGCGTCGGCATCCGTGCCGCAGGCCTGTCCCAACGCCACGTTCTTCGAGGCGGCGCTGAGCGTCACTGATCAGGTTGACGAACCGCCCGTCTCTTCCTGACACCAACGCTCGGCCTCGGGCGTGCAACCCACCGTCTCCCATGTGATGACCGGCAGGTCGTAGGGGTGAAGCTCCACGATCAACGCGACCAGCGCCTCGCGTTTCGCCTCTGGTGTCTTGAACGTTACCGCGAGTTCCGTTTCCTCGGCGATCCCGCCCTGCCAGTGAAACAGGCTGACCACGCCCGGCGCGATGTTGGCGCAGGCCGCGAGGCGCATCTCGAGCGCCGCGCCGGCGAGCATCTGGGCCGTTTCGAGGCTGTCGCATGTGGTGGAGACGTGGATCATGGCGTCACCCTGTCCGGTCCGGGACGACCCGGCCCCAGAGGTCGTAATCCGACGCCTCGTCCACTTCGACCTCGATCAGGTCGCCCGGCGCCAGCCCGTCGAAGCCCTCGTCGATGAAGAGATTGCCGTCGATCTCGGGCGCATCGGCGCGGGTGCGGCAGGTCGCGCCCTCCGCGTCGACCGCGTCGACGATGACCTCCATCCGCTGCCCGACCCTCGCCGCCAGTTTCGCCTCGGAGATCGCTTGCGCCTTTTCCATGAACCGATGCCAGCGCTCTTCCTTGAGCTCCTCGGGGACGTGATCGGGAAGGGCGTTCGACCGCGCGCCGTCAACGTTCTCGTATTTGAAGCAGCCCACCCGGTCGAGCTGCGCCTCGTCCATCCAGTCGAGCAGGGTCTGGAACTCCTCCTCCGTCTCGCCGGGGTAGCCCACGATGAAGGTGGAGCGCAGGATGATCTCCGGACAGTCGCGGCGCCACGCCCGGATCTCGTCCAGCGTCCGTTCCGCTGCCGCCGGGCGCGCCATCCGCTTCAGCGTGTCGGGATGGGCGTGCTGGAACGGGATGTCGAGGTAGGGAAGCAGCCCGTTGGACCTGTCCGCCATCAGCGGGATCAACTCACGGACATGCGGGTAGGGGTATACATAGTGCAAGCGAACCCAGCATCCGAGCGTGGAAAGCCTTGTGGATAGGTCGAGAATTGGAAACTTCTGCTCTCGCCCCTTCCAGTCCGTCCCATAGGCCGACGTGTCCTGCGAGATCACGAGGATCTCTTTCACGCCCGAGGCCACCAGACGCTCCGCCTCGCGCATGACGGCATCGGCGGGGCGTGAATTCAGCCCCCCGCGCATGGAGGGGATGATGCAGAAGCGGCACTTGTGATCGCAGCCCTCGGAAATCTTCAGATAGCTGTAGTGCCGAGGCGTCAGCTTCACGCCCGCGGGCGGCAGAAGGTCGATGAAAGGGTCCGGCGCGGGCGGCACGGCGACGTGGACCGCATCGAGGACCTGTTCGTATTGCTGCGGTCCGGTGACGGCCAGAACCTTGGGATGCGCACCGGTGATATAGTCGGGCTCCGCGCCGAGGCAGCCCGTGACGATCACCCGCCCGTTCTGCGTCAGCGCATCGCCGATGGCCTCGAGGCTTTCGGCCTTGGCACTGTCGAGAAATCCGCAGGTGTTCACGATGACCGCGTCCGCGCCCGCGTAATCCGGCGAGATCGCGTAGCCCTCGGCACGGAGCCGGGTGAGGATGCGCTCACTGTCCACGAGCGCCTTGGGACAGCCGAGGCTGACCATGCCGATCCGGGGCTGGCCCGGGCGTGCGTCCTCGGCGATGCGGGCGCGCGGCGCGAGGTCGGGACGAAGGTCTGGCGGGTTCTGTGTCATGGCCGGCGGCATAGCGCCTTAGTCGTGATCTGGAAAGCCACAGCGTCGCGCGCGACGGCGATCCGTCGCCCAAGCGCTTCCGCGTGATCGCCTTTTGGGTGCACTGGCCGCCAAACTGTGGCTAAGTGCGAAAAACGGCACGGGGCGCGCACGCGGGCGTGGCAGACATGCGCTGGATCATCAGGATAGCGGGTTTCATCGTCGTCATCGTCGTGCTGGGGCTCGGCGCGCTTGTCGCCGTTCCGACGGAACGCGTCGCCGGGCTTGTCGCCGACCGGCTGAGCGCCGCGACGGGGCGCACCGTCACCATGGACGGAGAGCTTCGGCCGACCCTGTTCCCCAGCCTCGGCATCCGGGTCGGCGATGTCAGTATTGGCAATCCCGACTGGGTGGAGGCCGGTCCGCTTCTGACGGCGGAGCGGCTGGATGTCAGCGTCGAATGGGCGCCACTCCTGCGCGGCGAGATCCGCCTCGACCGGGCCGAGTTCGTGGCACCCCGGATCACGCTCATGCGCGCCGCCGACGGAAGGGTCAGCTGGGATTTCGTGGAAGGCGAGGCGCCCGCGGCCCCGGCCGGTAGCGCGCCGCCCGAGGCACCCGGCCCGGCGCCGGAACCGTTCCTGATCGGCTTCGACCGTGCCGTAATCAGCGGCGGAGAGCTACGCTGGATCGATGAGGCTGCCGCGCAGACCGTCACGGTCACGGGACTCGATGCGGTTCTCTCGCTTCCTTCCGGCACGTCCCGCGCCACGCTCGAGGCCTCGGCCGAACTGGACGGCCGCAGGCTCGAGGCCGCGCTGGCCGTCGATGCTGTGGCGCCGCTTCTGGCCGGGCAGGTGCGACCCGCCACAGCGGCGCTGTCATGGGATGGGGGACAGGCCTCCTTCGAGGGGCGCCTGTCGCTGACGCCGGCGCTCGACGGAAGCTTCGCGGTCGATGCCACCGATCTCGGGCCGCTGCTGGCGATTGCAGGTGCCGCGATGCCCGCGCTTCCCCAAGGCGCCGGGCGCGACCGCATCGCCGCCGACGGGCAGATCACGCTCACCGATGCCGGGACGGTCCATTTGCGCGATGGGGTCGTGTCGCTTGACGGCAACGAGCTTCGCGTCGCGCTCGATATGCAGCCGGGGGAGGCGCGCCCGTCGATTCTTGGAACGGTGTCGGGCGGCGTTCTCACGGTCGCCTCGGGCAATTCGGCCGGATTGGCAGTCTCGGACTCGGCCGAGGGCGTGGCCGGTCCCGTTGGCTGGCCCTCGGACCGCATCGACGTCTCGGGTCTCTTCGCGGCGGATGCCGAGATCGCCCTGCGCCTCGGCGGGGTCCGGCTGGACGCGGCGCAGCTGGGCGCGGTCGAGGTGAACGCCGCGTTGAACAATGGGCGGCTGGTCTTGGAGGTCGGCCGCGTCGAGGCCTATGGCGGGCGGTTGGCCGGCCAGTTCGTCGTCAACGGACGGAACGGGCTTTCGGTGGGCGGCGACCTGATCCTGACGCAGGTGCAGCTCGCACCGCTTCTGGCCGAGTTCGCAGGCTACGACCGGCTGGAAGGCACCGGCAGCGCGAGCCTGCAGTTCCTCGGCGTCGGAAACGACGTGGCCTCGATCATGTCCGGGCTGGAGGGGCAGGGCGATTTCGCCTTCGGTGCGGGGGCGATCGCAGGCTTCGACCTTGCCGGCATGATCCGCAACTTCGACGCCTCGTTCAGAGGGGCGGGCGCGCGCACCGTTTATGACAGCGTCAGCGCCAATTTCACCATCGATGACGGTGTGTTGCGCAACGACGACCTGGCCCTCGACGCGCCCTGGGGCGGGGTCGAGGGCGCGGGCAGCGTCGATCTGGGGGCGCGGACCATCGACTACCGCGTCATCCCCGGCGTGATGCGCAACGAGACGGGGGAGGCCGGTATCGCCGTGCCGATCCTGGTGTCCGGGCCATGGTCGGGCCTGCGGTTCCGGCCCGATCTCGAATACCTCGCCGAACAGGAATTCCTCGAGCAGCGGGATCGTCTGGCCGCCGAGGCCGAGGCGCGGCTGGCCGAGGAACGGGAGCGGCTGGAGCAAGGCCTTCGCGACCGCGCGAGCGAGCTTCTGGGCACGCAGACCGACGCGGGCGAGGCGGGCGACGGGGCCGCCGGTGCCCTGCAGGACCGTCTGTCGGAGGAAACCGAGAACGTCCTGTCCCGTCTTCTTGGCGGCGACAGCTCCAACGAAGAGGCAAGCGAATGATCTTACGCGGTGTTCTCGTTTTATGTCTGGTCGTTCTCACGGCCTGCGGCGGGGGTGGCCGGATGGACGCAACGGTCGACAGGGCGCGGGTGGCGCCGTCGCTCTATCCGGGCGAGACACCGCAGATGCGGGCGCTGATCCAGCGCTACGCTGATGTCCATGGCATTCCCGAGGAGCTGCTGCACCGGGTGATCCAGCGCGAGAGCGACTATCGCGCGGAGGCCCGCAACGGGCCTTACTGGGGCCTCATGCAGATCCTGCCGCAGACCGCGCGCACCATGGGGTTTCGCGGCGATCCCGGCGAGTTGCTCGATCCGGAGGTGAACCTCACCTATGCCGGGCGGTATCTCAAGGGCGCGTGGATCGTGGCCGATGGCGATATCGACGCTGCCGTGGGCTGGTATGCGCGGGGCTACTATTACGCCGCGCGTGACCGTTGCCTGCTGGTGGAAACCGGTCTGAAGGATCGCGAACTGGGCCGTGGCTGCCGCTAGGGCCATGCACTGGTGCCCGGTCTCCTGACGGCAAATGCTGGACGGGCGCCCGCGCAAGGTGCCGGGACAGGCCCGGATCGGTCGACCAACAGGACGCTCGCAGACATCTATGACAACCGATCGAGATGTTTCTAGGGTGCGTGCATGAAGCCCAAGATCCTCACGACCCTTCCCGATTATACACGCGCGCTCTTCGTGAAAGACGCCATCGCAGGCGTGACGGTTGCCATGGTGGCCTTGCCGCTCAGCCTCGCGATCGCGATTGCCTCCGGGGCCGACCCGTCCACCGGCCTCGTCACCGCGATCGTCGCGGGTTTCCTGATCTCACTTCTGGGTGGCAGCCGGGTTCAGATCGGGGGACCGACAGGCGCATTCATCGTCATCGTCTTCAGCGTGATTGCGGAGCATGGCTATGACGGGTTGGTCATGGCCACGTTCATGGCGGGTCTGATCCTGCTGATTGCCGGATTCTTCCGGGCGGGAAACCTCATCCGGCTCATTCCCGAGCCGGTCATCAACGGGTTCACGATCGGTATCGCCGTGATCATCGCGACAAGCCAGCTGAGGGATCTTTTCGGGTTGAGCGTGGCAGATGTTCCGGCGGAATTCCTGAGCAAGATCGACGTGCTGTGGGCGGCCCGTCCGACCTTTTCGGCAGCCTCTGCCCTGATCGGCCTTGGAACCATGGTGCTGATCGTCGTCTTCCGCCGTGCGGCGCCGAAATTGCCGGGGCTGATCGCAGCGGTGGCCGTCACATCCGCGATCGTGGCGCTTGCCGATCTGCCGGTCGACACCATCGGATCGCGATTCGGAGACCTGCCAAATACCCTGCCATGGCCCGCATTGCCGGATTTCAGTTTCGGCAGAGTGATCGAATTGCTTCCGTCCGCCCTCATCATCGCGTTTCTGGCAGGCGTTGAATCGCTCTTGTCGGCCATGGTGGCCGACCGGATGATTGCCGGGCGGCACCGACCGAATGCCGAGTTGTTGGCACAGGGTGCGGCGAACATCGGATCATCGCTTTTCGGCGGGTTGCCTGCGACGGGTGCCATCGCGCGCACGGCGACCAACGTTCGCGCGGGTGGCAAGACCCCTGTGGCGGGGCTGGTTCATGCCGTGACGATCCTGCTCGTCATGCTGGTGGCATCACGCCTTATCGGCTACCTGGCGATGCCCGCGCTTGCAGGTCTGCTGATCCTCACCGCATGGAACATGAGCGAACCCCACAAATGGCGCGGTTATCTGGCGGAACGCAAATCCGACATCTTTCTTCTCGCCTTGACCATGATCCTGACTGTTATCGCAGATCTTGCGGTCGCCATCGGGATCGGGGTCGCGCTGGGGCTGGCATTCCGGCTGCAACGCCGCAATGTGCCCGCCTCTGACTGGTCCGACCCGGAGCGATAGAGCAACAGAACCCGGTCTGTACCCGTGGCATCGGTGCCACCGGCCGCGAACGGCACTTGACAAAGGTGTCGTCAGCGGCGGCGATCCCGGCGTGCGCTCATCGGCTGGAACGCCACGCCCACATGCGCGTCGCAATAGGGTTTGCCCTGCTGCACCGGCAGTCCGCAGAAATAGAAATCATCCGTGGCCGGGTCGCCGATGGGCCATTTGCAGGTCCGTTCGGTCAGCTCCATCAGCGTCAGCCGCTTGGCGTGTTTCTCGACCTCGCTCTGCTTGGCGAGCGCCTCGGGGCTGATCTCGTTGGCCGAGGGCTGCGGCGGCAGGGGCTGACCTGCGGGCACGATGGGCTTGCGCAGCGGTGTGACGTTCGAGGGGCGCTCCGCGACCGCGACCGTGGGCTCCGTCTCTGCCTTGGCGTCTTCCTTGGGTGCCGACTTCGGCGCGGCGGCCTTGGCCGGTTTCGCCGCCTTGGGGGGCTCTGCCTCGGCTGCGGTGGATTTGGCCGGGGACGCGCCGCCCCCGCCGGACCGGTTCGACAGACCCAGCCGATGCACCTTGCCGATCACCGCATTGCGCGTGACGCCGCCAAGCTCCTTGGCGATCTGGCTGGCGGACTGACCCTCGCCCCACATCTTCTTGAGCAGTTCGACGCGTTCGTCGGTCCAGGACATGCCGTTCTCCACTTTGCGTCCGGGGCGTCCGGACTTCCACAGACCCGCCATATGGCGATGGGCCGGCCAGAATGAAAGCCCCATTCTATGCGCCAGCCGCCCGGTGACAAGCGCAATGGCGGCGGGGTTGTGGGCATGGGCGGAAAACGCCACCTTTTCTCCATGCGATGGCCTGCTCTTTTTCTTGCTCTGACCGGCGGTGTCTTGCCACTTGCAACCAATGCCGACATGCCCGGGATCGCGGAAGCACTCGCCGCCCATCCCGCCGTCCCGGGGGCCTTCGTCGGCTGGACCGCCGCCGAGGCAGAGGCGATGGCCGTTGCGGGGGTGCGTCGCGCGGACGGGACGGCGCCGGTGGGTGAGGACGACCTGTGGCACATTGGTTCGCTCACGAAATCCATGACCGCGACGCTGGCCGCACGCATGGTCGAGGCCGGCCTGATCGGCTGGGACACGACCGCGGGCGAGGTTCTGGGCGACCGCTATCCCGACATGCACGACGCGTGGCGCGACGTCACGATGGAGGCGTTCCTGCGCCACGCCTCGGGGATGGGGGCGAATCTCGGGCCGCTCGCATCCCTGCGGCTGGGGCAAGGGCCGCGCGAGGACTACATTTCGCGCGTCCTGTCGAGGGCGCCGGAGGCGGAACGCGGCAGCTATCTCTATTCCAATGCCGGATACGTGATCGCGGGCGCGATGCTGGAGGCGGCAGGCGACGCAGCGTGGGAGGACCTTGTGGCACGCGAGGTCTTCGGCCCGCTGGGCCTGTCGAGCGCGGGGTTCGGCCCGCCGGAGGGCGACCAGCCACAGGGCCATCGCGCCGCACTGATCGGCGGGCTCAGGCCGGTGCCGCCCGGGCCGCGCGCCGACAACATTCCGTCGTTGGGTCCCGCAGGGCGCGTGCACCTGTCGGGTGGCGATATGCTGCGCTACCTGCGCGCGCATCTACTGCGGGAGGCGGGCTATCTCTCGGCCCGAAGCTGGGCGCGGCTGCACCGGGCGGAGGGTCCGGGAGATTACGCGATGGGCTGGGTCGATATGGACGGCGTGCTGCGCCATTCGGGATCGAACACCCTGTGGTTCGCGCAGATGCGCCTCCACGAGGCCGAAGGCGTGGCGGTTTTCGTCGCGGTCAACGCAGCCCTGCTGGACCGCGTCCGAGCGCCGGTGGAGGCGGCAGCCGAGGCGGCGCTGGCAGACGCGCTCAGGGCTGCGGGCGGGGGCGATTGACCCGGTCGCGCCATGCCAGCAGGGCAGCACCCGCCACGATGGTCGCGGCCCCGAGCACGCTGATCGCGTCCGGCAGGACCCGGAAGAACAGCGCGTCGTAAAGCGCCGCGAAGACCAGCGTGAGATAGGTGAAGGGTGTCACGAAACTCGCGTCCGCGCGGGCCATCGAATTGACGAAGCAGAACTGTGCCGCGGCCATGGTCAGGCCGAGTGCTGCCATGCCCGCCCATTGCGCCGGTGTCGGCGGCTGCCAGACCCAGATCACCGCCAGCGTCGAGATGATGACCCCGATGGAGTTGCTGATCACGAGGATCTGCACCGCCCCCTCGCGCCCCGACAGCCGCTTGATGAAGATCAGCTCAAGCCCCAGAGCCAGCGCCGCGCCGAGGGCGAAAAGCGCGCCGAGTTCCACCGCGCCTCCGGGGCGGATCAGGACAAGCGCGCCGATGAGTGCGATGGCGGCGGCGATCCACCGCCACGGGCCCACCCGTTCACCCAGCAGCGGAATGGCGAGGATCATGCAGAAAACCGGGTTGAGGAAACTGATCGCCGTGGCGTCCGCCAGCGGGATCATCGCGGCGGCCGCGAACATCAGCGTCACACCCGTCCAGCCGCACAGCACGCGCATCACGTGGGTCCGCATGTCGGGTTGCCGGATGGGCAGCCGGATCAATGCTGCGATGCCCACGAAGACGAGCCAGGCAAAGAGAAAACGACCGAAGGTGACCTGAAGCGGATGCAGGGCCGGCCCCAGCGCCTCCGTCCCCAGCGCCTTGGCCAGGAGCGTCGTGCCGGCAAGAAACGCCGTGGCTCCCAGCATGAACAGGATCGCCGCGGCCGGAGCCTGCGGCGCCCGACGGACGGTGTCAGACACCGATGCACCAGCGCATGATCGCCTTCTGCGCATGGAGCCGGTTCTCCGCCTCGTCGAAGATGACCGATTGCGGCCCGTCCATGACCGCGCTCGTGACTTCGTCCTCACGATGGGCGGGCAGGCAATGCATGAAAAGCGCGTCCGGTTTCGCGTGCGCCATCAGCGCCTCGTTCACCTGGTAGGGACGCAGCTGGTTGTGGCGGCGTTCGCGCGCCGACTGGCTGTCATGCATCGACACCCATGTGTCGGTGACGACCAGATCGGCATCCTCCACCGCGCGTTCGGGGTTGCGGTCGATGCTGACGGTCGCGCCCTTGGCCCGCGCTTCTTCGAGGAAGACCTCTTCGGGGTCGAGCGTCTGGGGGCCCGAGAAGGTGAGATCGAATCCGAACTGTCCCGCGGCATGGGCGAAGCTGGCGAAGACGTTGTTGCCGTCACCGCACCAGACGACTTTTTTCCCCGCGATGGGGCCGCGATGTTCCTCGTAGGTCATGACATCGGCCATGATCTGGCAGGGATGGGTCCGGTTCGTCAGTCCGTTGATCACCGGCACCGAGGCGTAATCGGCCAGTTCCAGCAGGACGTCCTCCTCGAAGGTGCGGATCATGATCAGGTCCACGTAGCGCGACAGCACGCGGGCAGTGTCGGCGATGGTCTCTCCGTGGCCGAGCTGCATCTCGGAGCCCGAGAGCACCATGGTCTGTCCGCCCATCTGGCGCACGCCCACGTCGAAGGAGACGCGCGTGCGGGTCGAGGGTTTCTCGAAGATCAGCGCGACCATGCGCTCCTTGAGCGGCAGCGTGTCGTCGGGCGCACCCTTGGGGCGGCCGCCCCGGGCCGTTTTCATGCGGTTCGCGTCGTCGATGATGGCGCGCAGGTCGGCTGGGTCGGTCTTGTCGATGTCGAGGAAATGGTTCATCGGATCGGTGCTTTCGGCTGCGGGCGGAGCGAGGGGGCTGTCTGCCCCCTCGCGCTCCCCCGAGCGGTATTTGGGGAAAGATGAAGGGGCTATTGCGCGGCCGTGCGTCGTTCGAGCGCCGAGGCGGCGGCGTCGAGGCGCGCGATGCCTTCGCCGATCTCCTCCTCCGAGATGGTGAGCGCGGGCAGGATGCGCACCACGTTGTCGCCCGCGGGCACCGTCAGGAGACCGGCCTC
>Ga0209947_1000318_pt1 | contig 29730 bp, 28 predicted proteins | sample SalPonR2_B_D2_MG_FD_185706 | JGI IMG/M metagenome (GOLD analysis project Ga0209947, IMG submission 185706) | Salt pond soil microbial communities from South San Francisco under conditions of wetland restoration - Salt Pond MetaG R2_B_D2_MG... ...
GTCCTCATAAAGCTTTACCAAAACCCTTGCTCCCTCTTTGATTGTTCCCCTCTGTTCCTTGAAGGGTAGAAAGAGGTCCTTTTCCAAACCCCATTCCAGGAAAGCTCCGAAATCTGTGACAGACTTCACCGACAACAAGGCTATCCCGCCCATTTCCAACCTTGTCTGCTTTGTTGTGGACAAAAGGTTTTGCCTATTGTCCTTATAAACAAATACTTCGACGGAATCTCCCACCTTCATTTCTTCCTCCATTTCAGCGGAAGACAAAAAAACGTTTTGCCCGTCGACGGAATCTGAAAGAAAGAGACCTTCATTGGTTTTTTTCAATATTTGCAGAAATTGCCTTTCTCCTAATCTGATCATTTATACCACCCTTTGCAGTCTTTCATTGTATTTTCTTTACACATTCTATCATACCACACAACAAAAAAACCCGCTTATCAAGCGGATTTTAAAAGTTTAAATTTCTTTTTTTATGACTTCAGCCAGTATTTTTATTCCTTCTACTATTTTTTCCTCTTCCATGTTTGAAAAGCTGAGCCTCATTGTATTCTTGTTGTCTCCGTTTGGAAAAAACGCTCCGCCCGGAACATAGCCGACATTATTTTCAACAGCTTTTTTCAGCATTTCCTTTGCGTCCATTTTTTCCGGAAGAACCACCCAGAGGAAAAGTCCCCCGTCCGGTCTTGTGGTTTGAATTCCTTCTGGAAAATTTGCATCTATTGTCTCAAGCATGACATTCCGTCTTTTTCTGTACAGCTCCTTTATCTTGGATATGTGCTCGTCGATGTCGTTGTTTGCAAGGAAATTGGAAACTTCCATCTGCGATACCGAATTGGTATGGACATCGGAACGCTGCTTTACTTTTACAAACATATCCATTGCCTCTTCGCCGGCGCAAACCCAACCAATTCGAATTCCGGGAGAAAGTATCTTTGAAAATGTGCCCAGATAAATGACCCTGTCGCTCTTGTCCATAGACTTAAGGCTCTTCTTGGATTCCCCTCCATATCTAAGCTCACCGTAAGGACAGTCTTCAAGGACTGCCAGACCGTATTTTTCTATGACTTCCATGAATTCCTTTCTTCTCTTGTCAGACCATGTCTTTCCTGTCGGATTCTGAAAATCGGGAATCACATATACCAATTTGATTTTGTCGTTTGAAGCCGCAATTTTTTCAAGCTCCTCGATGATCATTCCGTCATCGTCAGTTGGCACCTCGATAAAATCGCATTCGTATGCTCCCAAAGCGTTTATGGCACCAAGGTAGCTTGGGCTTTCACAAAGAACGACATCACCCTCGTCAAGGAAAACCTTTCCGGCAAAATCAAGTCCCTGCTGCGAGCCGCTGGTTATTAGAATGTCCTTGGCTTCAACGCTTGCTCCGACAGTCTCCATTCGCTTTGCTATCCATTCCCTTAAAGGTCCGTATCCTACCGGATCGTTGTACTGCAGGGCTTTTCTTCCAACGCTGTCCAAAACCTCGGTTGCAGATGCCTTGAGTGCCTCTATCGGAAACAATTCCGGAGCAGGAAGCCCTCCCGCAAAAGAAATGAGTCCCGGAACATCCGCCAGTTCGAGTATCTCCTTCATTTCCTTCGATTCCATTCTTTTCATTCTTTTCGCATACTTTTGATTTTTCATTTTCCCCTCCCGCTCACACGCCCGCTTCTACTTAATAGTCCGATTTTCAACGGGTATGGATGTTTCTTTTCATTGTACATTATTTATTAATTGTTTTCATTATATTTTACAAAATTTCAAAATACAAATTCGTCCTGTCGAATGCTGTCAGGCCCTTTTTCTTGCGCCATTTGATAAAACCCTTATGAAAAGAACTTTGAGGTAGTCACTTTCACTGTAGGCTTGGCATGTCCTGAAATCATCGGGGAGAGTGTGTTCCTCCAATACAGCAAAAGCGCGATTGGCGCTTTTGAGCCCTTCCTTGACCATTTCCTTAAACCTTTGCATGTCGAATGTTGCACAATTCGTGGATGCCAAAAGCACGCCACCGTCCTCAAGCAAGGCCACCGCCTGTGAAACCAGTTTTCCGTAATCCCTGGGCGCACTGAAAATATTGTCTTTGGACCTGGCAAAGCTCGGAGGATCCAAAACTACAAGGTCGAAAAGAAGCCCTCTTTTCTCAGCTTTTTTGAAGTACTTGAACACGTCTTCGACAACTATCTCCCTGTCTTTTTCTCCGAGTCCGTTAAGCTCAAACTGCTCCCGAGTCCTTTCAAGGCTCCTGTTCGCAAGATCGACGCTAACAGTCTTTTTAGCTCCGCCAAGCGCCGCTGCAACCGAAAAGGCTCCCGTATACGAGAATGTGTTAAGGACTGTTTTTCCCCTTGAGTAACTTTCCTTTAGACGTCCTCTGACTTCCCTCTGATCAAGGAAGATTCCAGTCATTGCTCCCTCGTTCAAATAAACGGCGTATTTAACGCCATTTTCCTTTACAACGAGTGGAAAAACAGCCCTCTCTCCTTTAACGAAATCGTCATCGTCGACATACTTTCCGCCTTCATCGAATCTTTTTTTCTCATATATCCCTTTGGCCGCCGTCATTGATGAAAGCGCCTCGACTATTGTTTTTTTGAAACTGTAGATTCCAAGGCTATACCAGTTTATGAGGCAATATCCGTCGTACCAGTCGATGCTCATACCCCCTATGCCGTCTCCCTCTCCGTTGAAGATTCTGAAGGCGTTTGTCTCATCGTCTGTGAAATAGCGGCTTCTCTTGCCAAGCGCAGCCGCTATTTTGTTGAAAAAAAAGGATTCGTCAATTGCCTCTTTCTCTTTTCTCGAAAGCACCCAGCCGGCGCCCTTGTTCTGCCTGCCTATGTAGCCCCTGGCGAGAAAATTGCCGTTTTCGTCCTCAAGCCTCAAAAGCGACCCTTCCTCAAGCCCCTTTTCAGACCAAGATAGGTCCTTTTCACTTATAAGAGGATATCCCTGTAAATATTTTTTTGTTTCCTTTTCCCTGAGCCTCAAAACTTGTTCTTTCAATTTTTTTCCTCCGCTTCGTTCGCATTCTTGTTTACATATTCCCACCCGCCTTTAAGCGGATTCAACTCAGTCAATTGTCCCTATAGTTTTCTCCTGTTTGCCAAAACCCTCTTTGCAATCCAGACTGCTGCAAATATAAGGAAGGCAATTCCTATCAGGGGCGATGCCATGTAGAGCAGGAAAAGCGAACCGTAGGACGGCTTGATGAGAAGAAGGGAGCATGCTCCGGCAAGCAGAAAAAGCGTTGCCGTTACTTTCTTTTTTTTGCTTTTCCAAAGCCATATTGCGGATACCGCCGAAAGGGCAAAAAATGCCAGAACGGGATAGTTGTTCAGCGCCCTTTTGTTTGTCCCCAAGAAGAGTCCGCTCTTGTCAGCAAAGGTGAAAAGCCATTCCTCCTCGGGAAGACCTGTAAGCTCCGCGCGGTAAACATTCCCTCCCTCATTCTCGAGAGGAATGCTCGAATAGAGCGCGGCATCCATCCCATTTGGAAGCAGAACCTCCAGGGTCACTCTGGGCTCTCCTGAATAAAAGGATGCAGGCGTCAGGTAATAAACTTGGGAATGGATCTGGTTTATTACTTCCTGGTATCTGTATATTCCACCAATGCTCCCATACGAGACTTCAAGCATCGTTTCTTTCCCTGCCGGCAGGTCCACTGAAAAGCGCGTTCCCCAAACTTGTCCCTCGCCGCTTTCAAAATGCGATGGGCTTTTTTCAAGAGTTTCTCCACTTACAGGCTCAACCACAGGCAAGCGGCAGGAAGCCTTCCAGTTTTGCGGCATTTCATTGAAGGGCTCTGCCTTCGCGGTTTCAATCATATTCCCACCGCTTCTTACCTCGAGCGTTCCGCTCTCTCCTATGGGAGGCGTCACGAAAATCATGTCAACCGATTTGTCTTCAGCTTCTTCGTTCCTAAGCACATAGCGGACATCGACACGCGCATCCTGATGCCAGTTTTCGTTGTCAAATGTAAATCGAACATTCTCTTCAATCATGCTTATTCCGGGATCGGGGTCGAACATGATTTTGTTGTCGTCCGGATTCTCGATTGGTATGGCCATATTCGCCCATGCCAAAACCGGAAATGCCAACGCAATGATTATTGTGCCCAAAAGCCTTTGACGTCTTTTCATCAATCTGCGCCTCTTTTCTGTATGTATTTTGCCGCCGCATGTTCAAATGAAACGACTATGCGAGGAAATTGTGGGTATACCTATTATTGAAGCATAAATAAAATCTTGAAAGGAGGGATTCCATGTCGCATTCCATAAAATCAAAAAAGCTTCTTCCACTGGTTTTGTTCTTGACTATTGCAGTAATTGCTTCAGGATGCTCAAGCGAAAAGAAAATCGAAACCGAAGAAGCTGAAATCACAGTAAAAACCGATGATGAAAAGGTTGAAATATCAAGCGATGATGAAACAGTAAAAGCCGAAATAAATCTCGAGGGCAGCGCTGATCTACCGGATGGGTATCCGGAGGATGTCTTCCCGATTTATCCGGGCAGCATCATCGTAATGTCTCAAACAATGAAGGATGACAATATTTCAAGCTATTCGGTAAGCATCAAGCACGATGACGATGTCGAAAAAGTCTACGCATATTACAAGGACATAGTCCAAAGCGGAGAGAATTTCATGGATTTGAAAACGCAAAATACATATTCGCTTGCCGGCAGCATAAGCGGCTATGATTTCGGAATAATAATAGCGCCAAACAATCTGGGCGGCGAAGAGACAACCATGGTGCAGATTTCACTGACCAACGAATGACATTGGCCGGTGCCGACAAATAGCGGCATCGGTTTACTTTATGAAGGTTGCGCATCTTTTTTCGTCACAATAAATCAATCGGAGATTGGCCTTTCTTCCAAGAACGGCCAATGTTTTGGGCGTAAAGAAGCCTATGTGGGTCTTGTCCCTTCTGTAATGCCACCCCAGGAAAGCCTTGTCGTTCACATAGTGAAAAAGGGTCATTACAGAAAGCAATCCGCCCGCTTCCATGCATTCGTACAACTCTTTAAAGGTTTCAACCGGATTTTTCAAATGCTCGAGAACCTCTGTCGAAACAATCAAATCATACCTCTTGTCCGCATATGCTTTTTCGGGGGAAAAATGCAAATCGTATATATCGGTTTCAATTCCGTACTTTTCACTCATTATGCGGGCCAGAACAGGTTCGGGCCCGCTCCCGAAATCGAGGGCGCTTCCTAAACCATCCCAGAACGGAAAAACGGCAGCCTCAAGAAAACCTTCAAGAAATGTCCTGTATCCCTCATTTTCGTATGAGTTGTCATGCTCCATGTATCGGGTTCTTTCCTCTTCATGACTTGCGTATCCTTCATCGTCAAGAAAAATGTACTCGCAAAAGGGACACGCATGATAAATCTTCTTCATTTGCTGATCTTGCAGCTTTCTTGTTTCGTTGCCGCAAATCTTGCAAAAGGTTTTTTCGCATTCCGCAATTTTCATATTTTCTTTCATATTTTGCCTTTCATGGCGGCTGTCCGGACTTTTCAATGACCGCTCTTAATCACCATTATATCAAATTAGTGTCTTCACGATTATGCGATTACGAAACTGTAACTGTATTTGTTGAAACTTTTACGGGTATAATACGTCTATAGTATAGACGAAATAACGCAAACAAATACATAAGGAGACTCTTAAATGAAAACAAAGCTACTGGCAGTCCTTTTGGCTGCAATCTTTTTAATGCCCGCCTGCAGTCCGGAGGCAATTCCTCCCGAAGAAAATAGTCATGAAGATGAAATGGAATCCATTGATTCCGTGGATTTCTCCACACCCGATAAAATCGATTCCAACCTTTCCATATTGAGGATTGAATCATTCAAGCTTCCATCAGAAGCCGAAGGATGGGAAAAACGTGAAATAAAGCGCCATTATAAGAATGATACACTCCTGAAGCTCGAGGTTGCCCTTAACGACGACAGCGGAAGGATGAGCGGTTCATCCCAATTCTATTTCAACGAAAACGGCCAGCTTTTGAAAGCTGTTTATCCGTTCAACACCTATGCATTCGAATCGGGAAAACTGCTTCATGTAACTGACGAAAACGGTTCAATTCTCGATTTTGACGAGGCATCCCTTATAAAAAGGGAAGCATACGCTTACGAAATGGCAGCCCGCTATTCAGAAATGGAGGAAAATTTCGGGTATGACCTTGAATCTAAAACAATAAGCAAAGGGGATATAAAAATAGACTATCCCGCAATCAAAAATTTCAAAGGCGAACTTTTGCAGGACTACATGAATCAAAGCCTTTCGCAATACGTCGAATCTTTTGCAAGCGATGATTGGTCCAGTGTAGACCTTGAATACTCGGTGACATACAGGGACGAGGATTATCTCAGCGTCCTGTTCAAGGGAACAGGAAATCTGGAAACCATCGGTCGAACCGTCAACATTCTAAAAAGTGTTAATCTCGACATTGGAAATACTTCAAATGAAATAACCTTCAGCAATTTCGTTTCCGACCCCCAAGGGCTAAGGCTCTTTCTCGAAGACTACACGGGGACCGGTTTGGAATACGAGGGCATGCGCTTTTACTTCTCCGGTCCCTATGTGACATTCTACTTCATGCCGCTTGACGATTCCGCAGAGGAGTTTACTGAAATTTCAGCTCCCCTCGACCTCATTGAGCCATACGTCAGCTGGGATTTCGGAGACAAGCCGGCGAGTTGAGAAGAACAGATGTCAGTTGTCAGTGGGCAGTTTGCAGTAAAAGAAAAGGCAAAAGATAAAAGCAGCTGTAGGAAAAATCAGTAGAAAGTGGAAAGTAGCAAGAAAAAACAAAATGCAAATTCAAAAAAACCAAGGACAAACATATTGAACTCGTTTGTCCTTTTTTGTACGACTTATATTTAAGTATTTCATTACAACCGTTTTTCTGCTTCCCGCTATTCTTGCCAGTCAGTCGTCAGTCGTCAGTTGTCAGTAGGCAGCCTGCAATTTGCAGCGAAAACAAAAGCATTAAATCGAAAGCCTTTCGGTGTTTTGCATTTGCTTTTAATCCTTTCCTGACATCTGCCAACTGAAATCTGATATCTGCTCTTCAATCTTTTACTGCCCACTGCAAACTGCCCGCTGTTCTTGCTTTTCAAACATTCAGATCTATATGGCAGTACCCTCCCGGATTCTTCTTGAGATACTTCTGATGGTATTCCTCGGCCCTGCTGTAATTTTCAAGAGGAAGCACCTCTATTTGCAGCGGACCCTTATACTTTCCTGCAACCGATTCTATCCACGCCCTTGCCCTTTCGAGATCGTCGCCGTTTTCCGAATATACTCCCGACCTGTATTGAGCGCCCCTGTCGGGTCCCTGCCGGTTAAGAAGCGTAGGGTCGATTATCCGAAATAGTCTGGAAAGCAGAGTCTCAACGCTCGCAAGTCTCTCATCGTAGACAACCTTGACCGTTTCGGCATGCCCGGTGAAGTTATGGCACACATCCTCATATGTCGGATTTTCGGTTTTTCCGTTGGCATATCCGACTTCCGTCTCAAGCACACCATCAATTCTCGAAAAGTACTCCTCAACTCCCCAGAAGCAACCTCCGGCAAAGTAAATGCTCTTCATCAAATCATCTCCTAGTCAAAAACATTCTTTGGTATATCTTTATTCTACCACAGCATACTTGCCCACAAACAATATATCCCCATGGACATCATCTGCAATCATAAAAACGAACGGCCTGTTTGCAATAAATTCCGGTTGATCTTCCGCTACTGAGCTCTCCGTCATCTCAACAACCGTCGCCGCTGCCGCCTCGCTCCCCTTTTCGTTTACTTCGATTACTGCCTTGTGAAGGACCCTGCTTATGAAGAGGTCATCTCTTATTCCCGAGAAGTCGGCATCTGCTCTAAAAGCATTTTCTATTCCCAATGAAATGAGAACATTGTTCAGTTTCTTTATTCCATAGTCCATCTTGAATTTTGGAACTCCGAGAATAAGGTCATCGGTCGGTAAAACCGAACCTTTGATTTCCGCCCAAAGTTCTTCATCGAGGCTTTCTATCAAATCATCCACATTTTGACCGCCCTTGGGCAGCACAAGGTACATTGAAAGCTTTTCCTTCCCATATGGAAGTCTTGCGACTTTGAATTCATCCGATTCTCCAAAATCGGTCGTTTCCTTGCTGTTCATCATCTCTATGCTTTTTTTCTCTCCCGAAGCCTCGGTAAAATCAGTCTCATAGGTTCTTTCCTCGTCAAAGGCGTTAGTCCACTCGCCCTTGAAATAGACTGCGTTTATGAGATACATGATTACATCCGAAGGAATGGGCGGATCTATCATTTTATCTATCTTGCCCTTTGTTGAATCGCTGATCCATCCGTTGATTATGTCTGCGCTTTCAGGCTTCCCGAAGTCTATAGCTTCAACCGAAGCATTAAAAACTTTTTTGTTGAGCTCCAGAAAATCAGTCCCTATAGGCTCTCCATCCCTGTACCATATTGAATTTGATATGTCTATTTGGGTGCTTTCGTCGACTTGCATCAGATATGGGATTAGATTTTCAAATGAGTCGTTTGTATTTTCGTCGGGAATCTCTGCATATCCCAATGAACTCTTCATTTCTTCCCGGGTTTCTCCGCCCGCCCCGTTGTAGGTCATTGTCAGGGCCGTTGAAACGCTCAGAGGCGAAATGAATATGTTTCCTCCGTCGTCCTCCCTGTTTAGCTCTTTAAACAGTTCAAACGCGAAAGATGTCATCCCCCCGATGACTTGACCGTCGATTTTATCCTCATCGTAATCCCTTTTTCCTTCCCCTGCCGGCATGGCGCATGAAGTCAGTACTGCAAGCGCAAGCACTATAGATAAAACAGTTTTTAAATATTTACCCATTATCGATTCCTCCTTGATAGAATTGTTTTCGCCCTCGTTTCTTTAGACGACACAAAATTCTAACCGTTCCACAAAGGCAATTTTTCTTTTCAACTGTTTTCTGTCACGGCACCGTTTTCCTTCAGTTTCTTGAACGCACTCTCAAACCTGAAAACCCCTTTTTTTGATGTTTCAGATCCTTCTATGCCCACGAGGCCGAGCCCGTTGTCAAACATAACTCTTATGGCGGCCATTATGCTTTCGTTTTCATCAAGGAAGGGTATATTTTCCATTTTATCCGGGATGCCTATCGCAAATGGCCCGAATTCACAAACATCCTTAAGCGGCGTCAGATTCAGATACGAAGTGAAATTTTTTAGCCCGAAGAAGTCCTCAACAAAAGAATTCGCGGGGCTGAAAATCATTTCCTCTCTTGTTCCCGATTGTACTATTTTTCCCTCGTTTATAAGAACGATTCTGCTCCCGAGCTTTATTGCCTCCTGGATGTCGTGGGTGACAAACACTATTGTCTTTTTGAGCTTTTGATAAATTTTGAGAAGTTCGTCCTGGAGCACCCTTCTGGAAATTTCGTCCACCGCTCCAAGCGCCTCGTCCATCAGGATTATGTCGGGATCGGCAGCAAGCGCCCGGGCAAGGCCGATCCTCTGCCTCTGCCCTCCGCTAAGCTCCCTGGGATATCTTTTCAAGAAGCTTTCATCCATGCCTACGAGCTCTATCATTTCCCGTGCCCTCTTCTTTCTGAAGCTTTTGTCGCTACCAGTCAAATCCAGCACATAGCTTATGTTGTCACCTACACTCAGATGCGGGAAAAGGCCTATTTTCTGTATGACGTATCCAATTCGTCTACGAAGCTCTATCTTGTCCCATTCCCGTATTTCTCGGTCCTCGACATAAATATTTCCGTCGTCGGGTTCAATAAGCCTGTTCACAAGTTTCAACATTGTAGTTTTCCCGCACCCTGAAGGTCCAAGGAATGTCACGAATTCACCCTCGCAAATATCAAGGCTTAGATTCTGTATTACAGGCTTACCTGTTTCATAAGACTTGTTTATTCTTTCAAAACGAATTATAGGCATCAAAGCAGCCCCTTGCCCTTTAGAAAATCTTCCGCCACCTTTTCAGGATCCATTTTTTCATTCTCGACGAGATAGTTGAGCTCAGTCATTTCGTCGTCGCTTATCAGTCCGGTCATAGTCTCCAAAATCTCTTCAAGCTCGGGATGCATATCAAGTGTTTCCTGCCTTACGATGGTTGCAGCGTTGTAGGCGGGAAAAAACATCTTGTCGTCCTCGAGTACCTTGAGGTCGAATTTCTTTATGAGGCCGTCGGTTGAAAAAGCATTTATGACGTCGACCTGGTCCGTGCCTATAGCCTCGTATTTAAGCCCTATGTCAAGCTCAACCGTATCTTCAAAGGCAAGTCCGTATGTTTCTTCAAGCCCCGGAAATCCGTCCTCCCTTTCATAAAAATCGTACTCCGCTCCAAATACAAGTGACCCTCCCTTTTCAGCCAGATCGGAATATGTTGCTATTCCCATTTCATCGGCCAGGGAACTTTTCATTGCCAGCGCGAATGTGTTGTTGAATCCATACATGCCGAGCCACTTCATGTTGTATTTTTCGGCATAGGCAGCCTTTACCGCTTCATAAAGTTCCTCGGGATCGTTAATCAGCTCCTCTTTGAGCACAAAAAGCCATCCCGTTCCTGTGTACTCGGGATAGATATCTATCTCTCCGCTTTCCATTGCAGGCTGTATGTTAGCCGTCCCGCCTCCTATTCCAAGCTTCTTTTCAACACTTATATCTGTACCGTTCTCGATCAGAAGCGTTATCATCTCAGATAATATGTACTGCTCGGAATGGGGCTTTGATGCTACGACAACTTTTTTCTCTTCATTCTCCGAACATCCCGCGATTCCGACTGCAATAAAGGCGCATAAAAGCAGGCTCAGTATCTTTTTCATCATGCCACTCTCCTTTTTTCCGTTCCGAAGATTTTTTTCCGCACTTTCTTTTCAACAATCCCCAGCAAAAAGTCTGACACTATTGCCAAAAGGGCCACCAAAAGGCTGCCCGCAAAGGTCATCTCTGTGAAATTGGTCGTTATTCCCCTCCATATTGCCACTCCAAGCCCTCCGGCTCCTATGAACGAGGCTATTCCGCCAAGGGCTATTGTCATTACCACCATTGTCCTGAAGCCTGCTATTATGACCGGCAGCGCAATCGGAAGCTGGACCTTCATCAGCAATTGCCGGTCCGTGCTCCCCATCCCAAGTGCCGATTCCACAATATCCTCGTCAACCTCAATTATCCCGACATATGTGTTTCTAATCATAGGCATCAATCCGTATACGACAAGAGCTATAAGTGCGCTCCTGTTTCCTATACCCGTTATCGAGACCAGAAACCCGAAAAAAGCGATTGACGGTACGGTGTACAGAAAATTGACGAATCCCATGACAATTTCAGCCATTCTTTTATTGCGGGTCATATATATTCCCACAAACAGTCCTGTCAGGCTTATTATAAGTATGGCCGTAAAGGTAAGGGCTATGTGTTCTACGACAAGTTTGGCAAAAAATTCTTTTCTTTCAACATATAAAATAAAGACCTTCGCTATGAAATTCATAAAAGCTCCCTCATAATATTCTTTAGTAGATTTATTACCCCATAATTTGAAAATTAGTTGCATTATTTGAATTGCATAATTTGGTTCTACAAACTCAAAAAGCCCTTGCTGTTGTAATAAACAGCAAGGGCTTTTTGAAATTTGGTCGGGATGACAGGATTTGAACCTGCGCCCTCTTACTCCCGAAGCAAGCGCGCTACCAAGCTGCGCTACATCCCGAAAAAAGGCACAACACTATGATACATAATTATACGGTTATAATCAATAGAAAAATGCCAATTGCCTCTTTTTTTTATCAAGGGTCTTTCCGCATCTCAACAAAATAATCATACGCCGTTTGCATATTTTCTTGTATCCGTTTTCATTTCTTCACGTTTCCGTCACAATAATTGTGTAGTATAATCAAAAGAATGGAAGGAGTCTTAACATGCAAAATTTAATTGCACTGGCCATTTCTTTGGCCGCTATTCACTTTTTTTCAAAACCAATAAGAAAATACGCCGCGATATTCTATGCAACGGCATTGATTTTTTCAGCCGGAGCTTTGGCATACCCGGCATTTCCCATATCATCCATTATAAACGACGGGTATCTCGGATTGTCCCTATGGATTATCGTTATGTTTGTGGGAATACGAAATCCCTTCAAAGCACTTTCCAAAAAAATACGTTTGGTGAGAACGCAACTGTCCGTTGCGGCTTTTATTTTCACCTTCGCGCACTTCATTCATGACTTTATGCTAAGCTTGGAGCTTTCGATTGCAACCGGAATTGTGTCTTTGGTGATAATGGCGCCGCTTTTCGCAACTTCGTTTGAAATTGTGCGAAAGCGTTTCAAGTGCTCCACTTGGAAGAAGTTTCACCGCTTCGCATACGGAGCATATGTTTTAATGTTCATGCACGTCATTCTTGTAACCGGCAATACGGTCAAACTGCTGTATTATTCGGCAGCACTTTCCCTGTATCTCTTTTTCAAGTTCAGGCGCGCCCGCGCGGCGACCCGCACTTTGATATATCCGCTGCTTTTGCTCATAATATTCAACTTGATTTCAAGTCCATTGATTAATCCGTTTAAGACAGAAAAAGCCACGTCACAGATTGCCCCCGTTGCCTCAAGCTCTTCCGAAAACTTGTATCGGGACGGAACCTATATCGGAACAGCCGACGGGTACGGTCCTGATTTGACCGTAGAAGTGGCAATTGAAAACAACGAAATATCAAAAATAGACATTGTGAGCCACAACGAACGCGGAGAGTCGTTCTACATGCCGGCATTCGAAGCCATTCCCGCGAAGATAATCGATTCGCAATCCATATCGGTAGATGCGGTGAGCGGGTCGACATATTCATCCTACGGAATCATGAATGCAGTCAACGACGCACTGTCGGACGCAATTGAATCGGGAAGCATAAAGGAAATTGATACGCCGGAGCATTCGGAAGAAGAAGAGCGTGGAACTGGAAAAGGAAAGGGTAACGGAGAGGGACTGCACAAAGGAAATCATGAATAAAGCGAATGCCGCGCATTGAGCGCGGCATTCTTCTATTTATACATCTTATCGATAGCAGCTTGAACTTCTTCATTTGCAAGAAACTCGTCGAAATCGCCCACGCGGTCGTAAACTCCCTTTGGCGTCAGCTCTATGGCCCTGTTTGAAATGGTTTCAACAAACTTGTGATCGTGTGAAGAAAAAAGCAGAATCTCGCTGAAATTCTTTAGTCCGTCGTTTACCGCCTGTATCGACTCAAGATCGAGGTGGTTGGTCGGCTCGTCGAGAATAAGGACGTTTGACCCTGAAAGCATCATTTTTGAGAACATGCACCTTACCTTTTCCCCACCTGACAGTACCGGCACTTTTTTGAGCGGTTCCTCTCCTGAAAAGAGCATCCTTCCGAGAAATCCCCTTATGAAGCTTTCTTCTTTTTCCTCGGAAAACTGCCTAAGCCAGTCAATTAGGCTAAGGTCAACCCCTTCAAACCATTTTGCGTTGTCGTTTGGCAAATAGGCCTGGCTTGTTGTAACACCCCACTTGAATTTCCCCGAATCCGGCTCCATTTCCCCCGCAAGAATCCGAAACAGCGTAGTGACAGCCATTTTATTCTTTGAAAGGAATACGGCCTTGTCGTTTTTGTTTAAGGTAAATGAAATGTCGTCCAGAACCTTGACGCCGTCGACAGTCTTTGTGATTCCCTCTACAAACAAAATGTCCTTTCCTGTTTCTCTGTTCGGCTTAAACCCTACGAAAGGGTATCTCCTCGACGAAGGCGCTATGTCCTCCACTTTTATTTTGTCGAGCAGTTTTTTCCTCGATGTCGCCTGCTTTGCCTTGGATGCGTTGGAACTGAACCTTGCTATGAATCTTTCAAGTTCCTTTATCTTCTCTTCGCTCTTCTTGTTCTGGTCTTTCATCAATTTAAGGGCCAGCTGGCTCGACTCGTACCAGAAATCGTAGTTGCCCACAAACATCTTGATTTTACCGAAATCCACATCCACCATGTGGGTGCAGACCATGTTGAGGAAATGCCTGTCATGCGATACTACAACAACCGTGTTTTCATAATTTATCAGGAATTCCTCAAGCCAGCTTATTGCGGCAAAGTCCAAGTGGTTTGTCGGCTCGTCCATGAGAAGTATATCGGGATTCCCGAAAAGAGCCTGTGCAAGAAGCACCTTCACTTTTTCGCCCCCTGAAAGCTCTCTCATCAGGAGTGCATGTGACTCTTTCATTATTCCGAGCCCGACAAGAAGCTTTTCGGCGTCGGTCTCTGCATCCCAGCCGCTGAGCTCGGCAAATTCACCCTCGAGCTCGGAAGCCTTGATTCCGTCCTCTTCCGAAAAATCCTCTTTCGCGTAAAGGAGGTCCTTTTCATTCATTATTTGGTATAGGCGTTCATGGCCCATGATGACGGTGTCAATTACTCTTTCCTCATCGTATTCGAAGTGGTCCTGCTTAAGGACGGCGAGCCTCTCTCCCGGTGTTATGAAAACATCTCCGGCGGTAGGCTCAAGTTCTCCTTCGAGTATCCTGAGCAATGTGGATTTACCAGCCCCGTTGGCTCCAATCACTCCATAGCAATTCCCTTTTGTGAATTTCAGATTCACATCTTCAAACAGTTTTTTATCAGAAAATCTTAAAGCCAGATTATTAACGCTTAACATTTTTTCACCCTTTTATCCTTTTGAAATATTATTTTGCCAATTGTCCACATTTGATTAGTTTACCGTAAAATGAAATAAAATGCAATCACTCCTCAATAAGCGACCATAGATGGATTCCCGGCATGTTTCTGAATATTCCAACTTTCCCTTGACCTTAAGATGCCCCCGGTTTATGATTAAAGAAATACTTACGAAGGGATGTGTACATATGGAAAAATCCAAAGACAGGAATGACTGTATAAAAGCCCTCATAATCAGAGAATACAAGCCGGGCGATTTGGGTTATATTGACTATATGCATTGCAAGCTGTACGAAAAGGAATACGGCTTCGATGTTAGTGAGTTCGAGCCGTATGTTTTGCCTGCCATGGGCAAATTCCTGGAAACAAAAGACCGCAGCGGGAGCATGATTTGGGTTGCTGAAGACAAGGGAGTGATTGTAGGTTCCATTGCCATTATCCAGAACAGCGAAAAAGATGCACAGCTAAGATGGTTCATCGTTGACCCTTCTGCCAGAGGTACCGGTCTCGGAAACGCATTCATCAGAACTGCGCTGGACTTTTGTAGAGAAAAAAATTACGATTCTGTTTTCCTCTGGACTGTAAAGACATTGGATGCGGCTCGCCATCTATATGGAAAATACGGGTTCGAAATAACGGAATATGTTTCCCGGTTCCTTTGGGGAATAGACCTTATCGAAGAGCGTTGGGAATTGACCCTTTAAATCGCACAATTTCACTATCAAAGGCTATTGCATCCGCAGCAGATGCAATAGCCTTTAAAATTTGCCTTTTATTAAAATTTCTTAACTTTTCATACCTCTAGTCCAAAGCACTTTAAATCCTCAAGAAAGCTTTCGACAGCTTCTTCTTTGGTCGCCCATGATGTCACGAGGCGAATCGCGGTATTGCCTTCGTCGACTCTTTCCCATTCATAGAATCCGTAGCTTTCCATCATTTTTTTTATTAAGGTATTGGGCAGTATGGGGAAAATCTGATTTGTAGTGGAATCTGCCATAAATCCATAGTCCAGATTCTTTATTCCATCGGTAAGCTTTGCCGCCATCTTGTTTGCGTGTCTCGCCAAATCAAAATACAGATCACCCTTAAAAAATTCCTCAAACTGGACTCCGAGAATCCTTCCCTTCGCAAGAAGAGCTCCCCTCTGCTTCATTGCATATCTAAAGCAGGGCTTAAGCGATTCATTGTTGATTACAATCGCTTCCCCTATCAAGGCTCCATTCTTCGTTCCGCCTATGTAGAAAACATCTACAAGTGATGCAAACTCCTCTATTGAAAGGTCATTGCCATCGGCGCATAGCGCACTGCCAAGCCTTGCACCGTCCGCAAACAGATAAAGACCTTCTTCCTTGCAACAATCTGAAATTGCCTTTAGCTCATTCGCAGTATAAAACGTCCCAACTTCTGTTGAATTCGAAATATATACCATTGACGGCTTGACCATATGCTCGAAATAATGCTCCTTAAGCACCGATCTTATCCCTTGGGGCGTCAGTTTACCGTCTACGCTGGGCAAAGCATTTATCTTATGACCCGTGGATTCAACAGCTCCGGTCTCATGGGTGTTTATGTGTCCCGACTCAGCAGATATAACTGATTCATACGGCCTTAGAATGGATGAAATGACTATCAGATTTGCCTGCGTCCCTCCTGGCACGAAGTGAATATCGGCATGGGGTTTTCCGATTCTCTTCCTGATGATTTCGGCGGCCCTTAAGCAGTGCGAATCGTCCCCGTAGCCATCCTCCTGGTTCATGTTTGTTTCCAAAAGAGCCTTGAGTATGTTTGGATGCGCTCCTTCGCTATAATCATTCTTGAAACTGTATGTCATGCCATTGTCCTCCTTTGTTCCAATAGTTGCAGCATTGAAATTTATTTTTTTATGGTTGATAATATATAATTGCTGTTTTAGTCAATTTGCAGTAGTTTTCCGATTTGGGCTTGGATTTATTTTTTTTTAGGAAACCGTCACTTGACCAAATCGGCAAATGTTCCATCTGCCGCTGCCGAAAGGTTCTCGGGCGAAAGCTCCATTTGAAGCCCAATCATTCCGCCGCTGACAACAATTTTTCCAAGAGCTTCGGCGCTTTGGTCCATGAAAGTCGGGAAATGCTTTTTCATCCCTATGGGGGAACAGCCTCCCCTTATGTATCCTGTAAGACTCAGTATATCCTTTACGTGTATCATCTGCATCTTCTTCTCGCCGGCGGCCTTGGCGGCTTTTTTGAGATCGAGCTCTTCTGTGACAGGAATCACAAACACGAAATGATCTCCGCTTGCGCCTTCTGCAAGGAGAGTCTTGAACACCGATTCGGGCGGTCTTCCTATTTTGGCTGCAACAGATATTCCGTCGATTTTTCCGTCCTTCTTATCATATGTAATTGTTTCAAAATCGACTCCTTCTTTTTCAAGAAGCCTCATAGCATTGGTCTTTTTTGTCTTTGCCATAATTCACTCCTTAAGTTCTTTAGGTTAATAATACGCCGAATTCACCTTTTTGCGAAGGCATAAAAAACAAAGCCCCACAAAAAACGCGGGGATTTTTTCTTTTATGGGCTATTTTTTCTTTTTTCTTTTGCCTTCCCTTATCCTGTCGAGTGATTCCTCTATATGCTTGTACATGATTCGTCTTCCCTCATCCGGTTTCATCTCCTCGAAGCATCTGTACAAGTCGACGTGTTGTCCCATTTCCTTGTTTAGGACATACTCGCTCAAGTGCTCGAGAATGACCTCTCCCCTCTGGGCAATCAAATGGTCCGCAATCGAGTCAAGAAAATTGAAAAGTATCTCATTGCCGGCAATCTCTGCTATCTTCATGTGGAACTTGAATCCCATGTCAAAAGAATATTCTTTCCTTTCCAATGCGGCAACGCCATAGTCCAGAATGGCCTTCAGGGCTGCCCTGTCCTCGTCATTTGCCCTCTCTATGGCTGCATATATGAGCTGAGGCTCTATCCAAAGCCTGGTCTCCATCAAATCCTCTATGGAACTTTCATTTTCTATCAAAAGAAAGAGTCCCAGGTTTTTTATGTTTCGGAGCGCGTCATCGGCTACAAAAGTTCCTACACCGGGCTTTGAAACGAGAAGTCCTGTCAGTTCGAGGGCTTTGAGTGATTCCCTCATGGAGCTTCTTCCTATTCCGAATGTTTTTGACAATTCTATTTCTCCGGGTATCCTTTCACCGGGTTTCCATTCGCCTCTCTTTATAAGCTTGGTTATCTGATTCGAAACCGCCTCATAAAGATTTGTCTTAACAACTCTTTCTATCATCTGTTCCTCCCCAAAAACTTCCTTGATAATATTATACACTATTTTTATTCCCTAAAAAACCTTGCCCGGTTATTCTTGTCTTTTATATGCCAAACTCTTGCAAAAGAAAAGGGCGACGGTTTGAAACCGTCGCCTTTTTCCTCATTTAACTTGGTTTTGCTTTTTTTCACATTACAGCACTTTAAACTTATGCCGCTTTTTCAATCTCGTCTTTTTTCTGTAAAGGTCTTGCGATTAGCATCGTTGCAACAGATGCCATCAGTCCAAATATGGTAAACGGAAGCGGGGTTCCGAAGCTTCCTGTCAATTTAGCTATGACACATACGACCATGGCTATTATCATCGAAGCCAAAACTGTTGTCGCATTGAAAGGCTTCGTTTTTTTGGTGAAATAGCCTACGAATATAGGTCCGAAAAGGCCGGCAGCAGAGAAAGCGTATGTGTATACGAGCCATCCAAGAACATTTGGAAATGCCAATGACAATGTGCAAGTGACCGCCATAAGTATAACCGTAAGGATTCTTGACATTCTGATCATTTGCTTGTCGGAAACTCCGGGATTTATGGATTTCTTATAGATGTCTGTAGTCATGTTTGTGACAGTTGTCTGAGCCGCGCTACTTATGGTAGACATTATGACTGCGCAAACCAGACCTGCAAACAGAACAAGCATCCATGTCGGAAGTTGGGTCATGAACCATGCTGTAGCCCCTTCTCCGTTTGGAAGGTTTGGATTAAGAGACCTTACAGCTGTACCCATGAAATATGCCCAAACAATTGCAATAATCAATGAAACGCCTGAAAGGAACAATGAAAGATTTACTTTCTTGGGATCCTTTATCGAGCAGATTCTTTGGTAGTAAATCTGGTTTGTGCAGCCGCCGGGAAGAGCGGAAGTGAACCAAAGGGCAACCGTAACCCAACCGACACTTACGAATCCGCCTGGGAATGAAATGTTTTCAGCCGGAACATTGGGACTGTTGAATATTGCGCTTGTTCCACCACCCATATTGCTTGCGAAAACAACGCAGAGACCGCAAACGACAATCATGAAGCATGCGAAAATGAAGTCCGTCCATGCAACAGTCTTAAGACCAGACGGCATGATAAAGAAGAGGCTGATTACTGAAATTCCAATTACAAGCACAGGAGCCGAAATTCCGGTGATTCCGGAGTAAAGTATTCCGAAAGCCCCTAGCTGCGATGTGATCCATCCGAAAGGCACTATGAGCGCAAAGAAGGCTCCAAGAATCGACAATGCCTTGTTTTTTCCATAAAAGTCTTCGAGAATATCAGGAATGGTAGTAAAGTTTTTGCTCCTGATCCATGGTGCAAGAAGCATAAGCACGAAAAACGGAATTGATGCCGCTATCCCGTATGTAACTGTTGAAAGACCGAGGCTGTAACCCCTGCCAACCAAGGCGACCAAAACGCCTCCGCCCATTGCGCTTGCAAACTGGGTTCCTACGATTACATAAGTCGGAAGATCCCTTCCCCCAACTGTCCAGTCGTCTGCCGAAACCTCTTGTTTCTTGCTTTGGATGAAAGAATAAAGAAACGGTACTAGCATTATAAACAAACTGCTTAACAAAATTAATACATTATTACTCATGTTTTCCTCCTTGAAATATTATATTTATAATTTCATAAAAATTATACTTTGTAAATAGCGCCGGAACAGAGTAACCCCGGATGCCGGCGCAAAGGTAAAAATTTTCTACTCTACAATTTTGAATTTGGCACAATATTTTTCAACAACATCTTCAAGCACTTCTATCCCCAAACCGTTTTCGGTGCTGACGCAGATATTTCCGTCCTTTATCTGATCTGAGAATGTACTTATGTCCGCTTCAAGCCTTGTCGGAGAGAAATATGCGTGCCCGTATTCATAAAGATTACTGGTCGATGCTCCAAGCGCCAGACTGGCGGCTTGCGTTATCCCTTCCTCTATCATCGAATTGAAGAGGCAGTCTATTCCGAAGAATCCGGCAAGATCGATTATTTCCTTGGTCCTGAAGATTCCTCCATTCTTGCTGACCTTCATGCTGAAAACGTCTACAGCCTTCTCTTTTATGAGTATCTTGGCGTTTTCGAGCGACATTACGCTCTCGTCGGCCGAAAGTGCCATATCTGTCTTTTCCTTTATCTTTACAAGGCCGTCTACATCCCAAGCTGCTATTGGCTGCTCAAAGAGTTCGAGCTTGCAGGAATCTATCCCCTTTATATAGCGTATTGCCCGCCTAACGTCCCATCCCTGGTTTGCATCGGCGATCAGCGGATATCCCTCTCCAACAGCCTCGCGTATTGCATGGGTTCTGTCTATGTCAAGCTCTACATCCGATCCTCCGACCTTGACCATGATGGACTTGTATCCCTTGTCCAGCATTCCCAACGCATCCTGCGCGTTCTTTTCCGGCGAACCTCCGCCTATGGACCCCATTATGGGCAATTGGTCGCGCAGCTTGCCTCCGAGTATTTCACAAACAGGAAGTCCTGCAAATTTGCCCAGTATGTCATAGCATGCCATGTCCAAAGCCGCCTTGGCCAAATGCATGTCCTTGGTGATTCCATCCATGACTTCATGAACCTTGGCTATGTTCAGAGGATTTCTTCCAATGAGGGCAGGCGCAAGCGCCTCTGAAATGACAACAAATACCGTTTCAGGACTTTCTCCTGTAAATAGAGGCATTGCATCGGTTTCACCGTATCCGACAATTCCTTCGTCGGTATGTATCTTTACAACTACGGGCTCGGTGTTGTAAAGCGTGCCGTAAAGTTTGGAAAGCTTATATGGTTTTGGAAGCGGTATGCTCAGCTTCCTTATTTCTATTTTTGTTATTTTCATCTTTCTCCTCCTACTTCAATCCTGTTTCGAGGAATTTGTTTATCTCCTCGACGCTCATATTGTCAAGTCCCAGTCTTTCCAGGGTTCTTCCGTTTTCTCTAAAGTCTTTCTTGAGAAGGAATCCTCCAAGTGCGGCCACAGTCTCCATCCTCTCGGTCGAAACGCCTGCGAGTTTTCCAAACTCCATCATGGGAAGAAGCCCCATCGGTATGTCCTCAAGAACATATCTTGTGTCGACCCTCTTCTGTCCCTGTATTCCTCCGTATGCCTCCGTGTTCCTTACGGCCTCAGTTAGGTTTTCACCCTTAGAGCCGTATAGAAGCTCGTACCATTCCATGACAGACTTAAGCTCTACTCCAAAAGCTTCTCCTACAGCCATTCTCTCTTTGTCGATCTCTATTACGAAATCCCCAATCGTGGGTGTGATTCCGTCCCAATAGTATTTCCAGTCGCGACCGGACTCTATCATGGATGTATTCAAGAGCGTCGGGCCCGGATGCACAACACTGTTAAGATTCTCAAGGCTTGTCTGAAGCACATTCTTTCCTGCGTACATCATCGGATAAGCCTCGTTGATTCTTTCGAGAACCACATCTGTTTTATTGGCCGGAAGAGCGGCAACCATAAGCCTGTCCTTTATGCCGAGTATGCTTACCTTGCCCGGTTCGCTTAGTCTGGCGGCATATATGAGAGACATCGCCTCGCTGATTATCACATCTGCTTTGCACCCCTCGTCTTCAAGAACTTTTTTGAATTCGAGAGCTCCACAAGTTGCGCCCGGATGGATAAAAAGAATTTGCCCGTCACTAAGGCTTCCCGAAAGGCTTTTAGCGATAGCCCTGTGAGCAAGCGCAGGAGCCACAACCATTACAATGTCCGCGCCATCAAGAGCTTTTTCAATATCAAGCGTCGCAAACTCAAGCTTTCCGAAACCCTTCACGCATCCATCGACTTCGATTCCGCCTTTTTTGTTTATCGCTTCAATTGTTTCAGGAACTATGTCGTAAATCCTTACCGGAAATCCCATGATTGCCAAATGACCCGATGTCGCCTGGCCTCCATTTCCTCCCCCGATAACAGCCCAAACTGTTTTCTTTGCAGTATCCTTTTTCATTTTCTACCTCCTGCTATGTATTGAATGTTTAATTGTATTGTTGTCTGACAACCTTACTATACAACATGTTTGTTCCTCTGTCAATTGATTAATTGCTTGAATTTCTCATTCTTTTAAATTTTCAAACTTTGCGCATAAGTTAAACCCACGACGAAGAGTGCTTGCGATTATTATTAATCGCAAGCACTCTTCGAATGATTATCTCTTCAAATATTTTTGATTTCCAATATTATTTGTCTCCAGATTCCAAATATCTGTTTATTTCTTCTACGGTCATTCCATCGATTCCAAGCCGGTTGAGATTTCTTCCTCCTGCCCTTAGGTTTTTTCCAAGAAGGAATCCTCCCATGGAAATCACTGTATCCATGCGTTCTGTCCCAACATTTCCAAGTCTCCCAAGTTCCACCATTGGCAAGAGCCCCATAGGTATGTCCTCAAGCAGGAAACGCGTATCCACTCGATCCGGGCCATATATTTCACCGTACGCTTTCGTATTCCTTACAGCTTCGGTCAGGTTTTCCCCTTCTGCAGAATACTCCAGAATGTACCACTCCATGATTGATTTGAGCTCAAGCCCAAAGGCCTTGCCGACTTCGCGCCGCTCTGTGTCTATTTGCAAAGCGAAATCTCCTATTGTGGGCGTTATTCCGTCCCAGTAGTATTTCCATTCCATTCCCGACTCAATCATGGATGTATTGAGTATGCTCGGTCCCGGATGTACAACCGGATTCAAGTTTTCAAGGCTGGTATGCAGCACATTCTTTCCGGCATACATCATGGGGAATGCTTCCTTTATACTTTCCAGTACATACCCGGTTTTTCTCGATGGCATAGCTGCTACCATCATTTCGCCTTTGATTCCGAGAATCTTAACCCTCCCTGCTTCTACAAGCCTGGCGGCAAAGATAAGGGACATCGCTTCACACACGACTACATCCGCTTTGCAGTCTTCGTCGTCAAAAACCTTCTTGAATTCCAGCGCGCCGCCTGTTGAGCCGGGATGGATAAACACAATCTGCCCGTCGCTTAAATTCCCCGCAAGCTTTTTAGCGATGGCCCCATGTGCAATTGCAGGAGCCACAACCATTACGATATCCGCGCCATCAAGAGCTTTTTCGATATCGAGTGTTGCAAATTCAAGCTTTCCGAACCCCTTCACACATCCATCGACTTCGATTCCGCCTTTTTTGTTTATCGCCTCGATTGTTTCAGGAACTATGTCGTAAATCCTTACTGGAAATCCCATGATTGCCAAATATCCGGCCGTAGCATGTCCTCCATTTCCTCCGCCAATGACTGCCCAACATGTTTTTTTCGGTTTTAATGGATCCATTGCATTTCCTCCCTCGCTCCGTTTTATGTATAATTGTCCTACATTTAGAATACGTGTTTTTCTGCAGCCGGTCAAGCAATTCGGATCATTTTAAATTTTTAACCTGGCTCATTTATTGTTCTTTTATGCCATTAATAATATACTTATAAGAAACAGCAAAAAGGAGACTCTTCCATGGACACGGATCCAATACTTAAGGATTTGATAAAAGACTATTCCGAAATGTCAAATCAGGGGCTCGCCCCCTGCATGACAAACATGAAGCCTGTTTTCAAAAAATACATTCACAAAGAACTTTTGACCGTTTCATATCCTGTTTTGGATTCCTACCTCAATCCAAGAAAAACAATGCAGGGAGGTTTTATAACCGCAGCCTTCGACAACACTTTCGGGGCGCTTTCTTACTATTCCGCCGGGAAAAAATTCATGGCTACAATCGACATCAACAACCGCTACCACTATCCCATATTCGAGGGAGACGAATTGACAGTCACAGTCCGCATGGTATCACTCGGCAAGACGATAGTAAGCATGAGAGGGGAAGCTGTAAACAGCGAAGGGCGCCTGATTGCGACTGCGGGAACAGACGTGATGATAATGGACTCTACCTTTTGACAATTCAAAATTATTGAAACATAGAGATGATTTCTCTAGAGAACCTTTCATTTGGAAGGTTCTTTTGTTCTTTTCAAAATCTTTTGATTCTGCAGCACCAGGGTCGGGATTTTCAATATTCTATAGGGACGGTACTTGACAAATACCCCTTCAGGGTATATCATTGACTTCGAGGTGATGCAAATGGCAAGAAAGGCAAGAGAAAAGATCCCTTTCGGAACATATCTCGTTCAGCAATTCTGCATTGAAAACAAGGTTTTGTTCGAATCCGATATGGACCGCCGCATTTTCCTTGAAATATGTCTTGAAAAAAAGGCTCAGTTCCATTTCAAGGTATACGGATACTGCCTTTCGGACGAACGCAGCTACAAAATTGTAATCTACGACAATGGAAGCGATATTTCAAAAATAATGAAATCAATCAACATCAGCTACGCATACCGATTGAAAGAACGCGGAAAAATTTTCAAGGATCGTTACAAAAGCACTTTGTTGAAGTCCCCCGAAGATCTTCAATCTGTCTTGGATGCAATCAGTGGAGAAAAACCCTGCTGCGACTTCAAAACAGACTTGACCGGAAAGCTTTTGGACGGGGATTTATATTTCACGCCCGAAGGCGGAAAACGTGAGAATCTTGTCACCTTCGACAGCAATACAAAAAAACCTTGCCTTGATGACGGTCCCTCATGCAAGAACAGAACTGATTGCATCCGTTCTGTCCCGCAGGGAAACCTTGCACTTGAAAAAGCGGCTGAACGGCAAGGGTTGACCGTCGAACAGCTTTTGGCAAACAAACAATTGAGAAACAGGGAACTGCTTAAACTGAGAAAGATGACAACTCTGTCCCTGAGGGAAATAGGAGAAATTTTCGGTGGTCTGGGAGAGTCGTCCGTATGCAAGATAATAAGCAGAAACAAGGAGAAATGAAGGGAGAAAACTATGGGATTGGATTTTAATCTTAATGGGATTTCAAATGAAAAGAAAAATGTGCTTGATTCCGATACGCTTTATGATTCCATAATTTTAGGTGGAGGTCCGGCAGGACTAAATGCAGCTCTTTATGCAAAACGCAAGGGTTTGAATGTTGGAATGATTGCAGGCCACATGGGAGGACAGGTTATGGACACTTCTTCCGTCGAAAACTATCTTGGTTTCGCAAGTCTTTCGGGCCAAAACCTGATGAATAAATTTGAGGAACATGTCAAGGGATATGCAGTCCCCACTACTACAGGCGCATTGGTCGAATCGATTGAAAACGGATCCGGCCTCAAAAAAATACTTGCTGACAATGGAAAAACCTACAAGGCCAAATCAGTAATAATTTCAACCGGCAGCAGACCAAGACACCTTAATGTGGCCGGAGAAATGGAGTATTCCGGAAAGGGCGTCGCATATTGCGCTATTTGTGACGGACCGCTTTTCGCAGGCAGGGATGTCATTGTTGCGGGAGGTGGAAATTCTGCCGTCGAAGCGGCAATCGACCTTTCCAAGATTGCAAACACCGTAAAAATAGTTCATAGAAGTCAATTCAGGGCCGACAAGATACTGATCGACAAATTGAATGAACTTGACAATGTGAAAGTCTATCTGGAGACCCAAATCAAGGAAGTTGGAGGAGAAAAGTTTTTCACACATGTGAAAGCTCTCGACAAAAAAAGCAACAAGGAGATTCTCATAATGGCCGACGGTCTTTTTGTTGAGATAGGCTATCTTCCCAAAAGTGAAATCTTCGGGAATGTTGTGGATACAAACGAAAAGGGTGAAATAATTGTCGACGCGCGCGGAGAAACAAGCGCAAAGGGAATTTTCGCCGCCGGTGACGTCACAAACGGCGATTACAAACAGATTGTCATTTCCGCTGCGGAAGGCGCAAAGGCTGCCCTCAGCGTTAACGATTATATAAATAAACTTTAAAACAAACAAAAAATGGAGGTATAATGTTATGGCTTTTTTAAACGAAGATATCAGCAAACAAATCAAGGGGATTTTTGATTCAATGAAGGACGATGTCAAAATCGCATTGTTTTTGAATAAAGCAGGCTGCGAATCCTGTGAGGATGCAAAAGGATATATGGAAGAAATGACGGAACTTTCCGAAAAAATTTCACTCTCTGTCTACGACATTGTTGATGAAAGTGCAAAAGCATCGGAATTGGGAGTGGAGCTGACTCCTTCGATCGTTCTGCTTGACGGTGAAAACAAAGACAAGGGAATAAAATTCAACGGAATCCCGGCGGGTCATGAAATCAACTCGTTCATATCCGGAATATTGGAAGTTTCGGGAGCTGGCCAGGAACTTTCGAGTGAAATGACGCAAAGAATAAAAAATATCGACAAGCCTGTGAACATAAAGGTTTTCGTTACGCTTGGCTGTCCTCATTGTCCCGGAGCAGTTTCAAAAGCTCATAAGATCGCCCTTCTCAACCCGAATGTCAATGCGGAGATGATAGAAGCCAACACCTTCGGAGAGCTTTCTCAAAAGTTCAATGTAAGCGGAGTCCCCAAAATCGTCTTCAACGATGGTCCGGACCTTATTGGAGACCAGCCCATCGATGCATTCATCGACGCAATGGAAAAACTTTCTGCTTAGAGCGGTCAACAGGTATCTTGAAAGGTTTCAAAAAAGCCTTCGCAGCTCACGCCGCGAAGGCTTTTTTATATTTCTTCATGCTGTTTTGTCATTTTATCTTTGCGGTCATCCGAATCTCAACTGCCGCATTGCCGGGAAGTGAATTGGCTCCTGCGGCTACTCTTGCGTGCCTTCCCTTTTCTCCAAAAACTTTTTCCAAAAAATCCGAAGCTCCATTTATGACCAGCGAATGTTTTTCGAAGTCTTCCCCGCAATTCACATAACCTGTTATTTGGACGATTCTTTCCACTCTGTCCAAATCCCCTATCGCTTCCTTTATTGCGCTTATGCATCTCATTGCACATATGCGTGCGGCATCTGCGCCTTCTTCAACTGTCAGGTCTCTTCCAACCTTTCCCTTATAGACAAGCTCTCTTCCCTCTTTCGGCGTCTGCCCCGCCACAAAAGCGAATTCCCCGCAAACAACCGCAGGAACATACTGGGCGGCAGGTGCCGGTGGATCCGGCAAATTTATGCCAAGCTTTTCGAGTCTTTTTTCTATTTCCATGAAATTCAGCCCCTTCAATAGTTTTCTGCAATAAAATCGCTGAGGTTTTCCAATGGGCATTCCTCGCTTTTCAGATTGTGTTTCGCAAGCGCCGCAGTATATTTCAGTCCGCTTCCCGTCAGAATGCATACTGCGCTGGATTCACCGCTTATACACCCCGCTCTTCTGAGCTTCCTTAAAGCGGCAAATGGAACGGCTGATGCAGGCTGTCCGAAAAGCCCGGTTTCCGCCATCATCTTCTGCGCCTCTAATATTTCACCGTCAGCTACCGCAACAGCAATCCCGCCGTTATGCTCAAGCATCCTAAGCGTCTGGTTTCCGCTTGGAGGAAACGGATTTTCTATTGCGTGCGCTATGGTCTCGGTGTCATAAAGCCTCTCTATTTCCATTCTTCCCGCTTCGTAGGCATTGACTATGGGCGAGCATCCGCTTGCCTGCGCGCAAATCATCTTTGGAATCCTGTCAATAAGACCACATGCCCAAAATTCCGCGAAGCCTTTCTCTATTCCCCTTATGTTTCCTCCCGCGCTTGTGGGCACCACTACATAGTCCGGCATAGAAAAATCCAGCTGCTCGCATATCTCAAACGCTATGGTCTTCGAACCCTCAACCCTCAGCGGCGAATCCGAATTCAAAAAATATATGTCGTTTTCTTTGCCAATCTTTAGGCTTTCATAATACATTTTACCGTAGTCGCCATCAACTCTTATAAGATTTGCTCCATATATGCTTATGGGATTAATTTTTTCGTCCGGTATGTCCTTGTTTACAAGAACGAATGTCTCGAGTCCTGCTGCGACTCCATATGCCGCTACCGAAGGAGCCATGTTTCCTGTTGAAACGGTGCCAATTCTTTTGTATCCGAGCTTGAGTGCATGCTGGACTCCCGCGTATGTACCCCTGTCCTTGAAGGCCCATGTCGGATTTTGGCTTTCGTTTTTGAAATACAGTTTTTCTATTCCCGCCTCATCCGCAAGATTCTTCGATTCCACAAGTCCTGTAAAACCCTCTCCCAGGGAAATTTTTTCATCCACACTTAGAAATGGAAAAAAATCCGAGTATCTATCAAGTATGTTTTGCTTCATGGTGTTGTCTTTATTTATCTTTCCGTTTGCAATGCGCTCAAGCTCGATTGGCTCGTTGCACTCGTCGCACCTGTAATGGACCTTGTTTGCATCGAACGCCTTGTTGCACCTCGTACATCTGAACACTGTTTTTTTCATTCAAGCATCTCCCTTTGTCCGAATTGTTCACCTATGCTTTCATTATGCTGACAGATCCGCCCAATGTCAACAAAGCCCCTTTTTATGGTAAAATGATTAAAGATGCAGTTTTAAAATTTCAAGCGGACGGAGGATGAAATAAATTGAAAAACTTTGAAGAAGCATGGAAAATCTATGAGGAAGCCTTCCCGGAGGATGAGCGCAGGAGCCTCCCTCAGCAAATGGAGCTGTTAGACAATCCCTTATACCATTTCTTACCTCTTCGCTACGACTGCGCATTGGCAGGATTTATCGCATGGTGGGATCTTGATGGATTTGTTTTCATTGACCATTTCGCAATAGATGCAAAACTAAGAGGCAAAGGGTTGGGGGGGAAATTTCTCGTGGACTTTTTGGCTCAACAAAGCCTTGAGGCCGTTCTTGAAGTGGAAAAACCTTCGTCAATGGAAGCAAAAAAAAGAATCGCATTCTACGAGCGGTTGGGATTCCACCTCAATGAATACGATTACTTGCAACCGCCTTTTTCAAAAGATAAAAAATCTGTTCCTTTATTGTTGATGTCCCATCCATCAAGACTTGACAAAAAAAGCTTTGAAAAAACAAAATCCGAACTTTACAAAAAAGTCTATTCGGTTTGACTGCCAGGCTGCCTCAACACGGCTTTCAGTGATTCATAATTGACATCCGCCTTTTCTTTCATTTTCAAATTGTTTTGAACCAGCGCCGATTTCCTTTCTCCGTAATTATCCATCAACTCGTTGAAAACTTCCCAAAGCCTTTCAGAGTCGATCCCTTCGACTCCACCAATTCCAAGCTGGTTTGCCGAATTGATGTACGATTCGATTTTGGGGTCGTACTCTATCCCCACAAAGGGTATGTCTTTCAGCCCCGCCCATATCAATGCGTGGAGCCTCATGCCAACCATTGCACAATAATTCCCGGAACCGCCCAAAAATCCTTCTACTGTATTGTATATCACCGGAATTTCAATTCCGGCACGCTCTTCAATCTTCTCCTTCAGCTTTTCATCCTTGCCCTTTTGCATAGCCAGAAATTCTATTTCATACCCGTTTTCAACAAGTCTTTTGGCGAACTTTGACATTTCATCGATTATAAGGCTGTTGTTCTTCCATGGCCTGACATTTAGCGCAACTTTTCTGCCTCTCCCGTCTCCCGAAGATTCGTATCCGTAATAGGAAAGGTCTGACGCCAATTCGAGTTTCGCTCCTATGCCAATAGTTTTCAGATTTGCCAGCGTTTCCTCGTCCCTTGCTACAAAGGCATCAATCCCGCTCAGAACATTTCTAGTAATGCGCCTGTAAAAGCCTCCTTTGACCGGACCGAAGCCGTTGCCCAACAAGACCACTTTCTTTTTGAGCAATGTGGCGAACCTTATGAGCGCAAGGTAGTATACGAGGGATCTGTTGCTTGTTACGTTTTGTATTATGGAACCGCCTCCCCCGACAACTATGTCCGAATTGAAAATCGCCTTTACTATGGAGAAGTACTTGTTCCT
>Ga0209947_1000319_pt1 | contig 29714 bp, 26 predicted proteins | sample SalPonR2_B_D2_MG_FD_185706 | JGI IMG/M metagenome (GOLD analysis project Ga0209947, IMG submission 185706) | Salt pond soil microbial communities from South San Francisco under conditions of wetland restoration - Salt Pond MetaG R2_B_D2_MG... ...
GCGGTCGAGGCCAACGATGCCGGGCAGGTCAGCGAACTGCTGGAACCGCTGCATGCAGCCGACGTTGCCGATCTGATCGAGCAGATCGGCACTTCCGACCGCCAGGCGCTGGTCGAGGTCTGGGGCGAAAACATCGACGGCGAGGTGCTGTCGGAGCTCGAGGACTCGATCCGCGAACCGTTGCTTGAATCGCTCTCGCCGGAAGTTCTGGCCGAAGCAATCAAGGACCTCGATTCCGACGACGTCGTGGACCTTGTCGAGGATCTCGAGGAAGAGCAACAGATTCGCATCCTCGGCGCGCTCGAGGCGGTCGATCGAATCGGCGTCGAGAGTTCGCTGTCCTATCCGGAGTATTCGGCCGGGCGCCTCATGCAGCGCGAACTGGTCGCGCTGCCCGAGGACTGGACGGTAGGCCAGGCCATCGATTTCGTGCGAAACGCCGAGGAATTGCCGGACCAGTTCTATCACGTGATCCTGGTTTCACCGACCATGAAACCGGCCGGATACGTCGCGCTCGGCCGGCTGCTGTCATCGAGGCGCGATCACAAGCTTATCGACATCGTCGAACCGAGTTTTCGCACGGTAACCGTCACCGACGAAGAATCGGAAGTCGCTTACCTGTTCAACCACTATCACCTGATTTCGGCGCCGGTGATCGATGAAGACGGTCGGCTGGTCGGCGTGATCACCATCGACGATGCCATGGCGGTGCTAGACGAAGAGCACGAGGAAGACATGCTGCGCATGGCCGGGGTAGACGAGGATTCGAGCCTGGCCGATACGGTGTTCCAGACCACCAGGGGGCGTGCGGTGTGGCTGCTGGTGAACCTGGTGACCGCCATTGTTGCGTCGCTGGTCATCGACATGTATGCCGAGACCATCAATCAGATGGTGGCGCTGGCGGTGCTGATGCCGATCGTCGCCTCCATGGGCGGCAACGCCGGCACCCAGACGATGACCGTGGCCGTGCGCGCGATCGCCACGCGGGAATTGACCGCCAGCAACGCGTTGCGGGTAAGTTGGCGCGAAATCACGGTGGGCGCCATAAACGGTCTCGCCTTCGGCCTGTTGATGGCACTGGTGGCCGGCTTCTGGTTTGGCATTCCCATGCTGGCCGTGGTCATCGCGGTCGCCATGCTGCTGACTCTGATCGCCGCGGCCCTGGGCGGCATTCTGATTCCGATCGCGCTGGACAAGCTCAACATCGACCCGGCGCTGGCCTCCGGACCCTTCGTCACCACCGTTACCGACGTGATCGGCTTCTTCGCGTTCCTCGGCTTGGCCTCAGCGGTGCTGTTGTAATCCGTCCGCCCGCTCTACTGCGGACTCGATCAGATGGCAGACCGACGGTATCCCAATAGTCGTGCCGGAAGCAGAACGATAGACCGCAGCAGTGCAAATACGCCCTCGACCGCGATTCCGAGAAGCCTGAACGGCAACGACAACAGCCAGACGACCGGCCAGAGCAACAGCACAAGAATCGCCAGCGGCCAGCTCAGGACGAACAGAATGCACCATGCGACAGCAGCCAGCAGGGTGTTCATGATGAAGCGCTCCTTCGTTTAGGGATCCTCTGATTGAATAGCCAATCCTCGGCCAACCCCGAGCGGGGATTTCTTCCGTAGCCGCGATTCTTCCAGGAGTATAAGAAAGCCTCCGCCGGGGCGATAGCGCCGGAAGTCATGGGTACATCAGTCCGTCGAGACCGGCGTCGCCGCGCTGCCGGCCAGGATGGCGCCGTCGATATTCAGCTCGGTGCCATTCATGTAGGCGGCCTCGTCGGAAGCCAGCAGCACTGCGAGCGCAGCGACCTCGTCCGGCGTGCCGAAACGTTTCATCGGGCAGTCCTGAACCAGCGCCTGCATCGTTTTCTCTCTTTCCGGTCCGCTGCCCAGCATGGGTTCCCACATGGGCGTGAGGATTGCCGCGGGGTGGATCGAATTGCAGCGTATTGCCAACCCCTGCTCGGCGCAGTAAAGCGCAACGGTCTTGGTGTGGTTTCGCACCGCCGCCTTGGACGATGCGTAGGCCGCCGCACCCGGAATGCCGACCATGCCGGAACGCGACGAGATATTGACGATGGCGCACGAGCCGCCGGCCGCGCGCACCGTGCGAATGGCATGCTTGCAGCCCATGAAGACGCCGTCGAGGTTGGTCCGGTGAACCCGGTGCCAATCCGAAAGCACCGCGTTTTCCGGATCCTGCGGACCAGTGGCCTCTTCGAATCCGGTGATCCCGGCATTGTTCACCAGGATGTCGAATCGGCCGTGCCGCGCCACGATGCGCTCGAGCACTGCACGCCATTCGGACTCCTCGCGAACGTCAAGCCGCAAATAGGTCGCCCGCTCACCCATTTCCTCGGCCACGGCGCGTCCCTGCCTGTCCTTGATGTCGGTCAGAAATACGTGCGCGCCCTGTGCGACGAAGGCACGGGCGATGGCTTCGCCGATTCCGCGCGCAGCGCCGGTGACCAACGCGATCCTTCCCTGTAAACGGTTCATGTCGAATCCTTGTCTGTTGAATCTATTGTCATCTGATGACGGCATTTTTTTGCCCCTGAAGAAGCAAGCGGCAATCAGACACGGCGTTTCCGCATCAGAAGATTCTCCTTCGTGCCTTCTTCGTGCTCGTCTTATCCCGTTTTTCGGCTTTTCGGCCAAGGATGGTACTTTCAAGTCTCAGCTGCGCTTGAGTACCACCAATGCTATTCCCCCCAGCACGGCCGCGCCGGCCAGCACCAGCCTCAGGCTGAGCGGCTCCGCGAGCAACCCGACACCTGCGACGGCGGTGATGACGGGCACGCTCAACTGCGCCACGGCAGCGGTGGGGGTCCGGATCTGCTTGAGCGCCGCATACCAGACCGCGTAGCCCAGCCCTGATGCGAACGCGCCCGATCCGGCGGCCAGCAGAATACCGGTGAAATCGAGCGACGCCCGGCCCAGGAATCCGACGGCCATCAGGACCGCCGGAACGCTTGCCAACCCGAAATTCGAGGCAGTCACGCGCGTCGGATCGCCGGCTCCGCGCGCACGCAGCGTGTAAACGCCCCAGGCAACACCGGCAACGATCATCAAGGCCGCGGCGCCAAACGGCGGTGCGGCGAGACCGGGCAGCAGCAGCCATCCCAGCCCGGCCAGCGCAAGCGCAAAACCGGTCCACTGTCCTGGCGTCAGCCGATCGCCGGTGAACAGACTCCAACTGATCATGGTCACCTGGACCGCTCCAAACAGCAGCAGTGCGCCGGTCGCGGCCGTCAGCGAAAGATAGGCCAACGAAAACAGGACCGCATACGCGAACAGGGCCAGCGCCGAGCCCCAGCTGCCGCGCCCATCGGCGAGACCGGGCTGAAATCTCACGATCAGCCAGAGCATCAGTGCGCCGGAGGCTATCCGGATCGCGGTAAAGCTCAGCGGATCGATCGCAGTCCCGGTCAGCGCCGCCCGCGCAAGAATTGAATTGGCTGCGAAAGCCAGCAGTGCCGTCGCCGTCAGGGTCGCGATTCCGATTTTCATTGAAATCCGGTATTTCCAGTAAGTGAATGATGACTCACTTGGCAATCTATGATTGAATTGTCGCGGGTCCCGCGAAATCCCGGTCGCGTCCGCGGGTATTCAATCAGAGCTTCCCCTGGGCTACCCTGATAGTGAATCCTGAACCGGGATAATGCACATGGAATCCGAACTCGCAATCACCGACATCGTGCTGCGGCTGCTGGCCGCGGCCGCTTTTGCATCGGTCATCGGCCTGGAGCGGGAACTGCGGAAGCGGCCGGCAGGGTTGCGTACCCACATGCTCGTTTCGCTGGGCTCGGCCGGCTTTTTGCTGGTGGGCTACGAGATCATGCTCGCCACCGCTGTTGGTGACCCTTCGGCAAGGATCGACCCGACGCGCATTGTCGAGGGCGTAATCGGCGGCATCGGTTTTCTGGGCGCCGGAAGCATTATCCAGGGAAGAGGCTCGATCCAGGGCATCACCACGGGCGCGGCAATCTGGATCGCCGGGACGATCGGTGTGGCGTGCGCGACCGGGAATTTCATCCTGGCCGGCCTGGTTACCGGCATCGCGATGATCATTGTCGTGGTGCTCGGATTCTTCGAGCACGAGGTCATTTACGACGACGAGGATAAGAAGAAGACCTGAATCCGTCAGCTGGCGCGCCGTTGCGGGGTTACCCCGAATCGCGCAACACGGATCTTCGTTCGCTCAGCCGCTGGCTGAGCTGTCTTATGGTCGATACGGAACCGTCGGCCTGCCTGAGCATTTCGATATAGACGGTGGCGGCATAGAGATAGTCGAAGTTGATATTGATTTCGATACGCTCGACAAGCGCGCGACGAATTTCGGCCAGCCGGCGCTGTCCACTCTCGTCTTCCGGGCGCGCCTGCAACTGCCGCTGCACCTGCCGCAGATCCCGATCCAGGCGCAGGTAGGCTTCGGAATCCAGCGCGCTGCCATCGCGAATTGAGGTGGCGAATGATGATTCGGGCTCGACCGGCGGGACACCGATCTCCCAATCGTCGCCTGTATCCAGCGAATCCTGCAGGCGAGTGACCCGCGCTTCGCCGATCGGGGTCGAAGGCGGCGACTGCGCATCCGCCTGAAAAAGCGCGAACATCAACAGCGCAACAAGTACCGGGATCGGCCGCAGCGTTGTACCGCAAGTAACCCGCCACCGTTTCTGACATCGTCTCGAAGGATCGACCACGGTCCTCCTCCTGCACCTGTAACCACGCCGTCCCCTTGCAGAAGCACTTTAGTACGCGTCTGATGTGATGTCAATCACGCTTTCAGGAGGCGCCGGACGCAAAGACCGACGAGTGGCCGGAGCGGTACTCAGCCGGCTTGCGACGCCGCTTCGGAACCGGAATCGCCGGACGGCGTGCGACGAGTCAGCAGATTGCCGATGGTTGTGGCCGCGTTTTGCACGATGACGTAGAGACACGGCACCAGGAACAGCGTCAGCAGCATCGCAGAGAGCAGGCCGCCGACCACGGCAATCGCCAGCGGCTGCATCAGCATTGCCCCGGAACCGGCACCGATGGCGAGCGGCAGCATGCCGACGACGGTCGTCAGGGTGGTCATCAGGATGGGGCGCAGGCGAATGCCGCCGGCCTCGACGACCGCCTGCTGCATGTCCCAGCCCTCGCCGCGCCGTCGCTCGATGTACTCGACCAGCAGAATCGCGTTGTTGACCACGATGCCGATCAGCAACACCGAGCCCAGGAACACCGGCGCGCTGATCGGCGTGCCCGTGACCCAGAGCGCCAGCGCCGACCCGGCCGCGGCCAACGGGGCCGCGGTCATGATCACCAGCGGATTCGAAAGCTTTTCGTACTGCACTGCCAGCACGACGAAGACCAGGAATACCGCAAGCGCAATGACAATGGCCATCTCTCGATTGGTTTCGCGGATGGTCTCGAACTGGCCGCCCAGGATCACGCCGTACTGGTTGGGCATGTTGAGCGCCTGGATGCGCTGCTGCACTTCGGCCATGATCGTGCCGACGTCGCTCTGCGCGGTATCGAAGTTACCGACGATGCGCTGGATTCGGACCTGGTTTTCCCGACTGATCTCGGCCGGCCCTTCGCCGAGGCTGAAACTGGCGACCTGGCGCGCCTGGATGGGCCCGTTGACGCCGTTGGCCACGATGACCTGACCCAGGGCGTCGATGTCGCTTACGTCTTCGCGCGGCAGCCGCACGCGCACGTCGTATTCGGTGATGCCGGTGCTGTAGCGGGTCGGCACAAAGCCCGACACGGCCGAGCGCAGCGAGCGGGCAACAGCGCTGATATCCAGCCCCAATGCCGCAGCGCGTTCTCGGTCGACGTCGATGCTCAGAAGCGGCGTGCGGTCCTCGTCGTCGAGCTCGACGCCGGTCAGTCCGGATATGGTCTCTATGGAATCGACAATCTCGCGCGCCAGGTCCTGCAACACACCGATGTCGTCGCCGACCACCTTCAACTCCATGTCGTCGCCGCTGACGCCGAAGCTCAGCCCTCGAATGCCCGGCGACCAGGCCCACAGGCGCGCGCCGGGAATGTCGAGCTGGTCGAGCCGCGAGCGAATCTCGGACACCCACCGACTGGCCGGCCATTCGGGCCGGTCGGCGGCATCGTCGAGGCGCACCAGCACGTAGCCGCGGCCCGGCCGCTCGTTCGCCACACCGCCCCAGACGTTGCCGCCGGCCAGCGCGAACACGCTTTGAACGTGCGGCATCTTGTTGACTTCTTCCTCGATCAGGCGGGTTGCGGCGTTGGTCTCCGCCGGCGTCGCGCCGGCCGGCAGCGACATCGAGATGCCGAGTTCGCCGTCGTCGAGCTGCGGCAGAAACTCGTTGCCCAGGCTGTCGGCCAGCGTCAGACTGCCGATGAACACGGCGACGCCTGCCGAAACCACCGCCCAGCGCCAGGCGAGCAGCCGGTTCAGCACGCCACGATAACGCTGCGAAAACCACTCGATCAGACCATCGAATGCCCGATAGATGCGCAACCGGTTGAACCCGGACTCGTACTTCACTTTGGCGAATTGGGCCGCCAGCATCGGCACCAGGGTCAGCGCCACTGCCAGCGACGCGATGACCGCGAACGAAATCGTGACCAGCAGTTCGCGGAAAACCAGCGTGGCCAGCCCGGTGATCAGGAGAAACGGCGCGACCGCCGCCAGGTTGGTCAGCGTGCCCGCGGTAATCGCCGACATCACCTCGTCGGCGCCTTCGTGGGCCGCGACGTCGGACGACTTGCCCAGCTTTTCACGGTGCCGGGAAATGTTTTCCAGCATCACGATTGCGTTGTCCAGCAGCAGACCGACGCCCAGCGCCAGGCCGCCGAGGCTCATCACGTTCAGGGTCAGGCCGGCCGCGCCCATCATCGCGAACGTGGCCATCACCGCCAGCGGAATCGACAAGCCGATGACGAAACTCTTGCGCAGACTGCCGAGAAACGCCAGCACCACCACCATCGCCAGTACGCCGCCCAGCACGGCCGCGGCCGAAACCGACTTCACCGAACCGCGAATGAAGTACGCGGCGTCTTCGGTGATCCGATAGTCGATGTCGGGCGGAATGAAGCCCGAGGCATCCAGCGATCCGAGTCGGGAAATCACCTCGTCGACAACCGCCACGGTATTGGCGTCGGGCTGCTTGAATACCGAAACCTGGGTGGCCGGCGTACCGCCCAGGCGCACGAACAGCCGCTGCTCGCGGTATCCATCGCGGACCTCGGCGATTTCGTCGAGGCGAATCCTGCGATCCGAACCGGGCACGGCCAGCAATACATTGGCGATGTCTTCCGGCGACTTGAACCGGCCGTCGGTTCGCGCCATCACGTCCAGGCTGTTGCCGGTCACGTTTCCGGCGGCGACGTTGAGATTTTCCAGCGCAAGCTGTTCCGAAACGCCGGCCAGGGTCAAACCGTAGGACCTCAAACGCTGCTGGTCGATGATGACTTCCAGCTCGCGTTCCTGTCCACCGACCGCCTCGACGCCGGAAACGCCCGCGATGGACTGGAGTTGGGGAGCGAGGCGGTTGTCGACCCAGTCGCGCACTTCGCGCGGCGTTCTGAAGCCCGACGAGAATCCGGCCTCGAACACCGATGACGATCCCGGATCCCATTTGCGCAGCCGCGGCGGCTCGACGTCGTCGGGCAGTTGCGTGCGCGCACGCTCGAGCAATCTCGAGGCGTTCTGCAGCGCGGTGTCGAGATCGGTGCCGTACTCGAAGATCAGATTGACATCGGTCCGGCCTTCCTCGGCCTCGCTGGAGATACGCACCAGGTCCTCGGTCGAGGCCAATGCTCTCTCGAGCGGGCGTGTGACCTGCTCCTCGACGACCTCGGGAGAGGCGCCGGGATAGTTGACGTTGATCCGGATCAGCGGATAGACGACTTCCGGCAACAGATTGACCGGCAGGCGATCGACGAAGAACAGCCCCATGACCAGGACGACCGTTGCCAGCGCGGTGGTGCCCACCGGCCTGCGGATGGCCGCGTGCGTCAGGCCACGATAATACTTCGTGCCGCGGGCCGGGTCATTATCGTTTCGAACATTTCGACGCGGCGCGTCGGCTGCTTTGTCGTGCTTCTCCGATGACTGACTCATGCACCACCGTCGATCATGTCCACGACGCGCACAAGATCGCCCTCGGCGAGATCCAGCGGATTCGAGGAAACGATCTGGTCACCGGGTTCCAGACCCCCAAGGATTTCACGCCAGTCACCGCGAATGACGCCGGTGGACACTGCCCGCCTGACCAGCTCACTGTCATCGTTGATCACCATCACGTACTGCTGCTCGCCCATGCCTACCGAACCGGCCGGGACCGCGAGCACGTTTTCCTTGTAGTCCACGAGCAGGTCGGCGCGCGCCAGAAATCCCGGGCGAACGCCCTGCTCGAAGGCGTCGGGCAACGCAATTTCCACGGTCAGGAGGCGACTCGCCCCGTCGGCTGCCGGAAAAATGCGGCGCACTGTTCCGGTCAGCGGCCCGGAATCACGGAGCGCGTCAACGCTCAGAGGCACTTCCGAACCGACCGTGATTTCGCCCACATCCAGTTCGGACACGCCGATGCGGACCACCAGTTCATTGAGATTGGCGATTTCGAATGCCGTGGCGAGACTGCCGATGGAAGCGCCCGGTTCGACCATTCTGCCGATCACGTGGCCGTCGATCGGAGACACGATGCGCCCGAAGTCCACGCGGGTCCGCCAGAGCTCGACGTCGCTTTCGGCGATATCCAGCGTCGACCGGGCGGTGATGAAGCTGGCCTCGTCGATGTAGTTACTGTCGCGCAACCGCTTGAGGCGATCGAAGTTGGTCTGCGCCTCGCGCAGCGCCGCTTCGGCCCGTGCGAGCTCGGCCCGCTGCTCGCGAACATCCAGCTCGGCCAGCAACTGACCCGCCGAAACTCGGTCGCCGGTTTCGACGAACACCTCGCGTACGATGCCGGCAGTACGCGCGGCCAGCTCGATGGTGCGCAGCGTTTCCACCGGCGAGGACAGCTGTATGCGTCGCGACAGATCGCGTTGCGATACCTCGTAGGCGCGCACCGGAAGCGAGGAACGCTCCCGGGTATTTTGCTGGCCGGACGATTCCGATTCCGGACTGCAGGCCGAAAGCACGGCCACGCAGGCGACAGCGAAGAGACCAGACAGCGCTCGCTTGAAATTTTGCTTTGACATATGTGAAGTCTAACGCGCGGCCGTGCATGCAGCGCCAACGGGGTCTTCACGGCCGCTTGGCTGTCTTCGAGTCGCGCACCGGCTCGACGCCAGTGCGCCAGCGCTCCGACCAGCCCTAGCGCGGAATCGCGCCGAGGATGAAGGCGGCCAAATCGTCGCGATAAGCCTGCATGGATTCTTCGTGCAGATACATCATGTGCCCGGCCGGGTACAGGTCGTAACGAATACGGTCACGGGCTTCGGCCGGGATATCGAGGTGACGGATGTAGTAATTCGTCGCGGCGAAGGGCGTGGCCAGGTCGTAGTAACCCTGCTGGATGTGCAGCTGCAGGCCCGGGTTCATGATCATCGCGCGCGAAAGATCCGGCAGCAGGTTGACCGCGACCTGCCGGTTGCCGTCGGGGTCGCGATGGCTCCAGTCCCAGTCCAGCGGCCAGGCCGTGGTCTTGTATTCCTCGTCGCGGCCGAATTCCAGCTCGTTGTGCAGGTAATCGAAGAATGCCGCGGTGTAGGCCGGCCCCACCGCCGGGAAGAACGGGTCGTAGTCCATGGATTCGGACAGCGGATTGACCGACGGGCCGATGAAGCGCGAATCGATCCGGCCGGCAATCAGGCGATTGTTGCGCTTGAGCTCCTGCAGGAACTGCTGATGATCGACGCGAAGGTCCGCCTTCAACCAGTAGTCGGTCGTGGTGCCGGTGTAGGCCGCCGCCTGCTCGGCCACCCCGCGCTTGCGCGCCGGGTCGATGGTATATCCGGCGGTCAGGGCCGGCAGGTACTCTTCAAGCGCGAACTTTTCCACTTCGCCCAGAAACGACGCCAGGTTTTCCGGCTTGTCGGCAAGCGCTTCGTGGTACCAGGCCGTGGCCGCGAACGAGGGCAGGAACAGCGCGTGCGGCAGGTCCAGCCCGCCGCCGTCGCGTCCGGCCGCGGTATCGATGAACGGCGAGACCAGGATCAGGCCGTTGAGGTTCATGCCGTGGCGGCTTTGCAGATGATGGGCAAGCCCGGCGCCGCGCACGCCGCCGTAGCTCTCGCCGAGAATGAATTTCGGCGCCGCCCATAACCCGTGCTCGGTGATGTATTGCTTGATGAAGGCGGCCACCGATTCGATGTCCTGGTCGACGCCCCAGAACTTCTCGCCCTTCGCCTCGCCCAGCGGCGTGCTGAAGCCAGTGCCGACAGGATCGACCATCACCAGATCGGCAATATCAATAATGCTGAATTCGTTGTCGACGCGCCTGGCCGGCGGCGGCGCAGCATAGCCCGGGTCGTTGACCACCACCCGCTGCGGTCCGAGGATGCCCATGTGCAGCCACAGCGACGACGAGCCGGGGCCGCCGTTGAACGCGAACACGATCGGCCGCTCGGCCGGACCGTAGTCGCCCTTGCGATGGTAAGCGGTGTAGCCGAAACGCGCGATCGGCTTGTCGTCCTCTTCCATGATCAGCCAGCCGACGGTGGCGGTGTAGTCCACACGCTCGCCGTCGATGCGGATGGCGTGATCGGTGACCGACTGTCGGGGTTCGGGCAACGATGCCGCCTGCGCCGATTCGTGGTTTTCGGCCACGACCGGCCCGGCGACCAGGAGCGAGAAGACAAGCGCGAGTAACAGTTTCATCGGAGTTGCTCTATGCGTGACAGATGCCCGATGTTAGCGCATTCGCACCGGGCGCTTGGAAACACGGCGGTGATCGATTGATCCAGGCCAAAATTGTCAGCGGCCATCTGCGCAATAATGGATGCATGGGGATTATCACCATCGAATTTCCGCACCGGGTCGTAAGCGATGAACCAGGAAGAACGCATGGCCGAATTCCACCGAAGCCTGGACCGGGCCACGTCTGAGCCCGAGTTCCTCGATCGCTTCTACAAATCGTTCATGGCGATATCGCCCAAGATCCAGCGGGTGTTCGAGGGTACCGACATGGCCCGCCTCAAGCGCAAGCTCAAGTCATCGCTGCACGTGATGACGCTGGCCGTGGACGACTCGCCGGGCGCCGACGACTACCTGCGTTTTCTCGGCAAGACCCATCGCAGGTTCGAGCTGGACCCGGCGCATTTCGACCTGTGGAAAGGTTCGCTTTTGAAGACTGCGGCCGAATGCGATCCGGAATTCGACGACGAAATTCAGGCCGTCTGGGCCGAGGTCATCGGCAGCGGCATCGAGTTGATGCGCTCGGGCATGGCGTCGCGCAACAGCCGCGCAGCCCCTGACTAAAAGCTGCGCCGGTCGACAGCTTCGTCAGTCCCGCGCCAGCGCCTCGGCCGCTGGCACGTAGTCGTACCCGAGATCGTGCGCCACCGCCTTGTAGGTGACGTGCCCCTTGTGCACGTTGAGGCCGGCCAGCAGGTGCTCGTCGTCAAGCATCGCCTTCTTCGCACCCTTGTTGGCGATCTGCACCGCGTAGGCCAGGGTGGCATTGGTCAGCGCGAAGGTCGATGTGCGCGCCACCGCGCCGGGCATGTTGGCCACGCAGTAGTGGATGATGCCCTCGACTTCGTAGGTCGGTTCCTGGTGGGTGGTGGCGTGCGAGGTCTCGAAGCAACCGCCCTGGTCGATGGCCACGTCCACCAGCACCGAGCCGGGCTCCATGATCGATAGCTGATCGCGGCGCACCAGCTTCGGCGCCGCCGCACCCGGAATCAGCACGGCACCTATCACCAGATCGACCGTGGACAGGTGTTCCTCGATGGCTTCTTCGGTCGAATAAAGCGTGTTGAGCCGCTCGCCGTAAAGTTCATCGATATATTTCAGGCGCGGCAGCGAGCGGTCGAAAATCGTCACGTCTGCGCCCATGCCCATGGCCATGCGCGCGGCATTGAGCCCGACCACGCCGCCGCCGATGATCATCACCTCGGCCGGGCGCACGCCGGGCACGCCGCCCAGCAGCACACCGCTGCCACCCTGGGCCCGCTCCAGCGCGTGTGCGCCGGCCTGGATGGACATCCGGCCGGCGACTTCCGACATCGGGGCGAGCAGCGGCAGACCGCCCGACCTGTCGGTGACGGTCTCGTAGGCTATTGCAATACAGCCCGAATCGACCAGGCCGGTGGTCTGCTTCGGATCGGGCGCGAGGTGCAGGTAGGTATAAAGGATCTGGCCTTCGCGCAGCATCTTGCATTCGTTGGGCTGCGGTTCCTTGACCTTGATGATCATGTCGGCGGATGCGAAGATTTCCTCGGCCGTCTCGACAATGGTGCCGCCGGCGCGCTCGTAGAGCTCGTCGGTAAGTCCAATAGCCTTGCCGCCGTCGCGCTGCACCATCACTTCGTGGCCGTGGCTGGCCAGCTCGCGCACGCCGGCCGGCGTCAGTCCGATCCGGTACTCGTGGTTCTTGATTTCCTTCGGTACGCCGATCCGCATGATCTTTTATCCTGTATTTTTTGTAATGACCCCGAAACAGCCGGATGCGGCTTCGCTTGTGATTACAAGCCTCAGACAGGCGAAACGCCCGTCGCCGCCGGACCGGTTCAGTTGTGAATTCTAACGCCGATGCCGGTTGAAACAGGCGAGCCAAAAGCATAGCGAGGGTTTCGCCGGATGGCTTCGAAGCGCAATCAGGACACCCGCGTGACCAGCCACAGCAGGCCGCCCAGGCCCAGGATCAGAAATCCGGCCACCGGCAGCGCGGTGATCTTGCGTTCCATCCACAGCAGCGTGCGGGTCATGCGCACGTGGACCGGGTACAGGTTCGGCAACGGCGCCGCGCCGGCCCGGGCCAGCCGGGTCAGCCCCTTGCCGGCCAGACGGGCGGCGCCCTCCAGCCATACAACCAGATCGCCGGCCGGAAGACCGGGCCTCCATCGCGGCGCAAGCCCGCGCTTGAGCCAGACGCTTGCAACGACAATCGCCGCGGCCAGCGCCAACGGCCAGGTCGCCGGCCACAAGCCGGACAGCAGATGCGGGTCAAGGCCGTGGACCAGCACCCAGATCCAGGGTACGACAAGCCCGGCGAGCACCATCGCGACCCACGCCGGGTGCGCCGTCTTGTAACCGCTGTCGCTTCGAACCAGCCGCCAGAAATGCCACAGCAACAGCGCGGTGGCCGTGGACGTCAGACTCAGTGCCAGCGTCCAGCCATGCGCCACACCCGCCTCGGCCAGCGCGGTCTTCAACCCGGTCTTGGCCAGCATGCCGGTGGTCAGCGGCGCGGCCGAGATGGCCAGTGCGGGAAGCGCGACCAGCAGGCCGCGAAGCCTGCTGCGTCCCGGCGCGCAGCCGCAGGCGAGGAACAGCGACGCCTTGTTCAGCCCGTGGTGCAGCGCCATCACGCCCAGCCAGGGCAATAGAACCGCCGCCCGGTCGGGCGCCATCAGCAGCGCCGCGTAGGCCATCAGCACCAGGCCCATCTGGCTGATCGTCGAATAGGCCAGCACCACCTTCACCCGCTGCTGTGTCAGCCCGATCAGCACCCCGGCGAACGCCGTGACGATACCGAGCACCAGCAGTATCGGGCCGATCGCAGCAGCACCCTCGCTGCCCGGCGGCACCAGCCGCAGCCAGCCGAGCAGGCCGGCCTTGACGATGACGCCGGACAGGATTGCGCTTGCGGGTATGGGCGCGACCGGGTGGGCCAGCGGCAGCCAGACGTGCAGCGGCACGACGCCCATCTTGACCGCGAAACCGGCCAGGATCAGCCAGCGCCAGGCCGGTTCGAGCTGCACGGCTGTGGCCAGCTCGCCCAGTGCGATGTTGCCGACCGCGGCAACGATCGCGATCAGCCCGGCGAACGCTGCCATCTCCCCGGCCAGCGCCAGCACCAGGTAGATGCGTCCGGCCCGCCACGCTTCGTCGGTTCGGGCATGGATGATCAAAAGCCACGAGGCCAGGCTCAGCATCGCGTAGCCGGAATAGAATCCGGCGATGTCCTGCGCCAGAAGCGCCAGCGAAATGCCGGCCAGGCTGACCAGCCAGCCGCTCCAGAACAGGATCCGGTCCTTTTCAACCCGGTTGGCGGCGAACCACCCGGCCAGGCCCCAGGCCACCGCGCACAGCACGCTCAACGGTGCGGCGACTGCATCGGCGCCGAGGCGCAGGTCCAGCAGCACAATGGTCAGCTCGGCGCGCGAGCCCATCAATAACGGCAGCGCCAGCAACAGCGGCATCCAGGGGGCGGCAGAGATTGCGAACGCGCGCGGACGACCGCGAAACGCCAGCAATGCCGCGACGATCAGCGGCGTCAGCACCGGCAGCAGGTTGATCACCAGCGCGCTCACGGCGCATACCCCTGGGCGATCTTGACCACCCAGTTCAGCGGGCTGAGCGGGTGGGCCGCCAGCACGCCCAGCACCACGACGAGCGCCGCCGTGGCGACCGCCGAGGACATCAGCGCCAGGCGCGGCAGCCGCCCGATTTCGATCGGTGCCTCGACCAGGGTGCCCGGCGGATTCAGCCAAAGCCTGCGAACCAGCGGCAGGAAGTACGCCGCATTGAGCAGGGCGCTGGTGATCAGCACCGCCAGCACCAGCGGCATGCCGGCGGCCAGCGCGCCCGAGGCCAGATACCATTTACTGATGAAGCCGACCAGCGGCGGCAGTCCGATCATGCCCAGCGCGGCCACGGTGAACGCGCCCGAGACCCAGGGCATGCGCCGGCCCAGCCCGTCGAGCTGGTCGATCCGCTTAACGCCGAGCAACAGGCCGAAGATCCCTGCGCAGAAGAACAACGTGATCTTCATCAGCCCCTGGTGGACCAGGTGCACCATGCCGCCCGAGGTCGCCAGCAGGCCGCCGACCGCGATGCCGAGCACGATGTAGGACACCTGGCTGACCGTCGAATACGCCAGCCGGCGCTTCAGATGATGCTCGCGCAGCGCCAGCAGCGAGCCGATCACGATCGTCCAGCTGGCGACCGTGATGAGCGGCAGGCGCATGCCGAGCTCGGCGACCAGCTCGAGGCCGTAGACGTCCTCCACGGTGCGGATGATGCCGAACGCGCCCGCCTTGACCACGGCCACCGCGTGCAGCAGCGCGCTCACCGGCGCCGGCGCGACCATGGCCTTGGGCAACCAGCCGTGCAGCGGAATCAGCCCGGCCTTGACGCCGAAGCCGGCCACCAGCATCACGAAAATCAGCGTGAGTGCACCGCCATGCTCGGCGGCCAGCGGCGCCAGGAAGCCGCCCGGCGTGAATACCGCATTCCCGGCCAGCCCGTACAGCCAGACCAGTGCGGTCAGCAGCACCACGCCGCCGGTCAGCGTATATCGAAGATAACTGCGACCCGCCGCCAGCGCCTCGGGCGTGCCGTTATGCACCACCAGCGGCCAGGTTGTCAGGGTCAGCAGCTCGTAGAACAGGAACAGCGTCAGCAGGTTGCCCGCCATCGCAATGCCCATGGTGGCGCTTACGCATAAACTGAAGAAGCCGAAGAACCGGGCGCGGTTGGGCGAGTGCTCCAGGTAGGCGATGGCGTAGACCGTCGTGACCAGCCACAGCACCGCTGAAAGACTGGCAAAGAGAATGCTCAGCGCGTCGGCGTGCAATATAAGCTCGAGCCCGGGCAGCAGCTCGAAGCGGAACATGAAAGTGGTGCCGGCCAGCACTTCGAGCCCGATCCAGACGACCAGAAGCAGCTTGAGCAGCGCGGCGGTGAGGTTGACCCAGATGCGCAGGCGCTGGCGCGCCTCGCCGGCGACGAAGATGACGATCGCCGCCAGGGTCGAGACCAGCACAACGGCCGGCGGCAGAATCTGGGTGGTCCACGGCGAGATCATGGCGGGATCACCGAACCATTCCCGGCATGCCCGCACCCAGCAGATCAAGCACCGGATGCGGATAAAGCCCGATGACCACCGCCAGCAGCGCGAGCGTCAGCGCCGCCAGGCTGGTAATCTTCGGCGGGCGCGGATGCAGGTGGTGCACCGCCCGGCGCGCCGGGTGGAAGCAGGTCAGCGCCAGGATGCGGAACACGTAGGCCGCACTCATCAGTCCACTGAGCACGATCAGCACCAGCCAGAACCAGCCGCCGGTTTCCCACGCCGCAGAAAGCAGCATCCACTTGCCGGTGAAACCCCCGCTGGGCGGCAGCCCGATCAGCGTCACGCCGGCCAGCGCAAGCGTGAATGCTTCCAGCGGCATGCGCTTGTCCAGGCCGGGCAGGTGGCGGATGCTGTCGGAACCCAGCACCACGACAATATTCGCCGCGGCGAGGAACATCGCGGCCTTGGCAAGACCATGCGCCAGCAAGTGGAAACCGGCACCCTGGAAAGCCTGCTGACTGGCCAGCGGCAGCAGCAGCAGCAGGAATCCGAAGTGGCTGATGCTGGAGTAGGCGATGACCATCTTCAGCCGCGGCTGAAGGTACGCTGCAATGGCGCCGTAGACGAGGGCGGCAGCGCCGATCAGGCCCAGGAAATCGGCCAGCTGCGCCGGCGGTGCCTCGGCCGTTTCGAACCAGATGCGCCAAAACGCGACCAGCGCCGCCTTGCCGACGACTGCGGCCATGATCGCCGCTACCGGTCCCGGTGCATTGCTGTAGGCGTGCGGCAGCCAGACGTGCAGCGGAAAGATAGCGGCCTTGACCATCAGACCGGTCAGCATCAGCACCAGTGCGACGTTGTTGAGCGCTTCGATGCCGGGCTGATGCATCGCCAGGCTTCCGGTCTGGGCATAGACCAGGCCGACGCCCAGCACGTACATCAGCGAGCCGAGCACCGCGAGCAGAAGGTAGCGCATCGCGGCGGCCAGGGCGGCGATGCCGTCGTCGGTCGCGATCAGCGCCACCGCCGCCAGCGTGGTCAGTTCCAGCGCCACGTACAGGTTGAACAGGTCGGCCGCCAGCAGCGCCAGGTTGACGCCGGTGGCCAGGATCATCCACAGCGACCAGAACGGCCCGGACTCGGGCAGATCCGGATCGAAACGTCGCCACGCGCTCGGTAGCGCCGCAATGCCGGCCAGCGCATGCACCCAGAGGACAACCAGCCCGAGCGCATCGAGCCGCCAGCCGATACCCAGCGGCGGCGCCCAGCCGCCGAACACCATGACAACGCTCTGCTCGCGGGCCACGGCCATGCTCAGCGGCACCAGCAGGCACGGCCAGGCAAGCCCGCCCAGCACCACCGCCCAGCGACGTCTGCGCGGCGGCAGCAGCACCGCCACCAGCGCCGTCGACAGCGGCACGAACACCAGGCCGATGAGCAGTTGGGCGGCCGGTGTCACCGATCATCCCCTTGTGCTGTTTTGTTCGCTTTCGACGGTGCCTTGCGGCCGAGCAGACGTGGATCGATATCGGGATGGATCGAGGCATGACCCTGCTTGCGGAACAACCTCACCATCAGCGCCAGGGCGAACGCGGTGGTGGAAACGGCGATCACGATGCCGGTCAGCACCAGCGCCTGCGGCACCGGGTCGGGACGGCCGTCGATCGTCGCCGGCACCACGATCAGCAGCAGGAACAGCGCGCTCAGCATCAGGTTCAGCGCCAGCAGCTTGCGCATGATGTGCGCCGATACCAGCAGGCCGTGCACGCCCAAGCCGAAGATCGCGGCCGCCACCAGCACGAAAACGGCGCTGGTCATGGCCGGCCCACCTTCAACGACGGCCTGCCCGCGAACAGCAGGGTCAGCGATGTGGCGATCGAGACCATCATCAGCGCCTCGGCAAACAACAAAGACCCGCGACCCAGATAAGCCATGGCCACCTGGCCGCGCAGCATCGGCGCCAGCACCAGCACGCACAGCGACGCCACACCGGCAACCAGCGCCAGGCGAACCAGGGCCCGCGATTTCGAGGCCGGCAGCAACGTACCGGTAAGCAGCAGCAGCACGCCCGCGCCGGCCAGCACCGAGCCGGCCTGGAACGCGCCGCCCGGCTGGTCCGAACCGATCCACAGCAGGTGCATAGCGATCAATGCGGCCAGCGGCAGGATGACCGCCACCAGGGTGCGCACCAGCGGCAGCTGGAAACCGGCGATGGTCGCTACATAGAAGCGACTTCGGGTGGTCATCACGCGCGAACCGACGAAGGCCGTCAAAAGCACCGTCATCTCGATCAGCGTATCGAAGCCGCGGAACACCAGCAACACGCCGGTGATCGGATTGCCCAGGCCGGTGTCCCCGAGCGTTTCCATCACCTGCAGCCCGGCGCGTCCGGGCTGTTGCTCCAGGGTCAGCGCGGTCAATCCAATCGTCGCGACCATGCCGGCCGCCAGCACACCGATCAACACCGCCAGTGCCGAGCTGCGGGTGGCCTGGGCCTGGGCCTGCTTCGGGTCGATTTCGACCAGCCGGCGAAACGCCACCATCATCAGCGCCCCGGTCAGGCCGGCGCCGATGGCGGCATCGGCCAACGCCAGATCCGGCGCCCCCAGGCGCGCCCAGATCACCGACATCGAGAGCCCGAAAGCGACGTAGAAGACGATTGCCCGGAACAGGTGCTCGCCGATCGCCACCTGCGCGGCCAGCCCGACCAGGATCAGGCCCAGCAGCACATCGACGGCCAGCGGCGCGCTCATCCGCCGTTCCTTTCGTTGACCTGGCGGGCGCGTGAATGGCGCGCGATCAAGTGCGCCGAGACAGTCGATGCCAGCAGTGCCAGCAGCCAGATCAGCAGCAACAGCAGGGCAATGCGCACCCGACCGTCGAGCAGCGACAGCGAAAGACAGATCAGCAGCAGGCCGAGATTGTCGGCCTTGGTCATCGCGTGCAAGCGGCAGTAAACGTCCGGCAGCCGGATCATGCCCACGGTGCCGGCGAAGATGAAGAAGCAGCCCGAAAGCAGGAACACCAGCGCCAGCAGATCAGTCATCCGCCTGATCTCCAGACTTGGAGGCGCGCGCCGGCATGCCGAAAAACGCCAGCGAGATGATCGTCGCCAGCAGCACCAGCATCAGCGCCACGTAGCGGATGGCAGGGAGTTCCAGCCACGCCGACATCAGCAACAGAATGGCCACGCTGGTGGTCGCGAACAGCAGCGTGGTCAGCAGGCGATCGCCGTCGGTGGGTCCTTTCCAGGCGCGCCAGAGCCCGGCGCCGAGATTGAGAAGCAAAAATACGATCGTCCACGGCAGCACGCTGACGGTCATGACGTCGTCTCCCGCTTCGGTTCCGGCACCGAGAACAGGCGCGCGATACGGCGCTCCAGGCGCTGCACTGATTCTTCGCCGCCGTCGGCCAGCGTGTGCACGATCAGCACGTGCTCGTCGCGTTGCAGTTCCGCGCTGAGCGTGCCGGGCAACAGGCTGATCACGCTGATCAGCAACGTACTTGGCTGGCCCTCGGGAATCTGGATATCGTGCTCGAAAAAGCGCGGCGACACCGGAAGGCGCGGATGCAGGGAACGCCAGGCCACGTCGATGCCGCCGCGAAACGATTCGACCAGGAAGAAGCCGGCGAACTCGATCAACCGAAAAGGATTCCACCAGAATGGCTCGCTGTCGGCCAGCCACGCGGCCAGCCCACCCCCGATCAGCGCCGCCAGAACTCCTGCCGGCCATCCGTCCAGTCCATCGAACACCAGCCACAGGGAAAACAGCACGAAGAAGCCCTGTGCCGCCCATATAGCTCGTGAGCGGGTACTGGTTTTTTCACCCTGTGATCGGGCTCCGGCCATGTGTTTGATCATACGAAGCAGGTCACGGCCGGGTACTGATCTTGATCAATTCTGGTGCGAGGAATCTGGCGCGTGGAAAAGAAAGGTGTCAGGCTGGTTGAATGTCAGCGTCGAGAACAGCGTTGTCGCGAGAACAAGAAGCGCTGACGCGCCCATTCGGATCTTCGCGCCGAACTGGTGGGCGAGAACGGCGTGACCGAGGAATTCTCCGGCGAAGATGGCAGCCGCGAAGATTACAAGGTCTGCTGCCAGATGATGGCCTTCCAATAACGCAGTGTATCCGTAGAAAAGCGCGACGATCAGGAACAAGGGAAGCATGCAGCGAATGGCGGTTGCAGGGAGCCAACCGGGAAAGGATCCATAAAGTACACGCTGAATCGGCGCAATTGCAAGCGCGGGCCAGAACGCGAGTTTGAGATGTTCCCACGTGCTTTCATTCGTCGCTGCGACGATCGCCACGAGCGTGCTTCGACCGGACCAGGCCCAGACGAAGTGAAGAAGGGATCCAGCAGCGATCACGATGATTGCGCTGAAGAAGGCACGCCACTTCATCTTGTTGTTCAAATCGACCTCTTCATGCGTTTTTATCAACTTCACGAAGCAAAGGAAGCTTGATGAGCTTCGGCAGCTTGCTGGAATGATGTATCAGGTGAGCGTACGCCGTAAACACAGCGACGGCAAACAATGGAAGCACATGTTCAAAAAATCGCTTCCTTTGCTGGGCCGAGTGCCAATGTGGCCCGCGAAATGCCTTTTCCAGGCGGATCAAACGCTATTGCGAATCAGTCGTATTTAGTGTAAGCTGGTCATGTGTTTGTCGTTGCCCGCCTTTTCCGGGCACGACATCCGCGCCCAGCCAACGGCATGAAGCCTCTTCGCGCCGCCAGCCAGGCCGCTATCTGGAATCGAATTCAGCGGAATGCCTGGAGGCTGTGTGAGTAAAAAAGCAAATTTATTGATCGGGATGGCCGCGCTGTGCGGTCCGGCATTGGCTTCCGACGGCAGCGATACCTCGAATCCCGAACGTTCGCCGGAAGCCCGGCAGGAATTAGGGCCCGCAGTGGTACTGGATTCGGTGGTCGTATCGGCGACCCGCACCGAGCGACCCCGGTTTATTACGCCGGCATCCATTTCCTTGGTCGGGCGCGACAACATCGAGACCATTCAGCCCTTCGGATTCCAGGACGTGTTCGAATCCATTCCCGGCGTCAGTATCCAGGGCGGTCCGCGCCGGATCGCCGAGGAGCCTTCCATTCGCGGTTTCGCCGACGAGCAGGTGGTGATCCGTATCGACGGCACCCGTCAGAATTTCAACAAGGCGCACGGCGGCCGCTTTCTGCTCGACCCGGACCTGGTGCAATCGATCGAGGTGTTGCGCGGCGCCAGCTCTTCCGTTTACGGTAGCGGCGCGCTGGGCGGCGCATTCGTCATCGAGACCGTCAATGGGCGGGACATGACCGGCGGACGCGACGGTTTCGGCGTCCGGCTCAAGGGCGGCTTCCAGGCCAATGGCGAGGAATTGTCCAGCTTCAATACGCTCTACGGCCAGGCAGGCGCGCTTGATTTCCTCGGCAGCTTCGTCTACCGCGACGTCGGCGAAGATATCGAAGACGGCAACGGCGAGGACATTCTGGCCTCGCGCGACGAGGTCAAAAACGGACTCGTCAAACTCGGCCTGCAACCGGCCGAGCACCACCGCGTCGAACTCGCCGTCGACCTGTTCGAAAACACCGGTCGAAACCCGCCCAACGCGAACGAAACGGCCACCGCCACGAACCTGGTCGATCGCGACACCGAGCGCACCAACGCGCGCCTGCGCTACCGCTATGACGATCCTGACAACCGCTGGATCAACCTCGACACGGCGTTCTACCGAAACGATGTCGACACGCGCGAGTTCCGCTTCGACGACGCGCGCGTCGACACCACCGATTTCGAGACGACCGGCTTCGAACTGACCAACACCACGCGGCTGGGAACGATCGTCAAGACAATCGCCGGCGAGCCGGTGCGGCTGACCTACGGCACCGAGTTCTATACCGACGAGCAGTCCGGTACCCGCAACGGCGCCGACCGGATTCAGTTTCCCGACGCCGAGGTCGAATATCGGGCCGGCTTTGTTCAGGCCGAAGTGCCGCTGGGGGCCGGATTTTCAGTGATCCCGGGCGTGCGCTTCGATGCCTTCGAGTACAGCGCGGCCGGTGGTTTCCAGGACCGCGACGAAAACGAGGTCTCGCCGCGCGTCGCGCTGGGCTGGCAACCGCACGAGTCCGTTTATTTCTGGGCTGAATACGCCGAAGCGTTCCGGGCGCCCAGCCTCACCGAACTTTTCGCCGACGGCGTGCATTTCACGGTACCACTGGGCCCCGGTCAAGTCGTCGTCAATGAATTCGTGCCCACGCCCGCACTGAAACCGGAACAATCCGAGCAGGTGCAGATCGGCGGTCGCTTCCGCCAGCGCGACCTGTTCGATGCCGGCGTCGACTTTCAACTCGACGCGGTGTGGCATGAAAGCGAGATCGACAACTTCGTCGACCAGGTCGTCATCTTCATCTCCGGTGACCCGGCATTCGATCCAGTCACGCGCACGCTGGTTTTTCCGGGCATCACCACCAACTTCAACGTCGACGCCCAGATCAGGGGCTTCGAACTCGACGCGCGACTGTCCAGCAACATCGGCTACCTGCAGGCCTCGCTGGCCACGCTCGACTCGCGGCGCAAGGGCTCACCGGGTGGCAATCTCGCCAGCCTCCAGCCCGACCGGGCCACGCTTGGCGCCGGGCTGTATCTGCTCGGGCGCGAGCTGACCGTGGGCGCCGAACTGGTGGCCGCTTCCGACCGCCGCGACGTTCCGGATGGCGCGCTGGAGACAGCGGGCTTCGGCAAGACGGACGTGTTCGCCAACTACCTTCCGCAACACGGCCCGCTGGCCGGCTTCGAGTTCCGGCTGGCCATCGATAACGTGTTCGACAAGGACCATCGAATTCATCCAAACGCGATCGAGCAACCAGGACGCAGCGTCCGGATCTCGATCGCGAAGGACTTCCAGTGGCTGCAATGAAAGAAACCGAAGTGACCCGTGGTTCCGGCAAGGCCCGACCGACGGCTGACACGCCGGAAAAACTCGACTGCGAGAAAGATATCCCGCGCGTCGACAGCACTTGGCTGCTGGGAAAGACCGGCCGGGTCGTGATCGAACACCACGGCCAACGCTACGAACTGCGCGAGACGCGTTACGGCAAGTTGATCCTGACCAAATGAACATCACCGAATCCAACCCGAACGGAGGCAAGCCATGCAACGTCTGATTCCCATCTGTATTCTCAGCGGCCTGATGACCAGCGGCTGCGCGACTATGTCCATGGGCGCGCCGGAGACCGCGCCGCAACGTGCCAACGCCGAAAGTGTCGATATCGATAACAGCAGCTTCACGGCACCCGCGGCAGATCGCCAGGCTATCCTCGCGATGGCCGGCGAGTTCGATGTCGACTTCGCGTTCGACGAAACCGTCGCGCTGGTGCCCGGCTATGAGCGCACCGAACCCAAGCGGTCCGACGCTAACGAAGTCATTCTGCTCATCGAGGACAGCGGCGACCGCATCGTGCTGCAGCATCTGCTGATCGTCGGCAAGGACAGCGTCATCAAGCACTGGCGGCAGGACTGGCTCTTCGAGGCCGATCAGCGCCTGGAGTTCAGCGACGACCAGACCTGGGCGCTGGTCGAAATTCCCGAAGACACGACCAACGGTGCCTGGACCCAGTGCGTCTACGGCGTGGCCGACACACCGCGCTACTGCGGCACCGGCGAGTGGAACCACCGCTACGGGCATGCCACCTGGACGTCGGACCGCACCTGGCGGCCGCTGCCCCGTCGCGAGTACACAACGCGCGAAGACTACAACGCGCTCAACGTCGAAAACCGCCATACCGTCACGCCCGATGGCTGGACGCACGAGCAGGACAACAGCAAGGTCGTGCGTCTGGATGGCAGAACGGAACAGGTTCTTGTTCGCGAATTCGGCTTCAACAACTACAAGTACAACTCGGATTTCGACTTCACGCCCGCGTACGCCTATTGGGACCGGACGGCCGGATACTGGGCAAAGATTCGCAAGACCTGGCGCAAACATTTCGAAAGCGGTGGCGTTGTCGTTGCCACTGAGGTCGACGGTCTGCCGATTATCGAAGGGCTGTTCGAGCTTGCCGATCGGATAAACGAAGGCGTCACAGTCGACGACGCCGAAATCGACCGGATATTTACCGACTACGTCCGCCCTATCGAAATCGCAAACATGGCGGAGCGCTGAATACCAGCCGGTCGCGCCGGGGAAATGTCGGCAAGCAATTCGGTATTCACGTACACGCGCATTAAGGAACGCCGCCAAACCATGGCGGCTTGCCGTTGTGCATCACGTGTCTGGTATCCAGATGCAGCTCGCCGTCCTGGTTTGTCTTGCAATCTAGCTGTTCGGCATCCGGGAGCATGATGTTCTTCAGTTCCGTATATACGTTTTCGAAATCGGCCATATCTGAGTCCTTGGTCATTCCTGTTGCCTTGCCCAGATAACGTCTGAGCGGCGCTGGGAGGCTGGTATCTCGGGGCGTTGGCTTGCGCTGCATGCTGACATGGCCGTCACATAGAGCATTTATTTTCGAAACGCGTCCAATTGGAGATTCTTCATGATGAAAGCCAAAGTTTTGGGTACTGCTCTTTTTCTGGCCGCGCTGAGTGGACTTGCACTCGTCGCGGCCGGTCCGACATCGGCGATGCCGGGTTGGTTGGACTCCGGCCAGGCTTCTCTTTCCAGCCATCCATCGATAAACGAAAAACAACGCGACCAGATCAAGGCGTTACACAGCGCTTACCGTGCCGCGCTGTCGAAACTCGACTGGAGCACCGGCGAGAACGGCCATTCGCCGGATACGATGCAGCAGGCGAAAGAGCTCCGCATGGCCTTGCGTGCCGAAATATCGGATGTGCTCCGGCGCGGTAGTGAAGTGGCTGGCTCGTCGAGTGAAAGTGGCTGCCCCTACAGCGGACAGCGAAAGCCGGTCAAATTCGGAGATAACGTCCCGACGCTGGTTTTGTAGACTTCGATCCGCGTGGCGCCTCGCTGCGCAGTAGAAACAAGCCCGGCCGCGTGCCGGGCTTTATTATTTCCGGAACACAGGATTATGGTACCCGACACCCCCTTCCGGGCCGGAATGGTTTATACCTATCCGGTTTCCGTAGTCCCGCTGAAGGATGCCCGCGCACGAACGCGTGCATAATGTATGGCTAAAGCAGCCGGCGTCAGACCGTCTGGTCGTCGATCAACGCATCCCGTGAGGTCTTCGCCACACTGGCCTTCTTCTTGTAGGCCTCGCTGGCAAGAATGTTCTGTCCATGAGCGGCCTTGAGCCGAAACCGGAACTCGCCGGCCTTGTCTTTGTAGATCTCGAATTTTTCAGCCATGAATACCTCCTCGACGTTATTTGATGCACGCCCGCAGGATTCGGATAGCTGCGGTCAGTATCGCCGACACGTGCCCGATTGCAAGCAGCAGGGATAAATCCCGTCGGAGAAGGCGCGATCCAAGCCCCGCAACCGAGACAGTCTTCGGTCGTGCGGAACATGGATCTCCGGGCTCTATGTTCGAGCTCAAATCGGCCGCCAAGCAACCTGCCGCAAACGAAAAACGGCGCCCCGGGGGCGCCGTTTCATACTCAAGACGAAAGCGGGCGGCTCAACGAACAGCGTCGTTCTGCACCGCGATTGTCATGTGCGCCTCCGGCGCCAACCCACCGTCCTCGGTGAAGTTGATCTCGCCGAAGCGAATGTCGCCGGCCGTGACGTTGTCGACCGTGATCTCGACGAGCTGCTCCGACGTGCTGGGCAGGGTGGCACCTGATTCAGCGCCGTCGCGGAACAGCACCTGGCGCTCGGCAAGCTCGAATTCGCTTGGCGTGACCTGAACGTTGAAATCGGTGCCCTGGGCGCTCACGGTCCATGCGGTCGAGAAGTCCTGGCCGGCACGAACGGTACGCGTCCAGGTGCACTGCGGATCGCAGGTCACGTCACGTATCGAGGGCAGGTTGAGCGTGCGCACATCGCCTCCGCCGGCGGGGTTGGCATCGAGGAAGTTCTGGGTGGTCTCGTCAAGCACCAGCCCGGCCCGCGCCGCCCCGGTCAGATCAACGCGTCCGCTGCCGACATCGTCCCAATCCCAAGGCGTTGCGCCGTCGTCCTTGAGGCCGGACTTGCTGGCCGTCATCTGCAGCGCCGACTTGGTCTCCATCGGGCTCCAGTCCGGGTGTGCCTGACGCACCAGCGCCGCGGCCCCGGCAATATGAGGCGACGACATCGAGGTGCCGCCGAGGAAGCCGTATTCTGTGCCGTCGGCGAGCGCCGCGAAGATGTTGACGCCAGGTGCGGTCATGTTGGGCTTTTGCAGGTTTTCCAGCGGCGCCGGCGTTGGCCCGCGGAAGCTGAAGTCTGCCAGGATATCGCCCGGTACCGCCTCGAGCATGAAATCGAAGGTCGTACTAGCGGGATTGGAATCAATGAAAGTCGCCATTGCTTGTCCGGCATCCTGAGCGATGCTGTATGCAGGAACGCCTGCCTGGCCTGGAGTCGCCATGCCGAAGGCACCGGCTGCGTTGTTCCAGATGATCACCATGTCGGCGCCGGCATCGGCAGCGTTGTTGATCTTCTCTGTAAAGGTGCAAGAGCCGCGTTGGACGAGCGCCACCGAACCTGCGAAAAAGTCCTGTGGGAACGGCGTGCCCGTAGGAGCCGAACATCCCTCGGCACCGGGGGTCTGATTACCATCGCGAAGGATCGGCTTGTCCGTGAACGCGGCGCCCGGCGGCGAGGCGCTGCCCCGGTCCATTGATACATCCTGCGTAAGGACCGGCGGTGTGCCAGGTCCACTGATCGAACCTACGCCGGCAGAATCCTCAAGTGTGGAGGCCGCCACGCTCATGACCCAGGGACCTCGATGGTTGACCTGGCCGACCGGGTCGGGCGTGCCCGGGCTGGTATTGCCGGCCGAAGCCGCGACGAAAGTGCCGGCCGCGACAAGATCGAGCTTGAGACTGTCGAAATCCGCCCACGGGTTGCTACCCCCGGAAATCGAGTAATTCATGACATCGGTATCGCCGTCCTGCAAGATCGTCTCGAAACCGCCGAGGAGATCGGCGGTCGGGCAGGATTGCCCGGGACAGACCTTGTACGAGCGTATGTGAGCACAAGGGGCAACACCGGACATTTCCGAATTAACCGGCAACTGCGGCGAGGGGACCGCGGAATTATCGACCCGATTTCCGGCCGCGGTGCTTGCCGTGTGCGATCCATGCCCGTTGGTATCATTGGGTTCCGGACCGTTGCAGCGGCCGCCGGGATCGGTCGTCGCGCAATCGACGGCCGAAATCAGTTTGTCGGGCGTACCGCCCATGCCGTGGCCGCAGGACATGTCGTTTGCAAACGACGGATGGTCGAGATTGGAGCCGCTGTCCAGCACGCCGACAATGATGCCCTCACCCCGGTACTGGGTTCCGTCAGGCGTGTTGCTGCCGTCCCAGACGGTAGTGGCGCCGATGAATTCGGCGCTGCGGAAGGTATCCAGCGAATAGAGCCGCTCGCGCTCGATCGACTTGACGGCCGGCATCTGCGCAACCCGCCTGGCTTCCTGCGGCGTCAGCCTTGCCGCAATACCGTTGCGGGTGATCACGAAATGGTGAGACACCGCGACGTCGCGGTTCAGGACGCTGTTGATGTCGGCGACGCGGTTGGCCTGAAACTGCTGAATTTCGGCCATGGCGCGCTGGAATTCCGGTGCACGGGTGTCGAGGCGGTTCGCGCTGGAGACATCGACCCCCCGCTCGAGGATACCGCCGTCGTTGAACCCGATTATGTAACGGTACCGGCCTTGCGCATCGGCCGGCGACAATGCAAGCCCGGCCCCATCGGCGTTTTGCGCCATCGAGGCGTCTTGGGCGAGCGCGAATTGTGCTGCAAAAATTCCGAGGGCCGCCGCAATCGCGAGCCCGGCAAGCGCATTGGCGCGGGTAAGCAATGAATTTTTCATGTTCCAGTCAGCTCCTGGTGATTTAAGGTGAACGCCGGAGAAGCTCGTTATATTGCCTCAATTTCGTCGCCAGTGCAAACCCGAATTGGTCAAGGAAGCGAACAGAAAACGATCTGGGGCACTCGAGAACGGCGCTCGAAATCAAAGCGATTTCAGATTGTCGTCCGACTTGCGATCGATCAGCTTGTGGTAAGGATCGATGCCGACCGCAGCCGGCCGCTGGTCGACCGTGAACTCGAATGTATTGTCGCCGCCGGTGACGCGGTGCTTTGCCAGGTGCAGCACGGCTTCCGATGAAAACGCATCGTCGTCCGGGCGCAGGGTGAACACGCCGATGTCGATGGGCATGTCCAGGGCCACTTCTGTTTCGCGGCCCAGGCCGTCGGCCTCGAGTTTCGCCGCCTTGACCTCGATGCTGACGGTAAACGTGTCGTCGTCGTTCTCGGTCACGTTGGCGTCTTCGGTCGCCAGGTCCCAAAGCGTGATGCGCTCGAACAGGTCTTCGATCAGCTTGATCTCGTCGTCGGTTTCGGCGACGGCTTTCAGGTTGCGAATCAGGTCGATGCTCCTGGGGTACGGATCATACTGGTAGGCGACCTCGTCGATCAGGTTGGCAAGGGCCTTGTTGATGCGATCCTCGCCAAGGTAGTCCTTGAGCGCATACATCACCAGCGAGCCCTTGCGGTAATGGATGTAGCCCTGGTTGTCGACGCGAATCAACGGCAGTTCCTCGCGCGATTCGCTGCCCCTGGATGAAAGGTAATTGTCGAGTTCGAACGCCAGGAACTTGCGCATCATGTCGGGGCCGTACTCGTCTTCCATCACCATAAGCGCCGGGTACTGCGCCAGCGTTTCGACCAGCGCGGTGCCGCTCTGCACGTTGGCGCTGGAAACCTGGTGGCCCCACCACTGGTGGGCCATTTCGTGGGCGCCCACGTAGAACACGTAGTCGATATCGCTGGGATCGTCGAGCTTGGCGATGAAGCCCAGCCCTTCCGACCACTGGATGGTGTTGGGGAACGACTGGGCAAAGTTGCCCAGGAACGCAGGGAACTCCAGGATACGCATTTGCCTGTACTGGTACGGACTGAAATTGGCCTGGAAGTAGTCCAGCGACTTGCGCATGGTTTCCATCATGTGCTCGACGTTCCAGTCGTGCTCGGGATGGTAGTAGACGCTGAGTTCTACGCCGTCGACGCTTTCGTTCTCGACCGCGTAACGCGCGGACAGGTAAGCGACCAGGTTCTGCATCGGCGCATCCATCACGTATTCGAAATAACGCCGGCCGTCGGCTTCCCACTCGCGCTGCAGATAGCCAGGCGCGACCGCGATCTGGTCGGGCTCGGTCGAGACTACGGTGCGGAATTCCATCCAGTCGGAATCTCTGGAAAGGTAGCTGTTGCGCGCGGCCTCGGTATCGTCGAGATCCGGTGCCCGATCGATCGGTGGAAGGTCGTACTTCCTGCGGTCGTTCCGGTCGGTGATGATCTGTGCCCTGGAGAACCCGATGTACGGCATCGCATCGCCGCCGTAGACGAAACTGCCGTTGCCGAGCACGGTAGCGCTGCCGCCGCCCGGCACGGGCTGGGCGTTGCGCGCGTGCTTGAACCCGCGGTTGGCCCGCTGGGTGCTGAAAGTCAGCTCCATTTCGGCCCCGGGCCGCATGGGCTGATCCAGGTCGAACCGATAAACGGCAAACTCGTCGTCGACTTCATCGGCTTGCGAGCCCGCCAGTGCGACCGACAGCACTTCGACGGCAGGATTGAAGCCGACGAATACGCTGGGCACCGGCTCGCCGCTGCGGTTTTCGAGTCGATAAGTGCCGGTAACCGCATAGCGCCGCTCGGACGGATAAAGGTCGAGTTCGTTGTCGATCGCGGCGATTCTCGGCTGCGCCAGATCTTCGTTTTCACGGTAGCGCT
>Ga0209947_1000320_pt1 | contig 29692 bp, 26 predicted proteins | sample SalPonR2_B_D2_MG_FD_185706 | JGI IMG/M metagenome (GOLD analysis project Ga0209947, IMG submission 185706) | Salt pond soil microbial communities from South San Francisco under conditions of wetland restoration - Salt Pond MetaG R2_B_D2_MG... ...
ATACGCCCGAAAGAATCTGAACGTCCTCTTCCTCGTGCCGCTGCGAAGTGTGCCGCGACCGGCCGGTGGCACGCCGCATCAGGGCCTCGCGGATTTCTTCAGGCGTGATTGCCATGCCCGGCGGAAAACCGTCTATGACGCAGCCGATCGCCGGGCCGTGGCTTTCGCCGAAGGTCGTGATGTTGAGTACCCTGCCGAATCGATTGAAGCTCATTGGTTTTCCTCTCGCCATTGCAGGCAGGCGGCCCGGTCGAGCAGGACCACGCCCTCGCCGCCGTGTTCGAATTCCAGCCAGATCGACGCCACATCGCCGAGCAGGGCTTGCGTTTGCGGCGCCGCCTCGCCGACTTCCAGCAGCACGAATCCGCCCGGCGTCAGGTGTTCGGGGGCACCTCTCAATAGCCGACGCACGACATCCAGCCCATCGTCGCCGGCACGCAGCGCCATGTCCGGCTCGTGCAGGTACTCGGCCGGCAGTCCGTCCATCGATGCATTCGGCACGTAGGGCGGATTGGACACCACCAAGTGATAGCGCCTGGGCTGATCCGGGCCATCTTCAAGTGCGGCATAGACATCCGACTCGATCAGCCGGACGCGTCCGGCCAGTCCAAGCCGGCGCAGGTTGTCGGCGGCGCGCTCAAGCGCAGCGGCGCTGACATCGGTCGCATCCACCTGCAGCGACGGCCAATGCCAGGCAAACGCGGCCGCGATGCATCCTGAACCCGTACCGACGTCCAGCACCTGCTGCGGCCGACTCAGATCAAGCCAAGGCGAAAGACCTTGCACGATCAGTTCGGCCAGCGGCGAACGCGGCACCAGGGTGTATTCGTCAACGTGGAATCTGAGCCCGGCAAACCAGGCCTCGCCAATCAGGTAAGCCAGCGGTTTGCGCGTTTCGATCCGCTTTTTCAACAGATTTTCCAGGCTTTCGACTTCCCCGGTCTTAAGGTTCAACCGCATCATGTCCTCGTCAAAATCGGGCGCAAGATCCAGCGAATGCGAAATCATCCAGCACGCCTCGTCGAACGCCGTGGCGGTGCCGTGGCCGAAGAACAAGTCGGCACGCTGCATCCGCTCGGCCGCCTGCTCGGCCCAGTCGAGGATGGTTTCGGGACAAGTATTTTCTGCCTCCCGGTTCATCGGCCGAAGTATAGAGCATTGGTATAATTACACCCATGCATTCATGCTTTTCATATCGTTCGATTCGAGCCCGTGCTGCCCTGCACCGCGCAAAACACCACACTGGACACCGCGGCATCAGTGGCGAGAGCGGCCGTGCGCTGATCATCGGCCTGGTTGCAGTAGCCGCGCTGCTCGCCGGACTGATCGTCGCGCGCGGGCTCCTCGAGGAATCGGTCGAACTGCAGGCGGCATCGATCTACCCGGAAGCACGAACGCTGGCGCCGTTCGAGCTCGAGGAAGCAACGGGTTCGGCGTTCACCGAAAAAGATCTTCAGGGCCGCCTGTCCCTGTTGTTCTTTGGCTTCACGAACTGTCCGGATATCTGCCCGGACACGCTCGGCGTTCTTGCCCGGGCAATGGAAAAACTCGAAACCATGCGCGTCGATTCGATGCCGCGGGTCGTATTCGTGTCGGTGGATCCGCAACGCGACGCCGGCAACACCATGCAGGACTACGTGAACTACTTCGATGACCGCTTCCGGGCGGTTACCGGCAAAGACGATGCGCTGGCCGCGCTGACCGGCCAGGTCGGCGCCATGTTCATTCGCCACAGCCCGGATGAAAGCGGCTATTACGCCGTCGATCATTCGGGCATGATCGTCATCGTCGATCCGGAGGGGCGAATGATCGGACGGTTCCCGCCCTCAAGCGACGCCGATGCGATTGCCGCGGACCTGTTTGCGCTGATCCGCGCCAGAGGCTGAGACGATGTCCCGCTTGAAAATCTGGCCGCAGCATCTGCTGCCGCAGCACGGACTGACCCGGTTCGCCAACGCGGCGTCCAACAGCCGCTGGCTGGGCCGGGCGCTGATCGGTTCTTTCAGCCGCCTGTATCCGGTTCGCCTCGACGAATGTCGAACCCCGGAGGGCGGCTTCGATTGTTTCGATGCCTTCTTTACCCGGGCGCTCAAACCCGATGTGCGCGAGTTCCCGCAAGACCCCGGCGCGCTGGCCAGTCCCTGCGACGGCACCATCAGCCAGATCGGCGCCGTGGAACACGGCGACATCATTCAGGCCAAGGGCCGGTACTTCACCGTAGAGGAACTGCTGGGCGGCCCCGAATGGGCCGATCGTTTCAGCGCGGGTCGGTTCGCGACGATATACCTCGCGCCTCACGACTACCATCGCGTGCACATGCCGCTGGACGGCAAGCTGGTCGCCGACGTTCGCATCCCCGGAAAACTGTTCAGCGTCTCAACCAGCACCAGCCGCGCCATCGAAAGGCTTTATGCCCGCAACGAGCGAATGGTCGCGTTGTTCGAGACCGAATACGGCCCGGTTGCGGTCGTGATGGTCGCGGCCATGCTGGTCGCCGGCATCAGCACCACCTGGGATCCGGACGACGACCCTCGCCCCGGCAAGAGTGTCCGCAAGCGCAGCTTCGATCCCCCGGTATCGCTGAGCCGAGGCGATGAATTAGGACGCTTCCACTGGGGCTCGACCGTGATCGTGCTAACCGGTAAAGACGCCCCGATATGGAATCCCGCTCTTGGCCCCGACCAGCGAATCCAGTTGGGCGCGCGGCTGTCCGAATGACCCGTCGGCATCACGTCAGCCTTGAAGGATCCGTGAATGCCATTAAATATATTGTTTTTGCTGTCCTGCTTTCCACGTCGCTGCCTCCTGGGGCACAAGAAATCGCGGCGCAAGACGATACCCACTGGCTGGCCGACCGGGCCTCGACATCGGACATCGTCGTACTCACGCAGCTCGACCGCATCGACTACGAATACAAGCGTGATCTTCCGGTCGACGGCGAGGCCTGGCTCCGGCCCCTGATCGCTTATCGATCGCAGGCACCTTTGAAGGACGTGATCATCGTGCATGAACAAGGCCTGAGCGAAAACGAGTGCTACTTTCCCCGCATGGCCCCCTGGGACGAGCGACCGCGCTACCTTCTTTTTCTGGTCACAGACAGCGGAAGCGGAGCCATCAAGGGACACCCCGACGGCTGCGCCATCGAAATCCTGGTTACCGCCGACGGCGGCTATGCGGCCCGCTGGCCCCAGCCGGCACTCGGCGGCCAGTACGGTCGCGGCGGTGAAAGGCTGCAGGCCATGGTCGAAGAAATGACGTTCCAGGGACCGATGGCACGCATCGATGCCAGCGATATGCTTATCCATCAGCGGCGCGAGCGCGCCCAGCGGGACTTCATGCGGCTGGAAGACAGCACCCTGATTCCGACGCGCGGGATCGACTTGACCGATCTACGGCGGCTGATGCAGCCGGGCCTCGAGACCGAGGAACCTGGCGCCGCGGCGCGCGAGCGTCTGCAGGACCTCAGAGAGCGAATGCTCGAATCGGACGATTCGGGCGGCTGATGAGTGCTACCAGGCCGGGTGCGGCGGCTTCCTCAATTCAAATTCAACCTCAAACCCATTTCGCCCCGCGAAACGGGTTTGAAGTTAAAGTCAGAAGTTAGAAGTTAGAATTTGAATCAAAGAAAAAGCCGCCCGCAGCCGGCCCGGCGCGAAGCGCCAAAAAATCAGCGAATAACCCGATAACAGGGCTCGTATGCCTTGTCCCCCGGCAGCTTCATCCGATGCTGCCGCACGAACCGGTCGAGCAACCGATCCAGCTTGTCCATCAGCTCGGGCTCGCCGCGGATCTCGAACGGGCCGTGCTCGCGGATGCGACGAATGCCGTCGGCCTTGACGTTGCCCGATACGATTGCCGAAAACACCCGCCGTAGGTTGGAGGCCAGCTCGTGACGCGGGAGATCGCGCGCGACGGACAAGGCAGCGACGGCTTCGTGCGTGGGATCGAAAGGGTGCTGGAACTGCGGATCGATCTGAAGCTGCCAGTTGAAATAAAACGCATCCTTTGTTTCCACGCGATAATCGCGGACGGCCTTGAGACCCTTCTTCATTTCCACCGCCACCGCTTCGGGGTCATCGATGATGATCTGGTATCGAGAGGCCGCGTCGTCGCCCAGCGCATCGCGCACGAACTGATCGATCTCCTCGAAATACTCGGCCGACGACGCCGGGCCGGTGAAGATCAGCGGAAACGGCATGTCGCGGTTTCCAGGATTCAGCAACACACCGAGCAGGAACAGGATTTCTTCCGCGGTTCCGGCGCCGCCGGGGAACACCACGATGCCGTGTCCCAGTCGGACGAACGCTTCGAGACGCTTCTCGATATCTGGCAGGATGACCAGTTCGTTGACGATCGGGTTCGGCGACTCGGCGGCGATGATGCCGGGCTCGGTAATGCCGACATAACGCCCGGGAAGCGTACGCTGCTTGGCATGACCGATGGTCGCGCCCTTCATCGGCCCCTTCATGGCGCCCGGCCCGCATCCGGTACCGATATTGCAGCCGCGCAGACCGAGCTGGTAGCCGACTTCCTTGGAATAGTCGTACTCGAAATCCGGAATCGAGTGGCCGCCCCAGCAGATCACGAGGCTGGGATCCTTGTCTGCATCCAGCAGCCGGCCGTTGCGCAGGATCTCGAATACGGTGTTGCTGAGGCCCTCGGAGGATTCCTGGTCGAAATACGGGTTGGGCCTGATCTCGGTATGGAAGTAGACGATGTCGCGGACCACGGCCGAGAGGAGTTCGCGAATGCCGTAGATGATCTCGCCGTCGACGAACGCGCAGCCCGGCGCGTTTTCAAGCTCCAGCCGGATCCCCCTGTTGACCTGGTTGACGCGAATCGCGAAGTCGCTGTATTGCTCCAACAACGCCTCGGCGTCGTCGCCGGCCTCACCACTGTTGAGCACCGCCAGCGCACAGCGTCTGAGCATGTCACCGACTTCCTCGGTTGCGTCCGACAATCGCGAGACTTCTTCGCGCGAAAGAATGTTGAGACTGCCGGCAGGATAGACACGGGTGGTGTGGGTCGCACGACTGCAGTTTCGAGCGTTTGCGGCTTTTGACATTGGATTCCTGGTGTCTTCGTTATTTGGTTATTTGGTTATTTGGTTATTTGGTTATTTGGTCGTTTCGAAACGACGAAGCGACCAGGTTCCCGACCGCCGACGACCGTTCTACCGGAAACCGGAAACCGGAAACCGGAAACCGGAAACCAATAATAGTACGTCCGCCCCCCGAAAATGAAAGAAGCCAGCCGGATGGCCGGCTGGCTTCTGGTGATGACCGGACGATCGCGCCGGAGCGCCGCTGCGATCAGAAATCGTAGCGCAGCGTCAGGCGGATTTCATAAACCGAATCGTCTCGGTCGACGAACTGGGTCCGGGAGTCATCGAACTCGTTGAAGCGATAAAGGCAGTCGCTTGCACTCAGGCAGGTGGTGCGCGGTGCATCGCCCTCCAGCGCTGTGGCGCCGTCGATGCCGTTCGCCGCGACGTCGGCGGCGCTGACCAGATCAGCCACGACGATGTCCAGCGTACCGAATCGAGTAGCGTCGACGACCTTCCCCCAATCGCTGTTGATCAGGTTCGGGAAGTTCGCAATGTCCAGGATGAGCTTGAAGTTATTGTCGCCAACAAACCTCCCAAGACCCGGGATACCCGGCAGCTCCTGCTGGAAACGCAGATCCCAGATGTTGTTCCAGTCCGTAATCGTCTCCGAGAACGCGGGGTGGACGCCGCCGACTGGGATGCCGTTATCTTCGACGAATTGGAAGAAGCCATCAACATCGAAGCCCGAACCGTATACAACGAGCGGATCGTTGACCGGGGTTGGAACGTACAGCGGGGCGTTGCCGAACGGGCTTTCGCCGTTAGCCTGGCCGAACAAGGCGTTGTTGAAGCCGGTGTCGAACGAGGCGCTCCAGTTGTCGCCCTTGAACAGGCGGCCGAACACGTCCACGCGCGACTGAAGGTCGGCGACGAAGTTGCGCTCGTAGGCGAAGTTGAACTTGAACGAGTGCTCGATCTGGAATGGCGAAGTCCGGGGTCGCAGGTTGTTGCGGTCGGTGGTGACCTGGCCGCGCCAGTTCGAGATGCCGCGCGACGAGGTCCCTTCGCTCACGACCTCGGCATCGGTGAACGCATAGTTGATGTCAAAGCTGGCGCCGTTGTCGTATAGCTTGGCCAGGCCTACTGACAGAACCGTGCTTTGAGCGCCGTCGGCGTTGGTCAGCTTGGTCAGGTTCGGCAGATCAAGATCGTCCAGGTCGGCGTAGATCGGGCGGCCGTCAGGTGCGACGCCGGTCGGCAGTGCCGCCGGATTGTCCGTCTGGCCTGCCAGTTCCCAGACAAAACCGTCCTTCGCTCGCGTGTGAACCAATTGCGCCGTCGCGATGTAGTCGCTTCCCAGATCGAAATTGCCGAATGCCATGTCGAACGCCTGCTCTATTCGCAGCGAGGCTTTCCAGTCGGCAGGCGTATCGAATCCGTCATCTATGAAATCACGCGGGAGGGGAGCCCCCGATGCGACTTCGTCGAGCAGCTCCTGCGGAATGGTCGAGAGATCGACACCCGGTACGTCGAACGCACGCGGTTCGATGGTCGCCAGATTGAAGGCGTTCGAGATCCAGACCAGCGGCGGTGCAGAGTTGGGAAACAAGCCCACGCCGCCGGTAATTGTGGTCCGGTCCGCAGGGGTCCACAGGACACTGAGTCGCGGCATGATCAGATCGTTGCCGTCAATATTGTTGTCGGTGCGGAAACCAAGTACGTCGGCGGCTGCCTGGTTGAAAGCCGGCTTGTCGCTCTGGTCGAACACCTCATAACGGAGACCGTAAGTCAGCTCGAAATTCGGCATCACCGCCCAGCTATCGCCGATGAAGAATGACCAGTGATCGTATCCCCACTCGGCCACGCCGTCGTTGACGTTATTGCTCGGCACGTTCTGATAACGAACCTGTTCCGCAGTGCGGTTAATCAACTGGTCCAGCGTTTCGAATTCGAAGCGCCCCAGCGAGGTGTCGATGAAGAGATTCCGAGCCTCGTAGTTCTGATACTCGAGGCCAAAGCTGAGCACGTGATCGCCGAGAAAATAGTCGCCTCCGGCAAACAACTGAGTTCGCTCGTCATCGAACTCGTTGGCATGCCGAAACCGATCGCAGCCAGCGGTGAAGAATTCGCGTTCGCTCAGCAGGCCCTCAAGCGGCGTCCCTTCAAGAGAGGAAGGACGGAAATCCAGATCGATCTGGCCGACCCCCGGCGAGCGACAAGCCTGCGGTCGGCTGTTTTCCTTGTAATTGAAGCGTACTTCGGTGGAAAACCGCTCCGTCCAATCCGAGTTCAACTGAGCCGTCCAGGCTTCCAGATCCACACCGGTGTCGTACCAGGAGTTCGAGAAGGTTGTCGAGCCCTGGCCGCGGACGTTGGACTCTTCGGTGGACTGGTAGGTAAGGGAAGCGCGGTGGTTCAGGTTGATATTCCAATCGAACTTCGCCAATAGCCGCTCGGACATTTCGGGAACATTAACGGTTTGCGGTCGGTCGCCCGGATCGAAGCCGTAAACGTCCTGGATGATCTGACGAATCTCGTCGAAGAAGGCCGGATCTACGCCGTTGCGTTCATCGGCGTCGATAAAATTAAGGGTGGGCGCATTTTCGTACTCATCGTAAGAGACGAAGAAGAACAGCTTGTCCTTGATGATGGGACCGCCGAGGGTGAAGCCGTATTCCTCTTCCTCGAAGTCGCCCGGGTCGAAATTGCCGCCGTCGAAGCTGTTTCCGACAAAACTGTCGTCCTTGTAGGCGTAGTATACCGAGCCGTCGACTTCATTGGTCCCGGACTTGGTCACGACGTTGATCGCCGCGCCTGTTGCGCCGCTGCTGGAGACCGAATAGTCGGAGAACGTCAGCGTGGCCGATTCGATCGCGTCGAGGTTGATCGGCGAGCGGACGGTTGCGTAGCTGGAGCGTGCGTCTTCCGTATTCTCGACGAGGCCGAAATCATCGGTTTGCAGCGAGCCGTCGATGGCGAAGCTGTTGAAGCGGCTACTGACGCCGCCTACGGACAAGTTGCCGACGCCGTCGCCCTGGGCAAGCGGGTCGCGGAGCAGCGTCTTGACCACGTCTCGGTCGATTGCCGGCTGCTGGGCGATATCCTGCGCACTGAAGGCGGAGCCGACACCGTTATTGAGGTCGCCGAATGCAAACCGCTGGGCCGTGACCGTGACGACATCCGTTGTCTCGCCGGGGGATTCGACGCTGATCGCCAGCGGGTTTTGCGAACCCGGCTGAAGGAATACGCCATCCCGCACGACGGTCTGATAATCGGCGGAGGTGACCCGGATTTCGTAGGGCCCGCCGACGCGCAGGCCGCTCGCGAAGAACTGACCGGTGCTCCCGGTCTCGCTTCGCGCCACTGTTCCCGACGGTACGTGCCTGATGCTCACCTCTGCTCCAGCGACAGGATCGCCCTCGGCGGACAGCACCTGGCCGCGGATGCTGGAGGAGGTTTCCTGCGCCATTACGGCTTGGCCCCAAAGGCCGCATGCCAGCACTATAAGCACCGCCAGCGGCAGCGCCCGCGCCATGCGGACGAATTCAACGATTTTCATGTGGACTACTCCCAAGATGTTTGACTCGATGACATTTGCAAGGCGTTCAGACGAACGAAAAGCTCGCGCAGAGGCCAGCCGGGCCACTGCACTAGCGAAAAGAAGGTTAGCGATCGCTGATGACAGACTCGTTACGAAATTTATGCAAATTTAACAGAAAGCGCTCAGCGATGGGACGACCTGACAGGGCTTTTGGCCAGTTTTTCCGGCCGCCCCCAATCCGGTGCACCAAAACCGCCCGTCGTGTTGTCAAGCAAGGCGACCTGCAGTATAATTATCGGCTTGATTTCGGGGTGTAGCTCAGCCTGGTAGAGCACTGTCTTCGGGAGGCAGGGGCCGGAGGTTCGAATCCTCTCACCCCGACCACCATTTCCCTGCGACGGGATTCCCGGTGGTCGTCGATTCGCGTCATTCCGGGACGCGTGAGGCCTGAAATTCTTCAGGCCTGGAAAATCAGCGATTCAATCTTCGCAAATTTCAGCCGTCATGGCCGGTCATCGCGACCGCGTCAGGTTGTCGGGCGTCTCGGGGCGCACGACCACGTCGTCTTCTATCCGGATTCCGCCGTACGGCACGAGTTGATCGATTGCGGTCCAGTCGATGCGTCCGGAAATCGGCCTTTCCCGCAGATCCGCCAGCAGGCTGGGTATGAAGTACAAACCCGGTTCCACCGTCACCACGTTTCCCGACTCGAGTTCGCGCGTCAGCCGCAACATTGGATGTTCGCGAGGCGGCGGCAGCGGGCTGCCGTCAGTTGCAACCCGGCCTGCCACGTCGTGTACCTGTACGCCGAGGAAATGGCCAAGGCCGTGCGGCAGAAAGGTCGATGTCACCCGGGCCTCCAGCATGGCCTCGATTTCCATGTCGCAAATGCTCGACTCGCGCAGGATATCAGCCACGCCGCGGTGCGCCTCACGGTGCAGGTCAACATAGCTTCGACCTTCCTGCATGCGCCCGGACAACTGCTGCTGCAGGCTGTCCATTGCCTTGATCAGGCTGGAGAACAACCCGTCGTCGGCGCTGTAGGTCCTCGTGATGTCGGCCGCATAGCCGTAGCAATCGGCGCCGGCATCGATCAGAAAGCTCCTCGACCGGCGCGGCGGCGACACATCGCGATACTGGTAGTGCAGAACCGCACAGTGTTCGTTGAGGCCGACGATGCTGTTGTACGGGAGCGTGTCGGGTTCATGCCCCGCGGCCTTCAGGTAAGCCAGGTGGATTTCGAGCTCGGACGCGCCGGAAGCGAATGCCCGGGCCGCCGCCTCATGACCACGCATGGCAACAAGATTGGCAGTGCGAATGCATTCGATCTGCCAGTCAGTCTTGACCGTACGCATCTCGTCGAGGCGTGACAACAGCTCCGCGGGATTGAGATCGGCATGGCGGCCCAGAGTCTCGAAATCGACCGGATCAGCAATCAGTGCCGTCGCCGACGGCGCTTCCAGGGCCGGCTGCCAGCCATCTGCATCGGTGACGATCTCTATGTCGTAATGATCGGCCCACCAGGATTCCGGCGCCTCGGGGGGCGCGTGCCAGAAATCGTCCGGCAACACCAGCCACAATTTCGGCCGTGAGCCCGGCTGAATTTCGAGCAGGCAATCGGCATTGCGCGGCAGCGGCAGCCAGGCCAGGAAATGCGGGTGGGCGCGGAACGGCGGGTGGTAATCGTCCTGGAAGCGGCGATGCGAGCGCCCGGAGTGAATCAGCAACCTGTCGTAGCCGGCGCGCGCCAATAGACGCTCGGTTTGCTCGGTCAGGGTGGCGACATGATGGCGATAGAGCGAATCGCGGCGCTCGGGGCTGGGCATTTTGGTCATGAATTCGATCTCGATCCGGTAGACTGCGAAAAACGAAGTCTAGCGTACCGCGCGGGCAGGCAATTCATGCGCCGGCGCGGCCATTTTCCACCTTCAGGATTCGGCAAACAACGATGACGCTGCAGCTCTACAACACGCTGACCCGATCCAAGCGACCGTTCGAACCTCAAGACCCGGATCGCGTGACCATGTACGCCTGCGGCCCGACCGTTTACAACTACGCGCACATCGGCAACGCACGGCCCGCCGTGATCTTCGATCTGCTTTACCGACTGCTGCAAACGCGCTATTCCGAAGTGATATACGCCCGCAACATCACCGACGTCGACGACAAGATCAATGCCGCGGCGGCCCAGCAAGGCATCGAAATCGGCGTCATCACGCGCCGATTCACCGAGGCCTACCACGCCGACATGGCGGCACTCGGCGTCGGTCGACCAACGATCGAACCGCGTGCCACCGACCATATCGGCGAGATTGTCTCGATGATCGAGCGGTTGATCGAGTCGGGACATGCCTATGAAGCCGAGCGGCACGTGCTGTTCGACGTCGACACCTTCGAAAACTACGGCCGACTTTCGGGCCGGGACCGCCGCGAGATGATCGCCGGAGCCCGGGTCGAGGTCGCGCCCTACAAGCGCAACCCGGGCGACTTCGTGCTGTGGAAGCCTTCCGACGAAAGCCAGCCCGGGTGGGACAGCCCCTGGGGACGAGGACGACCGGGCTGGCATATCGAATGTTCGGCGATGAGCGCGGCCCACCTGGGCGAGGTGATCGACATTCACGCCGGCGGCCAGGATCTGGTTTTTCCGCATCACGAAAACGAGATCGCGCAGAGCTGTTGCGCGCACGGATCGAAGCTGTTCGCCCGCTACTGGCTGCACAACGGCTTCGTCACGGTCGAAAAGCGCAAGATGTCCAAGAGCCTGGGCAATACGCTGGTGGTGCACGAACTGCTCCGGCACTGGCCCGGCGAGGCGATGCGCTACCTGCTGCTTTCGGCCCATTATCGCCAGCCGCTGGACTGGTCCGAGAGCGCCCTGCGCCAGGCCGTGACCACGCTGGACCGTCTTTATCGAGCGCTCGAAGATCATGCCATGGAACAGGCGACCGAGCCGGCCGCCACCGTGGTCGAGGCGCTCGAAGACGACCTGAACACGCCGGCGGCGCTGGCGGCGCTGAATGCCCTGGCGCGCGAACTCGGCCAGTGCGAGGATGCCGCTCGGCATGCCCGCCTGGCCGGAGAGCTGCGCGCTTCGGGGAAATTGCTCGGACTGTTGCAGCAGCCGGCGCAGTGGACCGAGCAGCGACAGTCCGACGCCGGCCTGGACCCGGATCACATCGATCGGCTGGTCGCGCAACGAACCGAAGCCAGGCAGCAGCGCGATTTCGCCGAGGCCGACCGGCTGCGCGACGAACTGGACGTGATGGGTGTAGAACTGGAGGATTCGCCCGACGGAACCCGCTGGCGCATCAAGGCCCGGAAAAGCGGACAGGCGACTTAGACTTGAAGCTCGACGGCGCCGTTCGAAGTCGCGGTGACGCGATCTCCGACACAAGGTTGGCGACATTACCCCCGGCAAGGCTGGAGAAATGACAATAGACGAAGTTCAGGACGAAATCATCGACGAATTCTCACTGTTCGACGACTGGCTGGATCGCTACCAGTACATCATCGACATGGGACGCAAGCTGGAACCTCTGACGCCGGAGGAAATGCGCGACGACGCGCTGCTGGCCGGCTGCCAGTCCAGCGTATGGCTGCACGCCTCGGGCGATGCCGACCGGCTGGAATTTCGCGCCAACAGCGATGCGGCCATCGTGTCCGGGCTCATCTACCTGCTACTGCGGGTCTACTCCGGACGCTCGGCGCGCGAAATCCTCGACGCCGAACCCAGGTTCGTCAGCGAGCTCGGATTGGGAGAGCATCTGTCACCTACCCGCGCCAACGGCCTGAACGCCATGCTCGAAGCCGTGCGCAATCACGCCAGGAGCGCGCTGAATCAATGACAAGCGACCAGGACACGAAACATCGGCCACCCTATCGCAGGACCCGCGGCGCCCTGACAGTCCGTCCGGCCGGTAAAGCGGGAGGCGAACGCAAAAGGTTCTGGAACCAGGTCAACAACAACCTGGTCGCGCTGATCAGCCTGGTTCTCGCGATCACCTCGCTGGGCTACAACACCTGGCGCAATGAAACGACCGAGGTGCAGCGCAACTGGCGCGACGCCTCGTTCCAGATTTTGACCGAGATCGGGGAACTCAACCAGATCATTCTGATGCGGCGATATTTTTCCGGCGAAGGCGATACGCAATCGACGTCATCGGGCGCGGACAGCGCCATTCCGCAACCGGAAAGCTGGGTGCGCGGCTGGGGTAATGTGACAATGGTTCGGGATATCTCGACGGTCATGCCCGAGCCACTGCCGGAACAGGGGCAGCAGCTGTTCGATCGATGGCAACGCCATGCACGCGCGCTCCATGATCAGTCCGACCCAGAGGCGCGCGAAGAAGCCGCCGATACGCTGCTCGGGTCGATCGAGCAAATGCGAATCACCGTAGTGAACTTGATTTCCGAGTTGCGCTGAAGCGCCGACTTTCAGTCCAGTCGAAACGAAAAGACCCGCCGGCGGCGGGTCTTTTCGGAAATTGCTTTGGCGTGCGATCGAATCGCCAGATCAGCGTCGATCGAGAATAGACAGTACGACCCGACGATTCAATTGACGATTTTCGGGGCTGTCGTTGGGCGCCCGCGGCCGGGTCTCGCCGAAACCGACCACGCGCAGACGATCGCGCGAGACGCCGTTCTGCACCAGGTAGTCGGCAACGGATTGTGCGCGACGAACCGAAAGGTCCTGATTGTATTCCTCGGTGCCGATGCTGTCGGTATGGCCGGCGACCTCGATCAGGATGATGTCGTCACGCGGCGCCAGAATGTCGGCGGCGCGATCGAGCTCGGCCCGGGCTTCGCCTCTCAGATCCGAGGAATCGAAGTCGAACAACACGGTGCTGTCGAACTCGAACATCACCTCGGGTTCCGGCTGCGGGCGCGGTGCGGGCGCAGGCGGAGGCGGAGCGGCGCGCACCGGCTCGCTGGGCGGCGCGGGCTGCGGCGCACGCGGCGGCTTGCCGAAAGAGAAGCTCAGGCCTACCGAGGCAATCAAGTCGATGAACCCGCTGTCAGAGTTATGAGTTTCGCGATCGTTGTCGTAGCGACCTTCGAGCTGGGTGCGAAGACGAATGTTCTCGCCGAACTTCGACTGAAGGCCGGCGCCCCAGGACACATACATGTCACGACCGTCGTCCAGGAAATTGTCGTGCTCCTGAATACCAAGCCCGATCAGGCCATAAGGTCGATGACGCTTGCCTGCATCGCCGAAATGATAACGGCCGGTCAGCCCGTAGCCGTAGATATCGAAATCACGATCGAAGTTCGGCGGCGGATTGATCGCGACGGTCGCCAAATCGTTACGATCGAAATCCGTCGAGTAGCTGTCGATCTGGAGATCGAGGCTGAAATTGGGGCTGAAGAAACGGCCGACATAGGCCCCGAAATAGGGCTCGGTCGAATCGGTCAGCCGATCTTCACCCAGACGCGCGACCCCGCCCATGACACCCGCATACCAGCGATCGTCAAACACGACCCCGTCGGTCTGGGCCGAAACCAGTGTCGATACGAAAATCAGTACTGCCAAAAGGATGCGTTTCATGCGATTGCTCCAATGCTTTGAATTCAAGATGATACCCGATCTGGCACGGTTCGAAAACCGCCGCCCGACCGCCCGGACCGAGATCACAGCTACCGACTGTCCTTCATCTGTTTCTGTTTCAGTTCCCAGCGTTCCTGGGCATCGAGGCAAAGCGTGGCAATGGGGCGCGCTTCCAGACGCGCCAGGCCGATTTCCTCGCCGGTCTCTTCGCAGTACCCATAGCTGCCATCTTCCACACGTGACAGCGCCTGGTCGATCTTGCCGAGCAGCTTCCGGTAGCGGTCGCGCGTACGAAGCTCGAGACTGTTTTCAGTCTCCCTGGACGCACGCTCGGCTTCGTCCCCAACATCGCGCACTTCGCCGCGCAGGTTGTTGATCGTCTCCTGCGACTCCTCGATCAGATCCTGACGCCAGTTGAGGAGCTTCTGGCGGAAATATTCCAGCTGTTTCGGATTCATGTACTCTTCCTTCTCCGAAGGCCGGTAGTTCTTAGGCAGCTTTACTTCTTTCTTGGTCATGTGTCGGATACCCTCAAGACTCGCGTCATAGCCAACAAGCTGGCGGGGAAACCGGCGATTATATACCGCGTTCGGCGAGTAGAATCAACCATCGTGAAATCCTTTCTGATCAAAAGCATCCATGTTTACCGTCGACTGCTGTCTCCGGTGATCGGCCAGCAATGCCGATTCACGCCGACCTGCTCGCAATACGCAGAGCAGGCCATCGAGCTCTACGGCCCCGCGCGCGGCAGCTGGATGGCGGCCAAACGCATCCTGCGCTGCCAGCCGCTGTGTCAGGGCGGCCACGATCCTGTGCCCGGCAATGAAGACCTTCACCGGCCCGGCGAGCAGTGCGCCGACGAGCGACCGGGGTGAGCTGGCTTGCCCGCCGCCTCGATCACCTCGGCAGCGCAGCGGCCGGCGGCGTGGGCGGACTCGGATTCTCTCAGGCGCCTGCCTTCACGCATGCCTATCTTCAACGCCTGGGCGGCCACATCGACGAGGCGCGGCGAACCATCGACAAACTGGCAGCCGGAGATATCCTTCCCTGGCTAGGCGGCGATGGCCGCGAACAGGCGGTGGCGGAACTGACGGTCAGACTGGCCCAACTCGAGCGTTTGCAGCAAGTGCTGCTGGACTCGCCGGCCATATTGCGTCCCTTCAGTTTGCTTCGCCACGCCGACTGGTCGATTGCCCGCGGCGCGGCGGACGCCTTCGTGCCCGCTGTGCCCATCGATCCCGCCTCCATTGTCTGGACCCTGATCGGCGTGATTCTGGCGGCGCTGGCGTGGGACGCGACCAAGATTCCGTTCTGGGCCGCGGGCAAGACACGCGCGCGCCGCGAAGCCCGTCAGGCTGCATCGCGACCATCACCGAAACCCCGGCAAAAGTCAGGCAAACCCCGCCGACCCGCCGGAGACTTATCGGCTTCCCGAGAAACCTCTGACTGAATAGCTACGCACGCGGGTAATCATTCTGTTTCTGTCGCCCGGCCGCGCCCGCGCAGCGCAAACCACCAGGGTGCGAGCATCAGCAGCGCGATGGCCAGCTTCACACCGTAATCGCCGATCGCAAGCGTCACCCAGGGCACGCCGGTGGCGTAGAACGCGAGCGCGAAGAACAGCAAGGTGTCCACGGCAGAACCCACAGCTGATGAAAACAGCGGCGGCTGCCACCAGGCGCACCGGCGCAGCCGGTCGAAAACCTTGATGTCAAGCATCTGCGAAACCAGGAACGCGGCGCCGGAAGCCAGCGCAATCCGCGGTCCCGCGAGAAACGCCGATACCACCACGGCCAGCGCGAATCCGAACCAGACCACCTTTCGCGCCGTTGCCGGACCCTTGAGCCGGTTGGTCAGATCGGTGATGAAATAACTCACCGGATATGTCAATGCCCCCCAGGTCAACCAGTTGTTGATCGGGTACTGCACCAGCCAGTTGGCGCTGGCCACGATAACCATCATGGCCAGCACCATCGTTACGGTCAGTCGCATGCACGGCGCTCCGGATCCAGTACCGTCACGGTGCCAGGTCTTCTACGGCCGCCGAGCGCGTACCCGGCAACGGACGGTTGCTTTCAGGCCTATAGGAAAAAACCACGGCGCGCTTGCGCCGCTCGGTCAGATTGCGTCCGGCGGCGTGCAACAGGGCAGCGTGGAAGAACAGGACGTCGCCGGGCCGCAGGTCCACCTGAATCGCGCTGTCGATCCATGCCCGGTTGGCCGGGTGCTCGGTACGGAAGAATCGATTCGAATCGAAGGCCTGCGTGTCGAATACCGCGCAATGGGACCCGGGAATCAGGCGCATGCCGCCGTTGTCGCAGGCCTCGTTGTCGAGCGCAGTCCAGATGTTGACCAGTTCCGGACGATCGAACGACCAGTAGCGGATATCCTGGTGCCAGCCGGTGGCGCTGGAGTAGTCGGGATGTTTGGTCATGATGCAGTTGTGATGCGCTCGCACGACCCGGATATCCTGCGTTCGCAGCAATGCCCTGACCCAGCTCGTAACCTCGCTGCAACAGGCCCAGTCGGCAAAATCCGAACCCCGACCCAGCGCATCGAGCAGGCGGCGCACCGTCTTTCCGCCGGCTGCGTCGCGATCCGGCGGCGCGCCCGGATAGGCCACATCCGCCTCGTACTCGACCGGACCCAGTGCCGCGGCCAGATCGCGCTCCACCGAAATCCGCATCCGCTGCAGCTGCGCGGAAGGACACATACCTGGAACGACGACAAAACCGTCGCGCTCGAACACCGCTTGCGCGGCTGACATATCGGCAGTAATCTCGTGCATAACGGGTTCTTCGATGACTTTTCGTCGCCATTGGCCGATGCGAGCGATTTGCCGACGAAAATGAGCCTGTACAGGTGGTCGAGAGACACTACACTACAGATAACGATTTTAGCACCCCGGACTTATGTCGATCCCGGCTCTCATCCTGATTGCGCTGCTTGCTCTCGTTGGCCTTTGGGCCTTCTGGCCCACCCCGCTGGCCAAACTGTTTCGAGCACTGGACCGGCGTGGCGGCCGGCTAAAGCCCTGCCGCATAGAAGCCGGCGGAATCGATTGGAACGTACTTGAAGGCGGCCACGGTGAAACGCTGGTGCTGCTGCACGGCTTCAATGCAGATGCAGACCACTTCAACCGGGTCGCGCGCCACCTCACCGGTCACTTCCGGATTCTCGCACCCGATCTGCCCGGCTTCGGTGAGACGGGCTGTCCCAACTCGGTCGACTACCGGATCGAGGCTCAGGCTGACGCCGTGGTCAAGTGGATGGACCGGGCAGGCATCCAGCGCTGTTATCTCGGCGGCAGTTCCATGGGGGGTTATATCGCTTGCGCGATTGCGGCGCGCTACCCGGAGCGCATCCGTGCGCTCTGGCTGCTCGCGCCGGGCGGCGTGGAGAGCGTGGCGCTATCGCCGCTTTTCCAGGAAATCGCCGAAGAACGCCATAACCCGCTGGTGATCCGAGACCGGCCCGATTTCCGGCGATTGATCGACTTCTGTTTCGTCCACCCGCCCTGGATTCCGTCTCCGCTGGCGCGCTTTCTGGCCGACCGCTCGGCTGCCAGGGCAGTCGACCATCAACGCGCATTCGACGCGATTCGGTTCGATTCGGCACCGGCCGAGGAACTGGCCCGGGGCCTGGATGTGCCGGCACTGATCGTTTGGGGAAGGTCCGACCAGATCCTGAACCCGGCCGGCGCCCAGGTACTTCAAGACTGCCTGAATCACGCCGAAACCCTCATGCTGCCGGATACCGGACACCTGCCCATGCTCGAAAACCCGCGCACCGTTGCCGAATGCTGGATCAGCTATACCGAACGGCTGGCCAGGGCAGACGGCGGAGATCAGACAAAACAAACGGTCAAAAGCGCCCCGCAATCCGCATCCTGAAAAGCCGACGCCCGATTCCAGGGACGGGCCTGCACCGGCGCACATGAAATTCCAGCTGAGCCGGCCGTGCGCTACAATCAATGCTCAATCACAGCGTTCAGGAAGGGCATGGCCTTATCGCGCATTCCACCGGCAGACCTGCGCTGGCGCGTCGACCCGCGCCGCCTGGTCGATGATGAGGCCTCGCGCATGGCGCATTCCGGGACGCTGGATCGACTGATAAGTTCGCTCAGTCAGGCAATGGCCGACAATGCCCCGGCCCGCGGGCATATCTTCGTCCGGGGACATGCCGCCAGCGACCGCGGCCTGCTGCTGAAATCGGGCCTGAAAGCCATCAGGCCGCCGGAGCGGGAGCATCATGACTACTGCCTGGTGCACAATTTCGTCTATCCTGATCGTCCCCGCCTGCTGCGCCTGCCGGCCGGGAGCGGCAGAAAACTGCGGGCCAGGCTTGGCGAGATAAGCCGTTTCATACGCGACCAGCTCGAATCCGCGCTAGAGGCTCGCCCGATCCGCAACCGGCTGCAGGCACTGGCGGATCGGTCCGACGCCGAAATGCGCCGGCTCACCGGTCCACTGGAAAAAAAGCTGAAGCCGCACGGCCTGGTGCTGGTGCGCGAAGAAGTCGGGCAACTGGTCAGATTGACCGTACATGTGCAGCAAACCGGACGAGTCATCACGCAGGACGACCTGGCCAACCTGGTCGCCAAGGGCCAGGTGAGCCCAGAGGAATTCGAGCAGATTCGCGCCGTGATTCGCGACTCGCAACCCACGCTCCGGAAAGTTTCCGAAGCCATCAACGCCACCTGGAACCACGCCCACCAGCTTCGTGGCCGCCTGCTCCGGGCCGAAACCCGGCGGCTGCTGGCCGATCTTGCGCAGCCGGTGCTCCGCCAGTTCAAAGATCCGGGCGTCAAGGCGCATATCGAAGCCATCATCGGCGACGTCCTCGAAAAGCGTGTCGACACGCCAACCGACCATCTTGCCGATCCTGAATTGCTCTACAGCGTCAACCTCGTCCACACAACCGTCGACGATGGCCTGAACGTGGTCCACGAGCATGCGCCGACGCCGCGTAACCTGGGCGGTACGATCGACCCTTCCTGGCTGGAGAATCGCCGCTCGGTCGCTTCCTTTCTCGGTGTTCGCGGCGGCAGCCTGCTGACTGCCAACGGTGGATTCCTTGTCATCGACGCCGAGGACCTGCTTGAGCATCCCCGCAGCATCTCACTGCTGCGCAACGCGTTGACCAACGGCAAGATCGGCATTGAGCCGCCGCCGAACAATGCGTCGACGCCCGCAATTTCGCTGCGGCCGGCGCCGATTCCGATCGACGCGCGCGTGATCCTGTGCGGCACTGAGCGACACTGGCAGCTACTGCAGCAAGACTACCCCGAATTCGTCGGACTGTTCGCCGCCCCGATAGACATTCCGGATTCGATCCCGCGCGACGCCGCAGGCATCGGCTGGATTGCCTCAAGACTGCGCGATGCGGCCGAGCGCGTCCACTCTGCCCCGATCAGTGATGAAGCCATTGCGGCCCTGGTCGAGCAGGCAGCCCGGATGGGCGGACGCAACCGGCTTTCGACGCGCATGGGCGATCTGCTCACCGTACTGCGCATGGCCGCGGCCCTCGCCGGTTCATCCGACGACGATCACGTGTCCGCCGTTCACGTGCACAAGGCGATCGACCGAATGCGTCCATCCCGGCCGGTCAGTTCCAACCCGCGCTTCGAAACGTCTGGTTTTCCGGTCCGCCAGCATCAGCTGGGCCAGGTTCACGTCTGTGGCCTGGAGCCCGACGGAGACCGGAACTATGGCCAGTTGATTCGTATTCAGGCCAGCCTCGCGCACGCCCCGAATACCCGCATCGCACTCGAAGGTGCGATCCAGGCGGGGCCGGAAATCAGCATCAGGATCGAAAGCGCACTGGCCCACTCGATGCGCATGGACCAGGCCATCGGCCTGCATGCACTGATCAGCTGCGGAAGCACTTCCAGCGGCAAGCCCCCGCACGCCGGCGGAGCACTGATGTTGGGTTCGGTGCTGGCACTCGTCAGCCGCCTTTCCGATATCCCGTTACGCCAGGACCTGGCCGTCATCGGCAGCCTTGACAGCGACTGTCGGCTTACCCCGCTCGAGGGCATCAACGCCCGGGTCGAGGATTGCTTCCAGATCGCTCAGCAGAACCAGCACGCCGGCAGTACGGGCGTCATCATCCCGGCCATGCAGCGCGAGGAACTGATGCTTCGCCCGGAGTTGATTCAGGCTGTCCAAAATGACTTGTTCGGCGTCTACGCCGCCGGCAATCTGAGCCAGGTGCTGGAGATGCTTACCGGTGCCAGTCCGGGCCACTGGCGAGACGGCAAGTTCACCGCCGACAGCATGTTCGAAAGAGCCCGCAAGCGCCTGACGGGAAACTGACCGGCTGTCATCGCTCAGGCTGCCCAGCGGGGTTCAGTCAAGAGCCGCCCCCCTTGTTACACGCCGGAAAAAGAGGGTATAATTGCGCGCTTGATCAGCGGTGATCGGGGCTTTTGCACAAAGCCCGCCTTCGGCAGCCTTGCGGCTGTGCATTCTTCGAGGAGGGGGTTTTCTGGAAAAGCCCGGTCGCCAGACACCACGCAACATCAGTTTGCCATCAATAGTTTGGAGTTGAGACAACATGTCTTTGAGTGCAGAACAGAAACAGCAGATTGTTTCGGAATACCAGCTCTCGAGCAGCGACACCGGGTCGCCGGAAGTGCAGATTGCCCTGCTGACCGCACGCATCAAGCACCTGACCGGCCATTTCCAGGATCACAAAAAGGATCACCATTCCCGGAAGGGCCTGATTCGGCTCGTCAACCAGCGCCGCTCGCTGCTTGATTACGTCCGCAACAAGGACGTCCAGCGCTATCGCGATATCGTGCAGCGCCTCGGCCTGCGCCGATAGTCGTCGACAATAGTCGTCGACAATCGTCCGCCCCGTCGATTCAATGATCTGACGAAGCACCGGTTGTTGCCCGCAGCGACCGGTGCTTTGCCATACCCGAATTTCCTCTTTGTGACTGGAGTGTTCAAGTGTTCAATAAAGTAAGCAAGTCCTTTCAGTACGGTGAGCACACCGTAACCCTGGAAACCGGCCATCTGGCACGCCAGGCCACGGGTGCGGTACTGGTGACCATGGGCGACACCGTTGTGCTGGTCACCGCGGTCGCACGCCCCGAAGCCAAGCCCGGGCAGGCGTTTTTCCCGCTGACCGTCAATTACCAGGAAAAGTTCTATTCCGCCGGCAAGATTCCCGGCGGTTTCTTCAAGCGCGAAGGTCGCCCGACCGAAAAGGAAACGCTGACCTCGCGCCTGATCGACCGTCCGCTTCGCCCGTTGTTCCCGAAAGGCTTCATGAACGAAGTCCAGGTCATCGCCACGGTGATGAGCCTGAACCCGGAAGTCGACGGCGACATCCCGGCAATGATCGGTGCCTCTGCCGCGCTTGCACTTTCCGGCACGCCGTTCCAGGGCCCCATCGGCGGCGCACGCATCGGCTTCATCAACGGCGACTACGTGCTCAACCCGAACGCCAGCCAGCTCGTGGAATCGCGCCTGAATCTGGTCGTCGCCGGTACCGAGCACGCCGTGCTGATGGTTGAATCCGAAGCCGACCTGCTGACCGAAGACGAAATGCTCGGCGCGGTCACCTTCGGCCACGATCAGATGCAGACCGCGATCAACGCGATCAAGGAACTGGCTGCCGAGGCCGGCAAGCCCAAGTGGGACTGGCAGGCGCCCGAGAAACCGGCCGGTCTGGAAGAAAAGGTCGAGGAACTGGCACTTTCGGACCTGCAGCAGGCCTATACGCAGACCGACAAGACCCAGCGCCACGAAGCCATTTCGGAAGTCAAGAAGAAGCTGGTCGAGAACCTGGCGCCGGAAGGCGGCGACAACGAATTCAGCGCCGAAGACGTCAAGGCCGCCTTTTCCAAGCTCGAGAAAAACCTGGTCCGCGGCCAGATCATCGACGGCAAGCCGCGTATCGACGGCCGCGACCTGACCACGGTTCGCCCGATCGACATCGAAGTCGGCACGCTGCCGCGCACCCATGGATCGTCCATCTTCACCCGCGGCGAGACCCAGGCCATGGTCGTGGTCACGCTGGGTACCGGTCGCGATGCCCAGATCATCGACGCGATCGAAGGCGAGTACAAGGACCCGTTCATGATGCACTACAACTTCCCGCCTTTCTGTGTCGGGGAGACCAGCTTCATGCTTGGACCCAAGCGGCGCGAGATCGGCCACGGCCGGCTGGCCAGACGCGGTGTGTCCGCGGTGCTGCCCAGCCCGGAAGAATTCCCGTATGTATTGCGCGTGGTTTCTGAAATTACCGAGTCCAACGGCTCCAGCTCCATGGCGTCGGTATGCGGCACCTCGCTGGCGCTGATGGATGCCGGCGTGCCGCTGAAGGCGCCGGTAGCCGGCATTGCGATGGGCCTGATCAAGGAAGGCGACAAGTTCGCCGTGCTTACCGACATCCTCGGCGATGAAGACCATCTCGGCGACATGGACTTCAAGGTCGCCGGCACCGCCGACGGCGTCAGTGCATTGCAGATGGACATCAAGATCGACGGCATCACGCGCGAAATCATGCACGCCGCCCTCGAGCAGGCCAAGGCCGGCCGCAGCCATATCCTGGGCGAGATGAACAAGGTGCTGGACACGCCGCGTGGCGAGATGAGCGAGTACGCCCCGCGCCTGTTCACGATGCGTGTACACCCGGACAAGATCCGCGACGTGATCGGCAAGGGCGGCTCGACCATCCGCCAGATCACCGAAGCGACCGGCACCACGATCGATATTGCCGACGACGGCACGATCACGATTGCTTCGGCCAACAAGGATGCCGCCGACGAGGCGCGCCGCCAGATCGAGCAAATCACCGCCGACGTCGAAGTGGGCAAGATCTACGAGGGCACGGTTCAGAAGATCATGAACTTCGGCGCCTTCGTGCAGATTCTGCCTGGCAAGGACGGCCTGGTGCACATCTCCCAGATCTCGGACCAGCGTGTAGAAAACGTCACCGACGAACTGTCCGAGGGCCAGAAGGTTCGCGTCAAGGTGCTGGAAGTCGACAAGCAGGGCCGCATCCGGCTCAGCATGAAGGAAGTCGACCAGCCGAGCTGAGACCCCTCGCCGCCCCCTCAAACGATCCCATCCGGGGCGCCATGCGCCCCGGATTCAGTCGGTAGTGAAGACATGACCAAACCCATCCCCGTACCCATTTCTCCAGGCGAGCTGCTGGACAAGATTTCGATTCTGGATATCAAGTTCGAGCGCATCGACGACCCGCACAAGCGCGCCAACGTGGAGCGTGAATTCGACATGCTCACCGGCCTTTGGCACGCTGAAGCCGCCGAAAGCGCCGAAATAACCGGCATGCGGGCGGAATTGAAATCCCTCAACGAAAAACTCTGGGATATTGAAGACGAAATCCGCGACTGCGAGCGCGAAGGCGACTTCGGCGACCGCTTCGTGGAGCTGGCCCGAAGCGTGTACAAGACCAACGACCAGCGCGCCGCGCTCAAGCGCAGCATCAACGAAGCGCTGGGCTCGACCATTCTCGAAGAAAAAAGCTACAAGGCTTACTAAATAGGTTTTCGGTTTCCGGTTTCCGGTTTCCGGAAAAGCACATCCTGTCCCCGACCCTTTTCGTAGGAGCGGTCTCCCGGCCGCGACCGGATATCGTCAAATCCACGGTCCGCGGCTCCGATGCCGGATGCGGCGACGATCGCCCGCTTCGGTTCGACGCGTGGCCAGGCGCGCGCGCCCCTTCAAAAGAAGCAAGAACTCCGATGGGCAGTGCGCAAGCGCAATTTGAAAACCCGCTGGAAGTCATCCAGCTTGGGACCCCCTGGGTTTTGTAGGAGCTTGGCCCGCAAGCGATTTGGACCCGGGCGCACCCGGATTCCATCGCCGGCAAGGCGGGCTCCTGCGAACATTCGGCTGCTTCAGTTTCGTAGCCCGGGTAAGCGAAGCGCACCCGGGACTACAGCCCAAGACAGCCCCCGGGTCCCGGATGCGCGCTTCGCGCTTATCCGGGCTACAAAAAATTCAAATATTTTCGCCCAGCGCGTTCTTCAACCGTTCGATGACCGCCTCCGGCTCGACCAGGTCCATCACGCCGGACTTTTCGATGCGCTTGCCCCACTTGACCTGCTCCGGTTCGCGCCCGAGAAACCGCCGGCAGGCTTCCGGGAAGCGGTCCACGCAGTGCTCCAGGCTGCCCAGCGGGCCGGAGCGGCGCGACCAGGTCGAGGCGTAGAGTCCTACCACCGGCGTGCCCAGCGTGGCGGCGAAGTGGGCCGGGCCGGAATCGGGTGCGACCAGGCAGGCGGCGCGTTCGAGCATTGCCAGCGACTGGCCAAGCGTGTCCTTTCCGATCAGGTTGACGGGTTCGTTCCGCATTGCCGACTCGATGGCCTCGCCGGTACGCTTCTCGATCTCAGACGGCCCGCCGACCAGGATCACCGGCCGGCCGGTGCTTTCGATCACCCAATCGGCGACTGCCGCATAGCCGGCGACCGACCAGTTGCGCGCGGCATGGCTGGAGCAGGGGCTGATCAGCACCGCCCTGCCCGGCTCAGGCTGGTAGTGGCGCGCGAATCCCCGGTCCTCGTCGCGAATCGGCGGCGCGCGATCGACGCCGCCGGTATCGGCACCAACGACGCTCGCGAACGACAGCAGCGCTTCGGCCTGGTGCTGAAACGGCACCGCCGGAATCCGCTCGTCGATCACCAGTCCGTGGCCCTCGCGGGCACGCGCGGCATCGAACCCGATGCGTCGTTCGGCGCGCACCAATGACGCAATCAGATTCGCACGCAGCGAAACCTGGGCGTGCAGCAGCACGTCGAAGCGACGGCGCAGGTTTCGGCGGAGCTCGAGAAATGCGGCCACACCCCCGCGCTTGTCGTAGCCGACGAAATCTATCCCCGGCAGATCACGCACCAGCCGATACTCGCCCTTGCCGATGATCCATGTCAGCCGAGCTTCGGGCCACTGGCGCTGGATAGCGCGTACAGTTGATATACAGTGGCAGACGTCGCCCAGCGCCGACAGGCGCAACAGGCAGATCGAGTTCGGCGCGCTCATCGCGTCCAATGGACAGCGCGGACGAATACAGGGAAAATCGCACAGCTCATGGAACGCATTCTACGGTCAGGCCCGCTCGAGATTTTGTTCGATTCTCGGCTGGACGCGAAACCCGAAGCCGGCTGGTTCGATCCGGACTGGTGGCGCGCCCGCGACGCGGTACTGGCTGAGCTCGGCGGGCGTGGCCAGGCATTGGCGATCGATTCACCGTTGGGGGACGCCGTGCTGCGCACCTATCATCGCGGCGGCCTGGTGCGGCATCTGAGCACGTCCAGCTATGTCTACACCGGCGCCGATCGCACCCGTCCATTCGCCGAATGGCGCGTGACCGGCAGGCTTTTCGACCACGGCCTGCAGGTGCCCGAGCCTCTTGCCGCGGCTTTCCAGCATCACGGGCCGTTCTATACCGGCGCCCTGCTCACGCGCCGAATTCCCGATGCACGACCGCTGCCGAAAGCCGCGGCCCGAATGACATCGGACGATTGGGAGAATCTCGGAAAAATGCTCGGCAAGGCCGCCGGCGCCGGCCTGCGCCACCCGGATCTCAACGCCAACAACATCCTCATGGACGCCGACGGAAAATTCTGGCTGCTGGACTTCGACCGCGCCTGGGTCGCCGACCACGGATTTGATCCCGGCCCGATGATCGGCCGACTGCAGCGATCGATGAGAAAGCTCGGCATCGTGCACGATGAAGCCGCGCTCTGGCAGGTGGTCTACGACTGATCCAGACTCTGCCTCGGGCGCCGCCCCACCGCCCGCGTGCCAAACAGCACGTCGCAGATCGGCCACGTGATGTTGAAATTGCCTTTCTGCATGATGGCCGGGTCATGGTGCGCAAGATGCAGGCGCCGCATGCGCTTGACGCCGGGCAGCCGCAGGATCCAGGAGCCCTCTTCCTGGTGATAGGCGAAGTGCAGTATCTCGTAGCAGCCGTAGTACCCCAGCGCGGTCATCACGAACAGCCAGGCAACATTGGCCGACAACAGCCACGTCAGCAGCAGCCCGGCCGGTAGCGCGAATGTGATCGCGAAGAACATCATCAGCATGGGCGGGAAAAGCACGGCCCGAAAATCGTCGCTGGAATCGAACTGCATAGCCTCATGAGTGAAGAACCGATGGTGCTGCAGCGTATGGCGTTCGTAGATCATGCCAACGCCCGGCCGCCTTCGGTGCATCACGAAGCGGTGGCCCAGATACTCCGCCAGATTGGCGTAAAGAAAAGTCAGCGGCACCGCCAGCCATTCGAGCGGCTGCACGTTGTCAAGCCGGAACGCACCGATTGCCAGCACAGCGGCGACGAATCCGAGAATCAGCGTGAAATGAAACGGGCCCGAATAGCTGTCGGGGATCAGCTGGCCGCGATATTGTTCGCGATAACTGCGCGTGTACTCGTCCATGCCCGGAATCCTGCCATGAATGCACCGGACGAACAAGCAAACCGGATGAAAGGCTTGCGACCCGACCCGGTCCTGTATTAGTGAATCCAGACCGCGCGAAACCAATGATGCAGAACCAATCGCGGAAGCGACCGCGCGTCGTCGTCCTGGGTGCCGGATTTGCGGGTCTGACGGCCACTGTGAGGCTTGCACGCGAGGCGGTCGACATCGTCGTCGTGGACCGCCACAACTACCACCTTTTCCAGCCACTGCTCTACCAGGTAGCCACAGCCGCACTGTCGCCGGCCGACATCGCGGCGCCGATACGCGGCATCCTGGGCAAGCTGCCGAATGTTCACGTGTTGCTGGACACCATCACCGACATCGATCGACAAGCGCGCGAAGTACACACGCTGAGCGGCCGCAGCATCGACTACGACTACCTGCTGGTGGCCACCGGCGCCACGCACAATTACTTCGGCAACGATCACTGGCACGACATCGCACCCGGCCTCAAACGTATCGAGGACGCACTCGAGCTACGTCGCCGCATCCTGTTGGCATTCGAACGCGCCGAGATGGAAGAAGACGCTGAGCGGCGCGAGGCACTGATGACGTTCGTGATTGTCGGCGGCGGCCCGACCGGCGTGGAGATGGCCGGCGCGGTGGCCGAACTGACCCGCTTTACGCTGACTCGGGATTTTCGCCGCATCAAGCCCGAAAACGCGCGCGTGATGCTGGTCGACGCCAACGACAGGATCCTGCGGCCGTTTCCGGAAAAGCTGTCGACAAGAGCGTGCAAGTCGCTCGAGCGCATGGAGGTGCAGCTTGTGCTGAATTCGCGTGTCGATGGTGTGGACGAGCGCTGCGTTCGAATTGGTGAAGACCTCATTGCCACCGAAACGGTCATCTGGAGCGCCGGCGTCAAGGCCTCGCCGGCCGGCAACTGGCTGAATGTGGAAACCGATGGCTCCGGCCGGATCGAGGTCGATGAACGGCTGCACCTGCCCGGGGACGAGCGCGTGTTCATCATCGGCGACGTCGCCTCGCATACCAACCCCGACGGTACGCCGACGCCCGGCCTGGCGCCGGCAGCCAAACAGCAGGGCCGATACGCGGCCCGGGTGCTGGCTGCGATCGTCGGTCGCAGGAAGCCGCCGAATCCGTTTCGCTACCGCGATTACGGCCAGCTGGCCACCATCGGTCGCCATTCGGCGGTGGTCAACCTGCGCGGCTGGCATATTACAGGTGCCGTCGGCTGGTGGTTCTGGGGACTGGCTCACATCTATTACCTGATCGGATTTCGCAACAGGATTGTCGTGGCCGCCAACTGGTTCTGGTCATATCTGACATTCGGCCGCGGCATCCGGCTGATCACCGGCGACGTCCAGCCGTCCCAGCGGGACTCGGACTCGGGCCGCGCGGGCTACACTGACAGCGACATGCGCAACAAGGGTGAAAACGACGATGACTGAACGAAACGCCTCCGCACTGATGGTCGACTGCCTCGAAGCAGAGGGCGTCGACAAGATCTTCGCCGTACCCGGCGAGGAAAACCTGGATCTGCTGGAGGCGTTGCGCGAGTCGTCCATCCAGGTCGTGATCACGCGCCACGAGCAGGGTGCCGGCTTCATGGCCGCCTGCCACGGCCGCCTGACCGGCAAGCCGGGCGTGTGCATGTCCACCCTGGGGCCGGGCGCGACCAACCTGGTGACTCCTGCAGCTTACGCCCAGCTGGGCGCCATGCCGATTGTCATGATCACCGGCCAGAAGCCGATCAAGACCTCCAAGCAAGGCCATTTCCAGATTCTCGACGTGGTCGATCTGATGCGGCCGGTCACGCACTTCACACGCCAGATCGTCTCCGCCGCAACCATTCCATCGCGCGTGCGCGAGGCGTTCCGCCAGGCCGAGGAAGAGCGGCCCGGGGCCGCTCATCTGGAACTGCCCGAGGACATTGCGCGCGAGCCGGCCGAAGACTTGCGGCCGCTGATCGCCAGCCAGACTCGCCGGCCGGTGGCTGAGGAAAAAGCCATCGCGCGCGCCGTCGAAGCCATCCAGAACGCCAAAAGCCCGCTGATGATGTGCGGTGCCGGCGCCAACCGCAAGCTGACCTCGAAAATGCTCCGGCGCTTCATCAACCAGACCCGGATTCCCTTCTTCACTACCCAGATGGGCAAGGGCGTGGTCGGCGAACCCAACGACTGCTGGATGGGGACCGCCGCACTGTCGGACGGGGACTACGTCCATCGACTGATCGAAAAATCGGACTGCATCATCAACGTTGGCCACGACGTGGTCGAGAAACCGCCGTTTTTCATGCACGAGGGCAAGCGCACGGTCATTCACGTCAACTTCTTCACCGCCGAAGTGGACCCGGTGTATTTCCCCCAGCTCGAGGTCACCGGCGACATCGCCAACGCGATCTGGCAATTCAGCGAGCGCATCCAGACGCAGAATCACTGGGATTTCAGCTTTGCCAGGAAGGTGCGCGCTGCGCTGTTCGACGACCTGGATTCCGGGCGCGAGCTCAACGATTTTCCGATCCACCCCCGCCGGCTCGTGCACGCGGTGCGCGACGCGCTGCCCGAAGACGGTATCGTCTCGCTGGACAACGGCCTGTACAAGGTCTGGTTCGCGCGTAACTACCGCGCGGTCAAACCCAATACGTTGTTATTGGACAATGCCCTGGCCACCATGGGCGCCGGCGTGCCGGTTGCGATGGGCGCAAGCATGCTGCATCCGGACCGCAAGGTGCTCGCCGTGTGTGGCGACGGCGGTTTCATGATGAACTCGCAGGAACTGGAGACCGCAGTGCGCCTGGGCCTGAACCTGGTGGTACTGATCCTGCGCGACGACGCCTACGGCATGATCCGCTGGAAACAGGCCGACATGCAGTTGCCCGACTACGGGCTTGAATTCGGCAACCCGGATTTCGTCGCCTACGCCGAAAGCTACGGTGCGCGCGGCCACCGTGCCGACAGCGTCGAATCGCTGGAAAGACTGCTGGCTGAAACCCTGGCAAGCCCCGGCGTCGACCTGATCGATTGCCCGATCGACTACCGTGACAGCCAGCGGGTGCTGTTCGAAGAGATTCCGGCGGCAAGCAAGGCGTTGGATTAGGTTTTCCGGTTTCCGGTTTCCGGTTTCCGGTAGTCGGTG
>Ga0209947_1000323_pt1 | contig 29567 bp, 34 predicted proteins | sample SalPonR2_B_D2_MG_FD_185706 | JGI IMG/M metagenome (GOLD analysis project Ga0209947, IMG submission 185706) | Salt pond soil microbial communities from South San Francisco under conditions of wetland restoration - Salt Pond MetaG R2_B_D2_MG... ...
CACCGCATAGGCCGCCGTCGTCGGCATGCCCATGCCGAGCAGGATCGCGATGCACATGGCGAAGAAGAGCGCGAGCAGCTGGCTGACGCCGGCGAGGTCGAGCAGCACCACCGACAGGGCCGCGATGGTCAGCACCAGGAGCCTTTGCAGCGTCCAGCGCCCGCCCGTGTAGAGCGAGAAGTGCTCGGGCCGGGCCCAGCTGACCACGACGGCGGCGACGGTGGCCAGCGTGCCGGCGCGGATCACCGAGTAGCCCATGAACAGCGCCGCGATCAGGATCACGATGGGCAGGAACAGGAAGACCTTGCGCGCCATCTCGCGGAACTTCGGCAACTCGTCCTCGCGCATGCCGCGCATGCCGAGCTTGGCGGCCTCGAAATCCACCATGAAGTAGATCGACACGAAATAGAGGATCGCGGGGATGATCGCGGTGACGGTGTAGACGAGCAAGACGCCGGTGATGACCACGAGCGCGAGCCCCGCCACGCGGCGCGTGAGTTCAAGGATCATGGCCGATCCCGAGGTGGCCGCGAAGGCCACGCCGATGGGCATACTGGCGGGAACGCTACAGGAAGGAAATTGAATGCCTCAAGGAAAAAGGGAGGCTGAAATCTGCATTTCGATTATCCAGATTTTTGAGCAAATCGAGATCATGCCGTCTTCGCGAGCTTCTCGACGTTTGCATTCAGGACGTCCGGGAAAGCATCCCGGGCCGGGCGCCTCGGTCCGGCACGATGAGCGGGGCATCGGCCATGTCGATCACCGATAGTTCCACTCGAGACGCGAGCGGGTGGGTCTCCGGGACCGCCACCTCGGCGGTTTCGCTGAACAGGTGCTTGAACGCAAGCCGTGGGTCGGGCACCTCGGGCGGGCGCACGATCGCCGCATCCGGCCGTCCAGAAAGGACACTTGGCAGGATCCTTGTCATCTTTTGTTCCAGGAGCTCGATGTCGATATCGGGGTGCGCTTCGCCATTGATCGATGTCGATGTCGGTGTCGGCGATCTGGACCGGGTCATCGTGCGGCAGAACTCGGAAGGGGAATATTCGGGGCACGGCGGGCGTGCGCACAAGGGGCTGCCCGAAGAGGTTGGCACCGAAGTCGCCGCCTTCTGGACGGCCAGTCAGATGCTGGACCATCTCGGCGAGAGCGACGCGTCCGCATGCCTCGTTCGCGGCGTGGAAAAGGTTTGCGCCGAGGGCATCGTGACGCCCGACGTGGGCGGCAGGGCCACGACGCGCGAAATCACCGACGCCGTTTGCGAAGCGATCCGCGGCGCAAACGGCTGATCCCACGCCCTTGGACGTTATCACCGCCGGCATCCGCTGATGCGGTGCGTTCGCACGCCAAACCGGGCGCGGCGGCGGGTAACCTGTGTCAATGCGTGCGGCGCAAGAGGCTGCCAGCGTTGGGGGTGGAATCGGCGCGGATTGCCGCCCTTGGCGCGATCCAACCGCCGTCGCAGCGACCAAGGACCAAGGCCATGACTCAGCATCCGCAGGACCCCAAGCCCGACGAAACGCCTGAAGGCCCCACGCCTCCGCCGCGGGAAGACCCGGTGGAGGATCCGACCGAGACCCCCCCCGGCCCGGATGAGACACCCAACCCGCCCGACGAGACACCACCCGACTCGCCCGACGAGATCGGAGACCCGCCCCGGGAAGTGCCCGGGACTCCGCCTGACGAGGTGCGAACGCATCGCGGCGCCGCACTGGCCTCGGTGCGGAGGGGGGATCGGGCATGAATGATACCGACTCCCGCCGCTCCGAGATGGTCGAGCGCTGGATACGTGGCCGGGGCGTCCGCGACACGCAGGTGCTCGCCGTGATGGAAGACCTTCCGCGTGAGCCGTTCCTGCCGGAGCATCTGCACGACGAGGCCTATGAGGACCGCCCGCTGACCGTCGCCGAGGGCCAGACCGCGCCGGCCCCCCATGTGGTGGCCTACATGATCGAGGCGCTTGGGCTGCGCGGCGGCGAAAAGGTTCTCGAGATCGGCGCGGGCACCGGCTACGCCGCCGCGATCCTGTCGCGGATCGCCGGCGAGGTCTTCGCCATCGAGCGCCACGGGGAGCTTGCCGCAAAGGCCGCGTCGGCGCTGCAGGACACCGGCTGCACGAATGTGCACATGCTCCACGACGCGGGGACGCGCGGCTGGTCCGAAGAGGCGCCGTTCGACGCGATCCTCGTGTCCGCCGCGGTGCCGAACGTGCCCGAGACGCTGAAGAACCAGTTGACCGAAGGCGGGCGCATGGTCGTCGCGGTCGGGCCGGACGCGCGTGCGCAGGAACTCGTCCGCGTCACGCGCGGGCCCAGGGGGCAGTTCGAGCAGGAGGATCTGGCCGACCTCCGCTTCGTCCCGGCGCTGGGCGATCAGGGCATCGAGGGCGAGCCCGTCGCCGTGACCAAGCCCTCCGCCCCGCGCCTGACACAGCGCCGCCCGCGCCAGTCCGGAGACCTGCCGGGGCTCATCGCCGCGCGCGCCGAGGCGTTCGACGACCTCGAGACCGCCTCGCTCGACGCCATGATGGACCGCATCGGCGACGCGCGTATCGTGCTGATCGGAGAAGCCAGCCACGGAACATCGGAATTCTACCGGATGCGCGCGCGGATCACACGGCGCCTGATCGAGGAGAAGGGCTTCGGCATCGTCGCCGCCGAGGCCGACTGGCCCGATGCCGCGCGGATCGACCATTACGTGCGCCATCGCGAGGGGCCCGCCGCCGAGTGGCAGGCCTTCGCCCGCTTTCCGGCCTGGATGTGGCGCAACGAGGAAACCCGCGCCTTCGCCGACTGGCTGCGCGACTGGAACGCATCGCGCCCGGGGGACCGGCGCGCGGGTTTCTATGGGCTCGATCTCTACAGCCTGTTCAACTCGGCGCAGGCCACCATCGACTATCTCGAAGACGTGGACCCCGATCTCGCTCGGATCGCGCGCGAACGCTATGGCTGCCTCAGCCCCTGGGAGGCTGACCCGGCAGCCTATGGGCGGGCTGCGTTGACCGGCGCCTATCGCGAATGCGAGGCCGATGTCGTGGCGATGCTGGCCGACCTGATGCGCAAGCGGCAGGACTATGCCGCGCATGACGGCGCGCGCTTTCTCGACGCGGCGCAGAACGCGGTGCTGGTCGCCAATGCCGAGAGATACTACCGGATCATGTATTACGGCTCGCGCGCGTCTTGGAACCTGCGCGACGACCACATGTTCGAGACGCTGCAGAACGTCCTGCGGTTTCATGGCGAGGACGCCCGCGCCGTGGTCTGGGCGCATAATTCCCATATCGGCGACGCCCGCGCGACCGAGATGTCGCGCCGCGGAGAGCGCAATCTGGGTGAGCTTTGCGCGCGGGGCTACGGGACGGACAGTTACCGGATCGGCTTTGGCACCGATCGCGGAACGGTCGCGGCGGCGAGCGAATGGAACGGGCCGGTCGAGTTCAAGGCGGTGCGCCCGGCACATCCCCAGAGCTTCGAGCGGCAGTTCCACCTCAGCGGGCTGCCCGGTCTGATCCTGCCGCTGCGGGCCGGGCATGAGCTTGACGTCGCGACGGAGCTGTCGAGGCCGCGCCTCGAACGGGCGATCGGCGTCATCTATCGCCCCGAGACCGAGCTTGCGAGCCACTATTTCGAAGCCGAACTGTCGCGACAGTTCGACGAGTACGTCTGGATCGACGAGACGAGCGCTGTCGCCCCGCTCGACAGCCGCCCCGCGCCCGGCCTGCCCGATACCTACCCGTTCGGCGCCTGACGGTCGCCGGGCGATACCGTGCCCGCCGCGTTTACGCGGGTTAATGCGTCCGGCCGATCGCTGCGCCAGAGATTGCAGGCGGACATGCCATGCCGGCGCGCCGGGCGACCGCTTTCGCGGCTCCGGCCCGGATCGAGGAGATCGCCACCATGCCAAGGACACTCACCGCCACATATAGCGACACCGCTGCCGCCCGGAACGCGCAGGAGGACCTGATCGCGTCGGGCATTCCGAGCGAAAAGGTGTTCCTCGAGCGCGACACGCCCGACCTGCCACGGGTCAAGGTGATCACCCCGGCCGAGACCGAGCGCGAGCCACGCGAAATCCTAGGCCGCCACGATCCGGTCGAGATCACCGCAAGCGATCTCTGAGCCAAGACGCCGCCATCGCCTTTTCGCGGCATGGCGCGTGACCTGTCGTTCAACAAGCAAGAGATGGGAGATACGGATGCTCGTTCTGACCAGTCCCGATTTCGATCCCGGGCGGACGATCCCCGCCCGCTTCACCTGTGACGGCGACAACGTCTCGCCGGCCTTCCGGTGGGACAACCTGCCCGTCGGTACGGTCGAGCTTCTGCTCGTGTGCGACGACCCGGACGCGCCGGACGGGATCTTTCGGCACTGGGTCGCCTGGGGCATCGCGCCAGATAGCGGTTTTCTCCGCTCTGGCTTCGGAGTAGGCGAGGTCGAGCCCGGATTTCAGCAGGCGATCAACGATTTCGGCAAGCCCGGCTATTGCGGCCCGTGCCCGCCCCAAGGCGATCCGCCGCACAGCTACCACTTCCGGCTCAGCGCGCTGAACGAGAAGATCACGGTCGCAGCGCCCGGCGCGCGTTCGGAAGAGATCATCACGTTGGCCCAGCCCAAGGTGATCGAGTTCGCCGAACTGGTCGGTTTCTACGCGCGCTGAAGCGGTAGGTGTCCGGAGCCGCACAGCTGCGCGAAGTCGTCCCGCATCTTCGAGGCGATCTTCGGAAACCGCATCCCCGCCGCCGGGTTATATGTCGGATATACGAGGCGCCCCTTGCGCGCGACAGGATGGCCGTGAAGCGCGTGGAGCGGACGCGCGTCACCCAGAACAACGCGCACGGCCGTCCCGCCGAGCAGAACGATCAGCGCGGGATCGATCACGTCGATCTGGCGTTCCAGCCACGCCGCGCGGCATGTGGCCAGCTCGTCGCGCCTAGGCCTCCTGTTCTGCGGAGGCCGGCATTTCACGCAGCTCGTCAGAAAGACCGCGTCGCGCGCAAGCCCGGCACACTCCAGCATCTCGTCGAAGAATGCACCCGCCCGTCCGCAAAAGGGCCGTCCGCTCGTATCCTCGCGGGTGCCGGGAGCCTCGCCCAGGAACAGGATCTGCGCATCCGCCGGGCCCTCGCCGGGTACCGCGCGCTGTCGCTCCTCGGCCAGCCGACACTTCCGGCACCGCTCGATCCCGCGCCGCAGTGTTGTCAGTTTCGCCTCAGCGCAGGACACGGCTGAGCCCGTCATGCGCGATCGAGGCGGTCACGCCACGCTCCTCGGCCCAGTGGCGCAGGGTCGCGCCGATAGAACGCTCGTCACCCTCGACGATCTCGGCTCCGCAATGGGTGAATACCGCCTCGGGCACACCGGTTTTCGCGCACCATGTCAGCTGTGTGCGGACCGGGGTGTGGCCGATCAGGTGCCCGTCCTGCCTGCGCACGAAGGATTGCTCTAGCGTGGCCCCGTCACCCACATAGAGCGCGGCACCCTCGAGCGCTGCGTCGCGATCGTGGATGTAGACCAGATCGGGGCCGTAGAAGACCGTCACGCGCCCCGCCGTCACGCGGTAGCCGACGGCGGGGCTGCGTATGGAATGCTCGACGGGGAACGCCTCGAACCCTATCCCCTCGATGGTGAAGAGATCGCGGGCCTTGATGACATGCCCGGCGTCGATCGGGTAATCGGCCGCATCCTGCCACGTTTCCTCGGTGGCATGGACCGGGCAGGAGGCGCCGTCGCGCAGACCCCAGAGGTGATCGGGATGGCCGTGGGTCAGGACGATGGCATGCGGTCGGATCTCGTCCAGACGGCCGCGCCAGTCCGCACCGCAGTCGATCATGACGCGCCGTCCGTGGTATTCGACCAACAGCGCCGCATGCCGTCTGTGACGTGCGGTGCGCGCCTCGATATAGCCGCGCGTGCCGAGGAAGGTCAGCTTCATGTCGCGCGCCCTTGCGCGGACCCGATGCGGCGCGGCTCAGTCATCGGCGCCCTGCTGGCAGGCGGGGCAGAACCGTGCGCTGCGTCCGGCGGTTGTCTGCTTCGCGATATCGCCGCCGCAGCGCGGGCATGTCGCATCGTCCTCGCGGTGCCGCGCCAGCCAACTCCGTGGCAGGTCCTCGCCATCCGATAGCCTGTCGGCCGCCATTTCAAGAACGTCGCGCATGGCATCGTACAGCGCTCTCAGCTGCGTGTCCGACAACGCGTTGCCCTTGACGTCGGGCCTGAGCCGGGCGCAAAACAGAATCTCGTCGGAATAGACGTTGCCGATCCCCGCGAGCTTCGACTGGTCCATCAGGGCCGGCTTCACCTGGCCACGCGTCCCGCCGATGATGTCCTCGAGGTCTTGTTCCGACAGCGCAAGCGCGTCCGGACCGATATCGTTTTCCTCGAGATAGCCGTCAATGTCGCCGGTGAGTTCCAGCCAACCGAACTTGCGGGGATTCACGAATGCAAGGCGGTCCCCATCGTCGAACACGAAGAGGGTGCGGGCATGCTCAGGGGTGTCTCTACCCGCGCCGAGAAGGACGAGATTGCCCGTCATCCCGAAATGCAGCGCCAGCCAAGGCCCGTCCCCCAGCCGCGCGAACAGGACCTTGCCGTGACGCACCGCCTTTGAAAAGGCATGGCCCGTTGCCGCACGCGCCAGCTTTTCCGGCGATGCGCCGCGCAGCGCCTCGGCGTCGGTGACCTCGACATCGGCGATTTCGCGCCCGACCGCCTCAACGGCGAGACGGCCTCTGTAGGCTTCCACGTCTGGCAGTTCCGGCATCCTTCCTCCGAGGCCTGCGGGCAGACCCAAGCCTCGCCGAACCGAAAACATCGGGCATTGACGGGTGTTAACGCCCGGACCTCGCCGCATGGTCATGATCGGGACCGGCAAGGCGACGACACAGCCAACGAGGGGGCACCGCAAGCGGGCACGGCGAAAAGGACCACGGAGAAAACGACGACGGAAAACGCATCCGCGATCCGGAAATCGCCTGCCCTCCCGAAACCAAACGAAGAGAAAGGTCCGCGATCATGGAAGTCTTCTGGTTCTGGTTCCTCATCATCCTGCTCTTCGTCATGGTGGCCGCCTGGCCCACATGGCCCTATACGAGGGACGTCTGGGTCTACCGTCGGCCCGGAGCGTGGCGTTACGTGCCCAGCGGCGCGGCGGGCGCAATCGCGATCCTCATACTGCTGTTCTTCTGGCTGGGGCTGCTCGCGATCGCGTGGCCGTGGTATGCGGTACCTCGCTAAGGAGGGCCGAAGGGCATGGGTCCGCGGTCCATCGCGGACCGGCCGACCAGATTACCCGGTGCGCAGCTTCCACCACGGGTTCGCCGGCGCCCGCGCCCGCTGATGCGCCGGCTGTGCAGCGACGCCTTGCATTGCCCCTGCGCTTGATCGGACGCGTGCGTTCCGTCACATCTGCAATATGCAATCGGATCCACCACGCCCGCCCGAGCCGCGTTTGCGCATCCGGATCGTCTTCGGCGAGGACGAGATGATCGGGCCGGGCAAGGCCGATCTTCTGGAGGGGGTCGATCGCTGCGGATCGATTGCCGCGGCGGGCCGCGAGATGGGCATGAGCTACAAACGCGCGTGGGAGTTGATCGGCACGCTCAACGCGATGTTCCGCGCTCCGCTGGTCGAGAGCACGCGGGGCGGACCTGGTGGCGGCGGGGCCGTGCTGACCGATCTGGGGCGTGAGGTGCTGTCACAGTATCGCGCTTTCGAAACCGAAGCCGCGGCGGGCGGCGCGGCGCGTCTCGCGTCGCTGCGCGCCTTGCTGGGCGATATTCCCGATGGAAAATAACGCTTGACCGGAGCGCTGGCCCGTTGCGATATGTTTCGCGGAACATATCAAAATCAGAGACCGTGATCCGTGTTCAGACCCGTCTTTTTCAGCGCTGCGGCACTCGTTTTCGCCGCAGCACCGGCCAATGCCGAGACGGTCACCGTATTCGCTGCAGCCAGCTTGACCAACGCCATGGTCGAGATCGAGGACCGGTTCGAGGCCGCCACCGGCCATGATCTGATCGTGTCGCTTGCCGGATCCTCCGCGCTTGCCCGCCAGATCCAGCAGGGTGCGCCGGCGGATATCTTCATCTCGGCCAATCCGGACTGGATGGATGCGGTGGAGGCCGAAGGGCTGGTCGAGACAGGCACGCGCTTCGACTTTCTGAGCAATTCCATCGTGCTGATCGCGGCGGGCACCGACGCACAACCTGCCGGGATCGGCCCTGACATGGACCTTGCGGGTCTGCTCGGCGATGGCAGGCTCGCGATGGCGCTGGCCGACTCCGTGCCGGCGGGGATCTACGGCAAAGCCGCGCTGGAAAACCTTGGGCTGTGGGCGGGGATCGAGGCGCAGGTCGCGCAGGCCGACAACGTCCGCGCCGCGCTGGCCTTCGTGGCCACGGGCGAAGCGCCCTATGGCATCGTCTACGCCACCGATGCGGTGGCCGAGGATCGCGTCACTGTCGTCGGCACGTTCCCGGATGGCACGCATCCGCCGATCGTCTACCCTGTGGCAGACCTCGCCAACCGCGACACCGCGGCCGAGGCTGCGTTTCTCGAATTTCTCCGCGGCGCCGAGGCGCGGGAGGCCTTCGCGCGTCAGGGCTTCATGGTCATGGCCGAATAGCGCATGACGGATTGGCTCGGTCCCGAGGAATGGCGGGCGGTCGCGCTCTCGCTTCAGGTCTCGTTCTGGGCGACGGTTATCAGCCTGCCGCTCGGCATTCTCACCGCCTATGCGCTGGCGCGGTGGACGTTTCCCGGCAAGCAGCTGTTGAACGGGCTCGTCCATCTGCCGCTGATCCTGCCGCCTGTGGTGACGGGCTACCTGCTTTTGCTGACCTTCGGCACGCGCGGCCCCGTCGGCGGCATCCTCGCGGACTGGGGCATCGTCTTCGCCTTCCGCTGGACCGGCGCCGCACTTGCGGCCGGGGTGATGGCCTTCCCGCTCATGGTGCGCGCGATACGGCTGTCGATCGAGGCAGTGGACCCGAAGCTCGAACAGGCCTCCGCCACGCTGGGCGCCTCTCCGGCCTGGGTGTTTCTCACCGTCACGATGCCCATGGCGCTGCCCGGCATCGTCGCGGGCACGATCCTTGCCTTCGCCAAGGCCATGGGTGAATTCGGCGCCACGATCACCTTCGTCTCCAACATCCCGGGCCAGACCCGCACGATCCCTTCCGCGATCTATGCCTTCCTGCAGGTACCGGGGGGTGAGGGGTCGGCGATGAAGCTGGTCATCGTATCGGTCGTGGTGGCCATGGGCGCGCTCCTTCTGTCGGAACTGATCGGCCGGCGTGTGGCCGCGCGAGTGGGCGGCGCGTGATGCTGGAGGTCGCGGTCCGCCACAGCTTCGAGGGATTCACGCTCGATGCCGCGTTCCGCGCGCCGCCGGGGGTGACGGTGCTCTTCGGCCGCTCCGGGTCGGGCAAGACGACCATCGTCAACGCCGTGGCGGGGCTGTTGATGCCAGACGCAGGGCGCATCGCCTCGGGTGACTGGACCCTGCTCGACACCGACGCGGGCATCCGCCTCAAGCCGCATCGCCGAAGGCTCGGCTACATCTTCCAGGAGGGGCGGCTATTCCCGCATCTCACCGTGCGGCAGAACCTCGGCTACGGAGCATGGTTCGCGCCCAGGGACGCCCCGCGCGAGGAGATCGGCCACGTCGTGGACCTGCTCGGCATCGGCCACTTGCTCGACCGTCGGCCCGGTGCGCTCTCGGGCGGCGAAAAGAGCCGCGTCGCCATCGGCCGCGCGCTTCTGTCCGCGCCGCGCCTGATCCTTGCCGACGAGCCGCTCGCCGCCCTCGACGAGGCTCGCAAGGCCGAGATCCTGCCCTATTTCGAACGGCTGCGCGATGAGGTGAGCATCCCCATCCTCTACGTCAGCCATTCGGCCTCCGAGGTGGCGCGGCTTGCGACCACGGTGGTCGCGCTCGACGCGGGCCGGGTGGTGTCGCAGGGCCCCGCGGCCGAGGTTCTGGGCGACCCAGCCGTCCTGCCTGCCGGCGCGCGGGAGGCCGGGGCCGTGCTGACGGCGCGCGTGGTGCGCCACCACGAGGACGGTCTGAGCGAGCTTGAGGCGGGTGGCATACCCCTGTTCCTGCCCCACGTCGTGCAGGTGCCGGGCAGCACTCTGCGCGTCCGTATCGCCGCCCATGATGTCCTGTTGTCGCGTAGTCGGCCCGAGGGGCTTTCGGCGCTCAATATCCTGCCGGGTACGGTCGCGGAGGTTCGTCCGGGCGAGGGACCGGGCGCGATCGTCGCGCTCGAGACGGCTGCGGGTCGCGTTCTGGCGCGCATCACGCGGCGCTCCGCAGCGGCGCTGGGCATCGCGCCGGGCGTCGAAGTGCACGCGGTCGTCAAGACCGTCTCGGTCGCGCCGTCCGATATCGGGGTCGGTGGCCGGGCAATCAGTTCGCTCGGGCGGCACTCCGGCGGCGATGCCTAGCCAATGGGCTTACTCTCGCTTTTCGCCGTCCGGCCGTCCGTTTCGCGCCAGGCGCGCGGTCGTGCTGATGATGAGTGGGGCGAAAGGCAGGATGATGAAGATCCGGACGAGATGGAAGGCGGTAACCACCGCGATCCCCTCCTGTAGGACTTTCGCCGTCAGGGCCATTTCGGTGACGCTGCCCGGCGCCGTGGCCAGCACCATGACCTGCCATGCCTCGCCCGTGATCCAGGCCAGTCCCAGCGCCATCGCGATGCACAGAACGATCAGCAGAAGCGAAGACACCACCGCGGCCCAGATGAACCCGCCGGCATTGCGCAGAAGCTCCCGGTCGAAGACCGCGCCCAGCCAGACGCCGAGGAAGATCTGCGCCGCGACAAGGACCGGGTAGGGATAGGCGGTCACTGGCAGGCTCACCGCCGCGGCCAGTGCGGCGCCGCCGATCGAGCCGACGAAGAACGGATTGCCCAGGCGCACGACGCGCGCGATCACGGCGCCGGCCGCGCCGAAGACGGCCAGCAGCAAGGCCCCTGTCGGCGTCCACGGGATCGCGCGGAGCACGGCGTTGGCGGGCTCGGTGCCGTCCGACAGCGCGACGAGGGCGGGCGGTATGAAAACCACCAGCATCATGATGCGGAGCGTCTGCGCGAAGACCACCGGGCCGGGCGTGACCCCGTGCCGGGCGGCGAGGTTCGCGCTTTCCACCGGCCCCATGGGGATCGAGGACAGCGCCGCGGTGACCACGTCCACATGGGCCATGCGCATGAGGCAGGCCGCAACGAGGAAGCCCGCCGCGATGGTCAGCAATGCGGCGCCGATCATGGGAACGAAGAGGGCCGAGATCGCCGCGACCGCGGCGGGCGTGAAGGAAATGCCGACCGAAGAGGCGACGATCATCTGCCCGATCGGCCGCGTCACAGGAGGCACCCGGACCTCGCGGTTCGACAGCCGTAAGGCCGTGGCGAAGGCCATCGCCCCGATCATCCAGGGCAGCGGCAGGTTGATCAGGTTTCCGACGGCCCCGCAGACAAGCGCGCCGGCATAAATCAGCAGGACATGCCTCAGTTGCGCAACGCGGTCCCGGTTGAAATTCATCGTCATTCCTCCGGCGACTGCACTAGCGCGTCAATCCGGCGATGACCATATGGCGCCGGCTTCGTTTCGTGGATGATGCCGGGCGCGGACCGTGCGCCGTCAAGGTCGCGGGCCGCTCCCGGACAGGCAATGCCGTCAGTCCCTGCTGCACTCGGAAGCTCTCCACGGCGACGACGTCTCGGCGCAGCGGCGCTTGACGCAAGTCAATCCCTTGCGATCGCAAATATGTTTGGTTGCACAGGCGAACGGGTTGCCCGTGCGCGGCAGCCCAACATCATCCGGAGGATTCATTCGATGGACATGTCCGAGATCAGCGAATACGCCCGCGCGCTCTACAACTCCCACGGCGACAAGGCCGAGGCCGAAGCGGCGCAGAAGGCGAAAAAGCACGAAGAGGCCGGCGAGGAGAAGGAGGCCGAGGACTGGCGCGCCATCCGGGCCGCGATCCGCGAAATCCGCGGTGCGCACGAAAGCTAGACGCACGCCTGTCGCGCCGTCAGGCAGGGCGTGATCCGGGACACCGCCTTCGGAGGAATCCTTGGCCTCCCTTTCGCCGATAGAGCTCGGGGTTCTGGGCAGCCTGATCGCAGGCCTCATGACGGCGCTGGGGGCTGTGCCCGTTCTTTTCGGCCGCGTGCCGGGTCGCGCTGTCCGGGATCTGTCGCTGGGCTTCGCGGCGGGGGTGATGCTTTCGGCCTCGTTCTTTTCGCTGATCCTTCCGGCGCTCGAGACGGCCGAGGACCAGTACGGCGCGGGCGCGATCCCCGCGCTCATCGCCGTCATCGGCATCCTTCTGGGGATGGCCGCGATCGCCTGGCTGAATGCAGTCCTCCCGCATGAGCATTTCAGCTCCGGGCGCGAAGGGCCTGAGAACCCCGCCCTGCGGCGGATCTGGTTGTTCATCATTGCCATCACGATCCACAATTTCCCCGAAGGACTGGCCGTCGGCGTGGGGTTTGGTGCCCAAGGGCCGTCGGGCGGGCTGCCGCTTGCCATCGGGATCGGTCTGCAGAACATGCCCGAGGGGCTTGCCGTCGCCGTTGCCCTGCTGGGCGAAGGCTATGGCCGGTTCCGGGCCTGGGGTATCGCTGCGCTTACGGGATTGATCGAACCCGTCGGCGGGTTCATCGGCGCCGCCCTCGTTTCCGTATCGGAGCCTTTTCTGCCATGGGGCCTCGTTTTCGCGGCGGGCGCCATGCTCTATGTCATCAGCCACGAGATCATCCCAGAGACGCATCGCTGCGGACAACAAGACAAGGCGACCTTAGGTCTGGCGATCGGGCTGGTGCTGATGCTCTTTCTCGACGTGTGGCTGGGCTAGGACGCGCCGTCCCTTGTCAGGTCGTCGGGCAGGTCGATCCAGATCGCGGCGTGATCGCTTGCGTGGGGGCGGGGTGACCCGATCTCCGCCCGGGCGCTGTCCATGCCGCGCCGTTCGACCTGCGGGAGGCTGTGTGCAGTGCGCCGCGCCAGCGCGGGCGAGGCCAGCATGGCGTCCGGGCGCAGGCGTTCGCCCGTGTCGGGCATGGCGAAGGTCCAGTCCTCGGCTCCGGGTATCCGGTCCATGAGGTCGGTGGCGAACCCGTCCAGAAGCGGCCGGAGTGCCTCGTCCATCGCTGGGTGGATGCCGACGGGCGTGTTGAGATCGCCCAGGATCATCCACGGATGCGCTGTGGGATCGGTCAGTGCGGCCTCGACCACACGCCGGATCGCCTGCGCCTCGAGCGCCCGGATCGCCGCCGCGCGGTCGCGGTCGGGGTAGGGCGCCTTGAGATGGCAGACGAAGAGCTTGAGCGCGCCGAACCCGACCTCGAGGCAGTCGCGGCGAAAGACCGGCCCGCCATGCAAAAGGTCGCCAGGGTCATCGATCCCGAGATCGGCGGCCGTTGCCTGCGCGTGGCTTGTCATGCGGTCCGGGGCCGTGCGTGCCATGACGGCGACATTCAGGCCATGCCCGTCATTTCCCTGCTCGCATATCCGGTGCGGATAGGGGCGGGTGCCCGTCCGCATCAGGAACGCGTCGTGGAAATGGTCGAGCGTGGCCAGATCGAAGACCTCCTGCAGGCACAGGATGTCGGCGTCGATCCGCGCGATGATCCCGGCTGTCAGCCTGCGGTCCATGACGTCGAGACGCCGATCCTCCGGCAGGCCAGAATCCCGGTCGCGTGCGCCATCCAGCCGCGTGCCATGGGCGTCCTCGCGCAGCCTCAGGTTCTGAACGTTGAAGGTCGCGACGCGCATGGCTGCAAGGCTCCGCTGGAGGCTGGGTGCTGTGACGGCCCGCGCCCACCCGCAGGTTGCAATCTGCGATGGCGATGCGGGCTGGCGCAAGCCGCTCTGGGTTGCGGGAGATCAAGGAAGCCGCGGCGGCGGACGCATAAGATGCGAGGGATGAGAGGAACGACGGCTTGGCCTGATCGCTTTGCCCTCCGACCCTTCGCCGCAACCCGAAACAGGGAGACCGAACATGGCAAAGACGAGAGAGCCGGAGGCCGACACCGGTGTCGAGGCCCCCGCCGTCATGACGACGATGATCGCCGCCAATCCGGTTTTCGCGAAGGCCTGGATAGACCTGATGTCCGAAAGCGCGCGCTTCATGACCGAACGCCTGCGCGCCGACATGGAGACACAGAAGGCGCTCATGGCCTGCAAGACGCCGGCCGAACTGATGGAGATCCAGTCTGAATTCCTGACGACGGCGATCCAGCAATATGCCGACGAGGCCGCGCGCATGATGGAGATGACCGTGAAGGCCTCGCAGGATATCGCCAAGGATCTGAAATCCGGTCATTCCCGGGGATATGACGACGTGCCGGTCTAGGCGCCCGGCCCTAGCGGACTGTCACGACGCTGCACTCGGCGTTGTGGTTCACCTTCTGCGCCACGCTTCCGGTCAGAAGGGCTCTGACCCGGCCGAGGCCGCGATGGCCGACGACGATCATGTCGGCGCCGGTCTCCTCGGCCATGTCGAGGATCCCGTCGGCGGGATCGTCCATGACGACAAGGGTGTCGACGGTTTTCGCGCCGAGGTCGCGGGCGTGCTCGGCGCCGCGCTTGACGATCTCCTCCCCGATCAGGGAAATCGCGCGCATGGTCTCCTGCGACGGACCCGTTCCGGCGTTGATCAGGCCGCCGCGCGATCTGTTGAGAAACGCGAAATCCGCGTTCCTGGAGCCCTTCACGGCATCGACGATATGCTCCACCTCGGCCATGCGCGCCATCTCGTCCGCGAGCCGGCCGTATTGCAGCACATGCCCGACAGTCAAAGGCACGTCGAGTTTCGCCGCCAGTTCGGCGGCCAGAGTGACGGCCTTCTGCGCCGTGTCCGATCCGTCGGTCGCGACGAGGATGTGTTTTGTCACGTGTCGGTCCTTCCTGCCTTTGCGTCCTGTCCCCGCACGGCGGACGGCGCCGCCACGTCGGACAGCATAGCGCCGCATCCAGGCACGCCATTGATCGGGGTTAAGTCATCAGATGCAGGGGCGGCAAAGGCGGGGAACGGGCCGCTGGGCAGGCGGGAATCAGGCGACCAGTGCAATCCCGAACCTGCAACAATTGATCCTGGTCAAAGTTTCTCCGGAAAATGTGGCGATCCTGCTCTCATGCCAGACGACGTCTCCCGCGCTCTTGTAGAAGATATTCCGAAAGCTTCGTCGGTCGATGCCTCCCGACAACCGGAGGCCGCCGCAACCGAGGTCCGGGTCGCGCGGCAAAAGCCTGCGCTCGGACGCCCCGCGCTCGGACGCCATGTCGATGCCCTGGCTGTCGAGGTCGCGGCGCGTCTGAACACGGCGGTTTTCGCCTTCGACCAGAGCGAGACCCGCATTTCCGCCAACTTCGTGCGGGCCTTCGCCGCGTTGCTGCTCGAGGACCGGTATGACGTGGCCGAACGGCTCATGCTGCGTCTTTGCGCCGGGCGGAAATCCTATATCGAGATCGCCGACACGCTTCTGGCGGGCGTGGCGCGTTCGGCTGGAGAGCGTTGGGAGACAGACGAAGTCTCTTTCGCCGATGTGACCCTTGTCGTGAGCAACCTCCTGCGGCTCAGGCACGCCCTGTCCGAGGCGGATGCGGTCGCCGCCATCGACGGCTCGGCTCCGACCGCGCTTTTCGCGGCGCTTCCGACCCAGTCGCACACCCTCGGCCTGACGCTTGCCGCCGAGGCGTTTCGCCGGGATGGATGGGCGGTCAAGCTGCTGTTGAACGCGTCCGAAGACCAGATCGTCGAGCATGCCAAGTCCCGCCGACCCGACGTGATCGGTCTGACAGCGGGGCGTCACGAACGACTGCAGGATATCACGGAGCTTGCCGGACGGCTGAAGGGTCTGCCTTCGTCCGGCCCGATCCTGCTGGGTGGCCATGCCGCGCGGGCGTTTTCGACAAGCGGCCCGAAGGCCACGGTCGATTCGGTCGTCACCGATATCGAAGGCGCCCTGCGCTTTGCGCATCGGTACCTGGCCGACGCTCGCCGCTGAGGGTATCGTACCAGCGACGCCAGCACACCTTGGAGCCCTGCCCATGATCACAGAGATCGTCACCTTCGGCATTCCCGCGGGGATGGACCGTGACCGCGTCGTCGCGCTGTTCGAGGAAAGCGCCGAGATCTGGCGCGCCCACCCCAAGCTTCATCGCAAGAACTACCTCTACGACCCCGAGCAGGGGGTCGCGGGCGGCGTCTACACGTGGGACAGCGTGGCCGACGCTCGGGAGGCGCATGGCGCGGCGTTTCTCGCCCGTGTCGCCGAAACCTTCGGCAGCACGCCGCACTTCCAGTATTTCGAGACCCCCGTCGTCGTGCAGAACCGCTGACACGCGTCTGACCGAGACAAGGGGCGAAAACGCCCGCCAAGGGGGCGGGCGCTCTGTTCGGGATCAGACCGTCATTCTGCGGCGACGGTGCCCGTGGACCGCCGATTGTCCAGCGCCCAAGCGCCGGGGCCGAAGACCATAACCATCGCCAGTCCGCCCGTGATGGAAAGGTTCTTCATGAAGTGGATCATTTCGCCCTGGGCTGCGAGGCCCTCCATCCCGAAGCTGGGGATCAGGTGGAAGAGCGCACCCGCGATAACCGTGAAGCCCGCGAGCAGGACGGCGGCGATGCGCGCCTGAAAGCCCACCAGCAGGGCGAGCCCGCCCAGTACCTCGACCGCGATCACAAGCGGCAAGAGCCCGCCAGGGACGCCCATCATCTCCATGTAGCCCTGCGTGCCCGCGTAGCCGGTGATCTTCTGAAGCCCCGCCATGATGAAGATCAAGGCGAGAAGCGCGCGCGCGATCGGCGCGAAATTTGCGAATTTTTCGGTCATCTTGTTCGTCCCCTGGATGTGGCGCGCATCCGGCGCGCCGTGAATTCGGTGTGCCGGCCGGCCGTGCTCGGCCCGCCGCGATCGGTGTCTGCCGGATCGCGGCGGGCCGGAATACCCCCGGGACAGCACAGGTCCTGTGCTTCCCTGCGCATGCCGCCCGTGGCCAAACCGCGCTACGCCACGCGGGCGCGCGCAAAAACAATGGACCCATCGACGGGGCATCGACGGGGCATCGACGGGGCGCAGGAAATCTGCTTGAAGGCCGAGCGCGCGGCATGTCCCCGACACCGGGATAGGCTCCGCGATGCAACGAACGAGGCCGGAAGGGCAGGCCATGACCACATCATTCGCGACCTCGACCGACGGCACCGAACTCGCCTTCGTCACGGCGGGCGACCCGACCGCGCCGGCGATCCTGCTGATCCACGGCTGGGCGCAGCAGTTCACCTGCTGGGCACCCGTCCTCGACCGGCTGGGCGACCGCTTCCACCTCGTCGCCATGGACCTTCGCGGGCATGGTGCCTCGGGAAAGCCGGGGGAACGCGCCGCCTACACGGATACGGCACTCTGGGCCGATGACGTGCGGGCGGTGATGGACGCCGCCGGTCTCGACGGCGCGATTCTCGTCGGCTGGTCCTACGGCTCGCGCGTCATCGCCGCCTATCTGGAGGGCCTCGGCGAGGACCGCGTGGCCGGGGTCGCACTTGCCGGCGGCATCCTCGCCATCGGCGAGGCCCGCGAAAGCTGGATGGTGGGCCCCGCAAGCCCCGGCCTTGACCGTGACCTCTACACGGATGACGTCCCAAGGCGCCTGAGCGCCACCGCGCGTTTCGTCGAGGCCTGCACGGCGAAGCCGCTCGACCGCGCGACCTATGCGCGGCTCGTCGGCGCCAACATGCTCTGTCCCGCTCATGTGCGGCGCGCGCTTTTCGACGTCACCGTGGATTTCCGGCCTGTCTACGCGGCGCTCTCGCGGCCCGGGCTCGTGATCCACGGCAGCGCGGATACCGTCGTCTCGCCCGCGACAGGGGAGGCCGCGGCCCGGCTCATGAAACAGGGACGCTACCTGCCCTACGACGGCGTCGGCCATGCGCCGTTTCTGGAAGATCCCGACCGTTTCGCCGCCGATCTCGCCGCGTTCGTGACCGCCTGCCGCTAGGACCCGCGCCGGCCCTGGCTCAGGACCATCCACTCGCCGATATTCTCGCGCGTGATGTAGCCCACGAAATGGCCGCCGCGGTCAGTGACCGCGACAAAGGCCGTCTCCGCCTGCTGCAGCAGGTCCAGCACTTCCTCGAGTGGCGCCGAGAGGGGGACCGTCGCGATCTCCGTCGCCATCGCGTCGGACACGCGCTTTTTGGCATCGCGGTCCTGCGCGTTCGCCACGATGGAGGTTTTCGTCAGAACCCCGACAAGCTGCCTGTGGCTGTCGAGGACCGGAAACTCGGCCTGCGTGGTTCTGAGCAATGCGGCCTCCGCCGATTGCATCGGTTCGTCGGGGGCGAGCGGCTCGTAGGATGTGATGATCGCATCGCGCGCGAGGTAGCCCTTCGCCAGATCGTGCAGCGCCACGTCCGAGCTTTCGGCCATGGCGGCGAGGAACACGAAGACCGCGATCAGCATCAGGAGCGGATTGCCCGTGGTCAGCCCGAGAAAACCGAAGAGAAACGCGATCCCCTGTCCCGCATAGGCCGCGATCCGCGTGGCGCGCACCCGGTCCATCCGCGTCGCGAGCAGGGCGCGCAGCACCCGACCGCCATCCATGGGGAAGGCCGGGATCAGATTGAAGAGGACGAGGAACAGGTTGATCGCCGCGAGCCGTTCGAGAAACCCCTGTGCCGTGTCGTCGATCTGGACCAGCGCGGTCATGCTGCCGGCTGTGCCCAGCAGCAGGCTGAGGACAGCCCAGATCGCTACGTTGACCGCGGGCCCGGCCAGCGCGACCGCGATCTCCTGACCCGGATCCTCGGGGATCCTCTCCAGCCGTGCCATGCCGCCGATGGGCAGAAGCGTGATGTCCGGCGTATGCACACCATAGCGGCGCGCCATCAGCGCGTGACCGAACTCATGTGCAACGACACAGGCGAAAAGGGCCAGCACGAAGGCCACGTTGACCAGCGCCGCCGCGGGCCCGCCCGAGACCCAGGCGGCGGTCCCGATCCATGCCAGGAGCAGCAGAAAGGTCGCGTGAACCCGCAGCTCCGAGCCCAGAAGCGTTCCGATGGAAAAGGACCACGACATGGCCACTGTGTTAACGGAGAAGCCCTGCGCAAGAAAGGGCCGGCGGCGAACCCTTCACGGCATCAGGAACTCGAAATCCGGATGCGCCTGGAAGCGCCAGTTGCGCCGGGGTCCTGCCATGACATTGAGGTAATACATGTCGATCCCATGGGGGGCCGCGCAGGGGTGATGGCCCTTCGGCACAAGAACCACGTCGTGGTCGGACACCGCCATCGTCTCGTCGAGGCTGCCATCCTCGGTGAAGACCCGCTGCAGGCCGAAGCCGCGCGCCGGGTCCAGCCGGTGATAGTACGTCTCCTCAAGATACGTGATGCGGGGGAAATCATCCTCGTCATGGCGATGCGGCGGGTAGGAGGACCAGTGCCCGCCGGGCGTGTAGACCTCGGTTACCAGCAGGCTGTCGGCGACGTCGCGCGCCTCCATCGCGATGTTGTGGATGTAGCGCGTGTTGGTGCCGGTGCCGCGTTCCTCAAGCTCGATCCCCTCGGGGCCCAGCCGCAGCGCCGGACGTCCGCCCTGGCCCGGGGCCGTGCAGACGGCCAGGGTGCAGTCGGTTTCGGCCACCGCGCGCCAATCGCTTCCGGGTGGGACGTAAAGGCAATGGGGCGGCTTGCGGTCGAAGACCGTCAGCCGGTCGCCCATCAGCCCGAAATCCTCGCCGCCTGCCGCTAGACGAGCATGGCCTTCCACCAGAACGAGGATCGCCTCGCGCCCGGCCGTTTGCGCTTGCGCCACATCGCCGGGGGAAAGCCGCCAGAGGTCGAAGCCCACGTAACCCCAGCCGGCGCTTTCCGGCGTGATGGCGTGGATCTGGCCCCGCGTGCCGTCGGGTTTTCTCAGAAGGTCGGTCATCTGCTCTCCTCAGGCGCGGCGGCGGCGGGTCTGCGCGTCCAGCGCATCGGCGAAGGCGTCCGCCGCCATGCCCTCGGCCAGTGCCCGGTGCATCAGCTGCGCCTGCGTCTCGGGCGCGAGGCCGCCCGCCGGCGGGTCGGTGTCGAGATTGGTCGGAAAGGAATAGCCCTCGGCGGCGGCGGCGATGGCGGCCTCCGTTCCGGCGGCGTCGAGCGCGCCCGCGCCGCGCAGCTCCTGCAGGGCAGGGTAGAGAGCCTTGCACATCCCCTCGCGGTCGACGCTTTCCATCGCCCGCCCGAAGGCGGAAGAGACCTGCAACAGGTTCGCCATGCGGTGGATATCCTCCGACCGGTTCTCACCCGCCGCGTGAAAAAGCGCGGGGTTGAAGAAGACCGCGTCGCCCTTGGCCAGAGGCAGCTGGATCGCGTGGGTCGAGAAGAACTCCCGGAACTCCGCCCGGCGATAGGCCATGTAGCCCTCGGGGAAGAGCTGCGAGAAGGGCAGAAGCTGCGTGGGCCCGCTTTCCACAGGCATGTCGCAATGGGCCACCGCGCCCTGCAGCGTCATCACCGACGAAAGCGCATGGACATGGGCCGGGAAACGCGCCGCGATATCCGCCGTCTGAAAGCCGAGGTGATAGTCGCGATGCGCCTCCTGCGCCTGTCCGCCGGGCCGGACGAGGTTGACCTGCGCCGTCATCTGGTAGCCGGGGCCGAGCCACGCCTCGCAGACCGCCGCGATCGCAGGGTTGCCGAAATAACGCGCGAAGACCTGCGGATCGGCCTCACACAGCTTCTGCAGCCCGTTCCAGATCCGGTCATTCGCGCCGGCGGCGGCGAAATGGTCGGCCTTCTCGCCGGCCTCGGCCTTCTCCCGCGCGATGATCTCCTCGAAGAGCCGCGTCGCCGCGTCGATGGGCGCGGTGTCGGCATAGGCCGTCTTCAGCGCCAAGACGCCTGAAGACTGCCCAAGCACCCAGGCCCATTCGGCCATCAGCGCGCGTCGCTCCGCCGGGTCGGACAGCGCGCCCGACAGCGCCGCCATGTCGTAGACGGGAACGTTTTTCTCCACCTCGGCGGCGAAGGGCACCTGGGCGGGGTCGAGCGTCTGCGCGGTCAGGGCGGCGAAGGCCTCCAGCCGGCCGCTTTCGCGTTCGTAGAACATGTGGTCCTTCATGGTTTGCCCTCCCTTTACACCGTGCCGCCGAGCGAGCCTTCGAGCGCGACCATCTCCTGGCCGCCGGCCATCATGTCCTGCAGCTCCTCGGGCGTGATCTGGCCCCGCTGCGCGGTGCCCAGCGTCTTGCCACGGTTGAGCACGGTGAAGCGGTCGCCCACCGCCAGCGCGTGGCGCACGTTGTGGGTGATGAACACGATGCCGATGCCTTTCTTGCGGACCTTGTCGATCGTCGAGAGCACATTGGCCGTCTGCCGAACGCCCAGCGCCGATGTCGGCTCGTCTAGGATCAGCACCTTGGCGCCGAAATGGACCGCGCGGGCGATGGCCACCGTCTGCCGCTCCCCGCCCGAAAGCGTGCCCACCGCCTGATCCGGCGAGCGGAGGTTGATGCCCATCTTGCGCATCTCCTCCATGGTGACGGTGTTGGCCTTGTCGAAATCGATCATCTTCAGCGGCCCGAGTTTCCTGATCGGCTCGCGGCCCATCCAGAAGTTCCGCGTCACGCTCATCAGCGGGATCATCGCAAGGTCCTGGTAGACCGTGGCGATGCCCGCCTCCATGGCGTCGCGGGGGCTTGTGAAATTCATCTCGCGCCCTTCGAACAGGATCTTGCCGGAGCTGGGCTTGTGCACGCCCGACATCGTCTTGATGAAGGTCGACTTGCCCGCGCCGTTGTCGCCCAGAAGGCAATGGCATTCACCGGGCCGGACGTCGAAGCTGACGCCGTTGAGCGCGATAACCGGTCCGAAATTCTTGGTGATATCTGCCATCTCGACGATGGGGTTGTGGTCATAGCTGCTCATCTCACCTCTCCCCCGTGATGATGCGCCGGATGTAGGTGTTCAGGATCACCGCGAAGAGCAGGATGACCCCGAGGAAGACCCGGAAAAGGCTGCTCTCCACGCCCGCGAAGAACAGGCCCTGCTGCACCACGCCGAAAATCAGCGCGCCCAGCGCCGCGCCCACGACCGAGCCATAGCCCCCCGTCAGCAGCGCGCCGCCGATCACCACGGCGATGATCGCCTCGAATTCCTTCAGAAGGCCCCGGTCGGCGCCGGCCGAGCCGAATTCCATCACCTGGCAGGTGGCGAAGACGCAGGCGCAGAAGGCGGTGAACATGAACATGGAGATCTTCACGCGCTCCACCGGCACGCCCACGTAGCGCGCGGCCTGCGCGTCGCCGCCGGCGGCGAAGATCCAGTTGCCAAAGCGCGTGCGCGTCAGGACGAAATGGCCGACCACCACGAGGCCGAGGGCCCAGACGATCAGCATCGGCAACCCGTCGATCACCGGCTCGCCCGCGCGGTTGCCGCGCTCGAACACGTCGATCAGGCCGATATCGGACAGCCACTGGAAGACGAAGCCGAAGATCTCACCCCCGAAAAGCGGCGCGAGCCAGTCGCCCTCGGCTGCCGTGTCGATGCCGCCGATGATCGTGCGACGCTCGATGATCTGCGGAAAGAAAATGGTGAAGCCGCGCAGGATGAACAGGAACGCGAGCGTCACGATGAAGCTGGGCAGGCCGGTCTTGACCACGATCAGCCCGTTGATCGCGCCGATGGCGATGCACAGTGCGAAGGTCAGAAGGATCGCAATCCAGATCGGCAAGGCCAGCGTCACGCCGAGGATGGCGATCGACATGCCCGCGAAACCGATCATGGATCCGACCGAAAGGTCGAACTCGCCCGCGACCATGAGCATGCAGGCGCCCACGGCGATAATCATGAACTGCGCGCTGACCTGGCTCCAGTTCATGATGCCCTGTGCGTTGAACATGCCGCTGTCGCCGGCGAAGATGATGAAAAACAGGAAAACCGCGATGGTCCCGACGATGCCGCCCAGTTCGGGACGGATCAGCCAGCGGCGGAACCCGCCGATTTCCCTGACCCGCTCGTCGACTTTCGTATTCGGCGGCCCTCCGGCCGGCTGTGCCTCTTCGGTCATTGCCTCGAATGCCTCCCCTCAAGCGTCGCGCAACTGAAAAGGGGGGCGGACAGCCTGTCCGCCATCCGCCCCCCGTTTTTGGAACCGGTCGGTCCGGCGGCTCAGCGGTACTCGCCGGCGAACATCTCGACCATCTCGAGGCCGTCAGCGGTCACGAAGCCCGGGCCCGAGTTGATGTTGTTGCCCGGCAGCACGCCGTAGCGGTGGTAGTTCGACAGAACGATCACCGGCATGTAGGCCTGCAGGAAGGGCTGCTGGTCGATGCCCCACTGGATGACGCCGTCGCGCAGGCCCTGCACGATGTTGTCGCCCAGATCGAAGGTGCCGAAGTAGATGTCACCGGCAAGGCCCATCTCTTCCAGCGCGAGGATCGTCGGATCGGCCGAATTCGGCCCCAGCGTCAGGACCGCATCGGTGTCGGGATTGGCGTTGAGATAGGCCATGACCCGGTTCTGGACCTCGGACGGGTCCTGGCCGCTGTCGATCATCTGGTTGCCCAGATCGACGCCCAGACCATCGGCGAAGCCCTGGCAGCGTTCGGTCGAGGAGGGGCTGGAGATGTAGTGGTTCACGCACAGGAAGCTTTCGATCCCGTCACCGGCCGCGCGCTGGCCTGCGGCGAAGCCCGCGTCGTATTCGGGTTGGCCCACATACATCAGCGCCCCGATCTCACGTGCCTGGTCGGGCGTGCCGGAGTTGATGATGACCACGTCGATGCCGGCATCGACCGCCGCGCGGATCGGGCCGGACAGAACGTCGGGGTCCGCCAGCGTGGTGATGATGCCGTCCGGGCCGGAGGCTGCCGCCTGTTCGATGATCCGCGCCATGTCGGCAAGGTCGCCCGTTGGCGGGTTGCGATACTCCACCTCGACGTTCATCTGTTCGCCGGCCAGCGCGAGGCCGTTCTTGATGGTGTTCCACCAGCTGTCGCTGTCGGGTGCGTGGCTGACGAGCACGTAGCGCTCGCCCTCGGCCTGCGCCGCCGTTCCTGCCGTGAGGGCTGTGGCCGCGACGGCCGTGACCGCCACGGTCTTGAAGAATGCGTTCATTGATACCTCCCAATATCTGACAACGGCCGTTCCGGAGCATGTCCTGCCCGCCGCATGGAAAAACGGTAGCTGCGATTCGGATTTTTTGCAACCGGTTGCAAAATTGCGCGGCACGGATCACGATGGGCGCGGGCCCGCCACGGTTCGAGAAGGGGCCGGATCTACAGGTTCAGACGCAGTACGATGGCGATCACACTGAAAGACGTTGCCGAACGCGCCGGGGTGTCACGCTCGGCGGTGTCGCGCACCTTCACGCTGGGGGCGTCGGTCTCGGGCAAGACCCGCGCCAAGGTGGAAAAGGCCGCGCTGGAACTGGGCTACAGCCCCAACGCGCTGGCCTCGTCGCTGACGACCGGGCGCACCAAGCTCATCGGTCTGGTGTCCAACAACTTCCACAACCCGCTGTTCCTGGAGGTGTTCGACCTCTTCACCCGGGGCCTGCAGGATCGGGGCCTGCGCCCGCTTCTGGTCAATCTCAGCGACGAGACCGATCCCGCGAATTCGGTGCACATGCTCCGGCAATATTCGGTCGACGGGGTGATCGTCGCCTCCTCGACCCTGCCACCGAGCTTCGCCGAGGCGTTCCGCAACGCGGGCGTGCCCGTCGTTCATTCCTTCGGGCGCTACACGACCGCGCCTTACGTGCATGTCGTGGGCATCGACAACATCGCCTGCGGACGCATGGCTGCCGAAGCGCTGGTCGCGCGGGGCTACAGCCGCGTGGCGTTCCTCGGCGGGCCGGAAAAGGCCACCTCCACGCAGGACCGGGCGCTGGGCTTTTTCAGCGCGCTGGCCGAGCATCCCGAGGTTTCGGCCACGGTCAGTTATGCGAACGCCTATTCCTTCGATGCCGGCCGGGTGGAGATGACGAAACTCCTGATGCAGGGTCCGGCCGAGGCCTATTTCTGCGGCGACGACGTGCTGTCCATCGGCGCGCTTAGCGCGGTGCAGGAGGCGGGCCTGAGCGTGCCCGGCGATATCGGCCTCATCGGGCTGAATGACATGGAGATGGCGGGCTGGCAGAACATCGACCTGACCACCATTCGCCAGCCCATCGCTGAGATAATCGAGGCCTCGATCGACCTCGTGGTCGGCACGATCGAGGCGCCGAACCGATATCCCGAAACGCGGCTCTTTCCCTGCCGGGTGATCGAGCGGGGCACCCTGCGTCCCGTGGCCTAGCGGAACATCGGCGGGCGCGCGTCGGCCCATGCGCCATCGGCCCTGGCCGAGGCGACGGCGGCATAGACCGCCGCCATCGACCGCACGCCATCCTCCGCCGTGGGCAGGCCGTCCCGTGTTTCCCCACGGATCGCGGCGGCGAGGTCCACGTAGATATTGGCCACCGCCAGCGGAAACCCCTCCGGGTGCGCGATGGCCACCCGGCTCAGCCGTGCGGCCTCGTCCGACAGCCCCGCCTCGCCCTTTTCCATGATTTGCGTGCGCGCGCCCACCGGCGTGTAGAACACCTGGTTCGGCTGCTCCGAGGCCCAGCGCAGCCCGCCGGCTTCCCCGAAGACCTGGATGTCGAACCCGTGCTGCCGGCCGATCGCGACCGATGACGTCCAGAGCCGCCCGACCGTGCCGCCGGCCATGCGGAAATTGACCATGGCGTCGTCTTCCAGCACTCGGGAGGCAATGGTCGAGGCGAAGTCGGCCGAGACCCTGTCCACCTGATCCCCGGCGACGAAACTGGCCATGTGCAGCGCGTGGATGCCGCAATCGGCGAACTGGCCCGAGACGCCGGCCATGGCTGGGTCGTAGCGCCAGCGCACGCGCGGATTGTCCGCGTCCGTGGCGTCGCCGTGGTGGCCGTGGCTGAAATTCGTGACGATCAGGCGGATCTTTCCGAGCGCGCCCGTGCGTACCATGTGCCGCATCTCGCGGACCATCGGATAGGCCGAGTAGCAGTAGTTCACCGCGCAAATCTTGCCGCTTTCGCGGGCGACGCGCACGATCTCCTCGCCTTCCTCGACGGTCATCGTCATCGGCTTTTCGCACAGCACGTTGAAGCCCGCTTCTAGAAAGGCCTTGGTGATCTCGAAATGGGTGGAGTTGGGCGTCGCCACTGTCACAAGGTCGACGCGATCCTCGCGGTCGCGCTCGCCCTCCAGCATCTCGTGCCAGTCGCCATAGGCCCGGTCGGCCGCCACGCCGAGACGTTCGGCATAGGCCCGGCCCTTGTCGGCGTCCACGTCCAGTGCCCCGGCGGCCAGCGTGAAGTTGCCGTCCGCCTGCGCGCCCAGCCGGTGCGCCGGGCCGATCTGGCTGCCTTCGCCGCCGCCGACCATTCCCCAGTTCAGTCGTGCCATGGCATGCCCCTCAGAAGCCGATGGAGTGCAGATAGGCGCGGTTGGCGCGCGCATCGTCGATGGGCGAGACATCGAGCGTCGGGTCGCAATCCTGTTCGACCGTGCACCAGCCCTCGAATCCGGCATCGAGAAGGATCTGCCGAACGGCCGGGAAATCCACGTCACCCTGTCCGAGATTGCAGAAGATACCCTGTCCGCAGGCCTCGTAGAAGCCGGTGCCATTGGCGATGACGCCGGCCTTCACCTTCGGGTCAATATCCTTGAAATGCATGTAGGAAATCCGCCCCATATGGCGCTTCATGAAGGCCACCGGATCGAAGCCCGCATAGGAATGGTGGCCGGTATCGAAGCAGATTTTCAGGATGTCCTCGGGCACCTCGTCGAGCAGCCGCTCCAGCTCCGGCTCGAAGTCCATGAAGCCCGCCGCATGGGCGTGGATGCCCACGGTCAGGCCGTATTCCTCGGCGCCCATCTTCGCCACATGGGCGATGCGGTCGCGGAAGGCCGCCCATTCCTCTGGCCCCATCTGCTCGGCGTCGTCGGGCCGTCCGGCGGTGGGCGCGCGGCGGGGCGAGATCGAGTCGATCAGCACGAGGTGCTGCGCGCCATGTGCGGTCAGCGCCTTGCAGGTCCGGACGGCGCCGTCCAGCACGTCCTCCCACTGGTCGGGATCGTGGAAGGCGCGGAACACCACGCCGCCGATCAGCTCAAGCCCGTGCTCGTCCAGCGCCTCCGACAGGATCGTGGGGTCCTCGGGCATGAAGCCCACGGGGCCCAGCTCGATGCCCGTATAGCCCGCCTCGGCGCAGTCCTTGAGGACCGAACGCCACGCCGGGTTGCGCGGGTCGTCCGCGAATTCCACACCCCATGAACAGGGCGCATTGCCGATTTGAATTGTCATGAACGGGTCCCTTTCAGTCGTGCGGGACAGGCTGCCATGCGCCTGTATCGTTGGACAGGAATGCGGTTTCGATCACCTGCGCCACGGCGAGACCCTCGTGGAAGCTGGGCCATGCCGGAACGCCTGCGGCGATGGCCTGAAGGAAGTCGCGCGCCTCGATGATGATCTGGTCCTGGTAGCCGGTGCCATGCCCCGGGCCCTGGCAGAAGGCAAGGTAATCCGGATGCGCGGGCCCCGTCAGGATACGCGTGAAGCCGCGCGTCTCCTCCGGCCCCTCGGCGCGGTAGAGATGGACGGCGTTCTGATCCTCCTGATCGAAGCGGATCGCGCCCTTGGTGCCGTGGATCTCGTAGGCATAGCCCATCTTGCGGCCTGTGGCGGCGCGGCTGAAATAGAGATGCCCCATCGTGCCGCCTGCAAAACGCACCATCATCTGCGCGTGGTCGTCATTGTCGACCGTTGCGGGACCGTCCGGGCCGGGACGCGAGGCATGCAGCGTCTCGATACGGGCCGAAAGTTCCGCGATAGGGCCCATGATGGCGCGCGCGCAGTTGATCATGTGCGGCGCCAGATCGCCCATCGTGCCGTTCGGCCGCCCGCTGGTGCGCCAGTTCGCGGGCGTTTCAGGGTCGGCGAGGAAATCCTCTGTGTGTTCGCCGCGGAACCACGTGACATCGCCGATGGCGCCCCCGGCGACCAGGCGGCGGACGAATTGCGTGGCGGGCGTGCGCACGTAGTTGAAGCCGATCATGTGCACGACGCCCGCCGCCTCGGCCGCTGCGGTCAGCGCGCGCGCGTCCTCCAGTGACGCGCCCAGCGGTTTTTCGCAGAAGACGGATTTTCCCAGGGCAAAGGCCGCTTCGGCGATGGCGCGGTGGGTGTGCTGGGGGGAGGCGATGATGACGGCCTCGACCTTGGGATCGGCAACGAGGTCCTGCCAGTCCGAGGTGGCGCGGGCGAAGCCGTAGGCCTTGCGGTATGCTTCGGCCGAGACCGGGCTCGAGGCGCAGATCATCTCGAGCCGGGGGCGCAGGTCCGTGTCGAATACCGCGCCGACCGAGGACATGGCGACGGCATGCGCCTTGCCCATGTAGCCACCGCCGACGAGGCCGATTCCGATCCCGGTCATGCCGTCCTCCCTGCACCTGCCCTTGCCGGTTGCAACCGGTTGCAAAACTCGTATCTTGAGTCCCGGCGAGACGCAACACGCAAAGGCGAGGCCCTCCGGACGAAGGAGAGGGCGCGTCCTGCGGAACGGGAGGGAAGAATGGCCAATGCGGAGACGACCATCCGGCTGACGGTGGCGCAGGCGATCGTGCGCTACCTGATGAACCAGTATATCGAGATCGACGGCACCCGTACGCGCATCTGTGGTGGCGGTTTCGGCATTTTCGGCCATGGTAACGTCCCCTGTCTGGGCGAGGCGCTGTATCCCGTGCAGGACGAGATGCCGCTTTACCGGGGCCAGAACGAGCAGGGCATGGGCTTTGCCGCGGCGGCCTACGCCAAGTATCACTTGCGCCGCCGCTTCATGTTCTGCACCGCCAGCGCCGGGCCGGGCACGGCGAACCTGCTGACGGCCTCGGCGCTGGCGCATGCCAACCGGCTGCCGATGCTGATGCTCTGCGGCGACACCTTCCTGACGCGCCTGCCGGACCCCGTGCTGCAGCAGCTTGAGCATTTCGGCAACCCCGCGCTGGGCCTCAACGATGCGTTCAAGGCCGTCACGCGCTACTGGGACCGGATCACCCATCCCGCGCAGGTCATCCAGACGCTGCCCGCCGCACTGGCGACAATGCTCGATCCCGCCGATTGCGGACCGGCCTTCATCGCCCTGCCGCAGGACGTGCAGGGCTGGGCCTACGACTACCCCGAAAGCTTCTTCGCGCCGCGCACGCACCGCATCCGCCGGCAGGCCCCCGATGCGGACGAGGTCGCGGCCGCCGCCGGGATGCTCCGTGCCGCAGAGCGCCCGATGATCATCGCGGGCGGTGGCGTGCAGTATTCCGGCGCGGTGGCGGAGCTGACCGCCTTTGCCGAACGCCACGGCATTCCCATGGTCGAGACCATCGCGGGACGTGCGAACATGCTGGCGAGCCACGCGCTCAACACCGGGCCCATCGGCGTGACCGGATCGGACAGCGCCAACGCGATTGCCGAGGCGGCGGACGTGATCCTTGCCGTCGGCACGCGGCTGCAGGATTTCACCACCGGCTCCTGGACGGCCTTCGCGAAGG
>Ga0209947_1000326_pt1 | contig 29446 bp, 31 predicted proteins | sample SalPonR2_B_D2_MG_FD_185706 | JGI IMG/M metagenome (GOLD analysis project Ga0209947, IMG submission 185706) | Salt pond soil microbial communities from South San Francisco under conditions of wetland restoration - Salt Pond MetaG R2_B_D2_MG... ...
TTAGAAGCTTCCGCTGCTGTCATTCCGAGAAACGAAAGTGACGAGGAATCTTGATTGTTAAAGATTTCTCGCTACCGCTCGAAATGACAATGCGGACGCTTTTCAGAGTTACTTTCTGCAAAAATGGTGCGCCAGCGCAATAAATCGCTTTTTACGAAGCCATCAAACAAGGGGGATAAACATATGCAAAAACCTACAGCACGGATTGCCTCATTTTATTTTCTATCAATGATTCTGTTGACGATTTCCTGGCCGGCGGCGCAGACCGGTTATGCAGCCGGTATGGGAAAAACACAGCTCTACCTGGTCAGCACCGGCAACGGGGATCCGGCCAACATCACCCTGAAGGCCGTCAACACCATCAAGGATTCCGATATCGTTTTCTGCCGGAAGCGGACCCGGGATAAGTTCCCGATTCTTTTGCAGGGAAAAGAAATCCATGATCCGGGATTCGGGATTTTCGCGGTCTATGGCAAAACCCGCGAAGCGGTCAAAAACAACAAGCGCTTTGACTATGACGAGAAAATGGCCCAGTTTGAAAAAATTTCCGGAATTATCCGGGATGCGGTTAAACAGGGCAAGACCGTATCCGTGCTCTGCAGCGGGGATCCGACCATTTACGGGCCGAATATGTGGTACATGGAAGCCTTTAAAGATCTCAATCCCGACATTGTAACCGGCGTCAGCAGCTTTAATTCGTCCAATGCCGCGCTGGAAAAAGGCGTTACCTCAGGCATCAAGGCGCATTCGGTTATTCTGACGGCCACCGTCGGCCGGAAGGACTACCAGGGGCCGGACCGGATTGAAAGCCTTGCCCGGCACCAGGCCACCATGGCCTTTTTTACCATGTTCATGGATATGGAGAAGGTGGTCAACAAATTAAAATCCCACTATCCCGCGGACACACCCTGCGCCATTGTCAAACACGCCGGCTACCCGGACAAGGAAAGGGTGATTATCGGCACGCTGGATACAATTATGGACAAAATCGCGGGCAAGGACCTCTCGTTCGAGTATATGTTCTATGTCGGTGATTTTCTGGCGAATCGGTATAAAACAGCTGAATAACCCCATTGATTTTAAAAGGAGTAAAGCAAATGAAAAAATACACATTGACGACAGCCCTGAGCCTTATGGCTTTTTTTCTGATGGCCGCATCCGCGCAGGCGCATATGCTCTGGCTGACCCCGGACAATACCTCGCCGGCGCCGGGGGAAACGGTAACCCTTACCATCGGGTTCGGCCACCACTATCCCCAGGGGGAAATGGAAAAGGCGGGGCGGCTTCAGCGCGTCTACGCCGTTTATCCGGATGGCAGTGAGATCGACTGCCAGGCGCTTTCCCCGTCCACCTATACGTTTACCCCTGAGCAGAAAGGCACCTACTGGCTATATGCGGCGATGAAGCCCGGGTTCGTATCCAACACCACCCAGGGCCGCAGCCTGGGCAACAAACAGACTCTGGAAAACGTAGTGTCCTGCTTTGCCTTTCGGATATCGGCCATGACCCCAATCCGGTGCGGGGACGGGCAATGGCGGCCCGCCAAAGCCGACGCCTATGAACTGGAAGTGATCCCTGCCGACGATCCGGCAAAGATTGCCAAGGGGGATATGATCGCCATGAAAGTATTATTTAAGGGGAAGCCGCTAGCCGGCGCCTCCGTCATACCGGCGGCCGCTGATGCGGAGCATCCTCAAGGGCATGACCAAGGGCACGATCATGGGTCCGACGCAGTCGAAACCGATGCTGACGGCATTGCCCGGATCAAACTGACGTCCGACGGCCCTTGGATGTTCACCGCCAGACATAAAATGCCGTACCCGAATAAGGAGTTGTGCGATACGTTTTCATACTGCACCTCACTGACATTTGATTTCTAAAGCAGTATTATTTTTGACGCAAAACATAAAGGACCCATTAAAAATGAAGCCGAATAGCAAAATCACCTACAGCCTTATAAAAATTGGATTAATCGGTCTTCTCTGCCTTTTTATGATACAGGCCGGCCGGATTGACGGCCATGCTGCGGCGCAAGAGAAAACGGCGGGGCAATTCTACATGGTCAGCGTGGGCGTCGGCGATGCGGACCTGATTACCGTGCGTGCCATAGAGACCATTAAAAAATCGGACATTATCATCTGCCGCCCCGGCACCCGAAAAACATTTTCCAGATACCTGGACGGCAAAACCTTCTGGAAAGGCGCATTCCATGCATGGCGGACCCACGACCAGGACTGCGCTGAAATAAAAGATCCGGACAAACGCGAAAAATGCCGAAAGGAACGGGCCGTGCGCGAAGCGCTGATGGCCAGAATCCGCGCCGCCATCCAGAATGGAAAAACGGTGTCGGTGCTGGGCAGCGGGGACTTGTTTATTTACGGCGGGCCGTACCGGTGGTACCGGGATGAGCTGCAAGACCTGGATGTAAAAACTATCCCGGGCGTGAGCTGTTTGAACGCCGCCAATGCCGTTATCGGCAAAGACATAATGCGCGGAAAGACCATGCATTCGGCCGTTCTGACCCATTACCGGGACATTGACAAAGTGGCCGAGAATCAGCCGACGTTGATCATTTTTACCATGCACACGGCGTTTGCCGATATCGTAGATAAACTGAAGACCTATTATCCCCCGAAAACCCCCATCGCGATCGTGTTCTATGCGGGATACAAGCAAAAAGAGAACAAGATCGCCGGCCGCCTGGATACGATCCTTGAAAAAACCAAGGGGATGGATTTTCCCTTTGAGCACCTGGTCTATGTCGGGGATTTTATGGAATAAACGCCCACTCCGACATGGTTGTTCAGGCAATGCCGGAATTGGAATGCCGGCCGACAACCTGAAACTTGAAACCTTGTGTGTTGCACACGCAACTGCGAACTGTGAGCCTTATGAAAAACAGACTCAACGGCAATGGCCTGAGGCGCGAGATCGGGCTTTTTACCGCAACCATTCTGGTCATTGCCAACATGGTGGGCACCGGCATCTTTACCACCACCGGATATATTATGACCGAGTTAAACAATCCACACTCGCTGCTTTTGTGCTGGTTTGTAGGCGGCATATTTGCGCTTTGCGGGGCGCTTTGCTACGGCGAACTGGGCTCCCGATTCCCCCGGGCCGGCGGGGAGTATGTATTTCTGCGGGAGAGCTTCGGCAAGTCCATGGGCTTTCTTTCCGGCTGGATATCGCTGATCGTCGGATTTTCAGCACCCATCGCCGCAGCGGCCATCGCCTTTGCCACCTATTTGTTCCATGCCCTGTCCATTCCCGCAAGCCCCGGGATAACGCTTTCCGTCGCCGGCTTTCACATGGCCACGTTTTCCTGGGTTAACCTGGTGGCCGTAGGAATGATAATTGTTTTTTCCCTGGTGCATTATCACAGCCTGGCCACCGGCAGCCGGGTCCAGAACGGTCTGACCCTTTTTAAAATCTGCCTGATCATCGTTTTTATCATTACAGGATTCCTCTTCGGCAACGGATCGGCCCGACATTTTGTTCCTGCGGGCGGATCAGAGGGAATTTCCATGGAGGCGTTTGCGGTTTCGCTGATCTTCGTGGCGTTTGCCTATTCCGGCTGGAACGCGGCCGCCTACCTGGGCGGGGAGATCAAAGAACCCCGGCGCAACATCCCGGTCTCACTAGTAGTGGGCACGCTGGTGGTAATCTGCCTGTATCTGCTGCTAAACGGCATCTATGTCTATGCCATGCCGGCGGATCAGATGGGCGATGTACTGGACGTGGGCGCCAAGTCCGCCGTCTTTCTGTTCGGGGACCATATCAGCCGCTATTTCAGCGGTGCCGTTGCTTTAGGGATTCTATCCGTATTAAGCGCCATGATCATGACCGGCCCCCGGGTCTATTTTGCCATGTCCAAAGACGGCGTTTTTTTTACCCTGTTCGCCCGGTTGAACAAAAAACGCCATACCCCGGCCGCCTCAATTTTTCTGCAGGCCGCAATTGCCATTGTTATGGTGGTGACCGCTACCTTCAACGAGCTGTTGATATACATCGGGTTTACTCTGTCCATTATCGCAATGCTCACGGTATTGGGAATGATGTGGCTGAGACATACCCGTCCGGATGAAACCGGCGCTTACAAAACACTTGGATATCCGTTCACGCCGCTTTTGTTTGTTCTGGGCAACCTCTGGATCGTTATCTTTTCCATTAAAAGCCGGCCACTGAATGCCCTGTTCGGCCTTACGACGATTCTGGGGGGGATTCTGGTTTACGCCTGGTTTGCCTTTAACGAAAAACGGCGTGCCGGTATGACAACACAGGAGATCGGATGATGCGCACCTATTTGAAAAGAACACCGCTAACCAAAGCCGGATGGTTATACCTGATCATCGGCGTCATTTTGATGGTTTATGCGGGGCCGGCCCTTGGCCACGGGGTCCAGGGGCGTATAACGCCGCAAACCGGCATGCAGGTCAATGCCTCCTATGACGACGGCGAGCCCATGGCGTATGCCGCCGTCGAGGTAACCCATGCGGATGAAAAGCTGCCCTTTCAAACCGGACGGACCGACCGGAACGGGTGCTTCGTCTTTCTGCCGGACAAGCCTGGCGACTGGCGGGTCGTTGTCAACGACGGGATGGGGCATCAGCTGTCATTGACCACCCAGCTTGACAAGAATCTGGAATTAAATAAAGAATCCGGCCCTGAAAAAACTTATGGCGCCCTATCCAGGCCTGAAAAGGCATTGATGGGGATTGCGATTATTTTCGGTCTATCAGGCGTATTTTTCTGGTGGCGCGGCCGAGCGGAGATGCGAAAAGTCCGGGACGCAAAAAAGACAGTCTCGTAAAGAGCTCTCTATTCCGCCGCGGCGGTATTTTTGCAGAGACTAACTCAAAAATTTATATATTGTCATTTCGAGCGTTAGCGAGAAATCTTTAACCATAAGATTCCTCGTCACTTTCGTTCCTCGGAATGACAACGGCGCAACATACCAGAATAATAAAATATATTAAGGAACAAGACAATGCATATATCAGAAGGCGTTTTATCCGCCCCCGTGCTGGCGGGCGGCGCAGCTTTCGCCGTCGCCGGCATCGCGGTAGGACTTAAAAAACTTGATAATAACCGAATTCCACAGGCCGGCATACTGGCTGCGGCCTTTTTCGTGGCTTCACTGGTGCATGTGCCCATCGGGCCATCCAGTATGCACCTGATACTAAACGGCATCGTAGGGCTGCTCATGGGCTGGGCCGCCTTTCCGGTAATCGCGGTGGCCCTTGTGCTGCAGGCCATTTTATTCCAGTTCGGCGGCATCACGTCCCTTGGAGTGAACACGATTATCATGGCCGGACCGGCGGTGTTGGGCTACTACCTCTTCACCCCGTTTATCGCAAGGGGCCATACCACAGCCATGGCCGGCGCGTTTGCCTGCGGATTCACAGCGGTCCTGGTTTCCGCGCTGATCGCCGCCGCCGCCCTGATGCTGACGGGTGAAGCCTTTCTGGAGGTATCGGCGGCGCTGGTTGCCGCCCATATCGTTGTCATGATCATCGAAGGGATCATCACCATGTTCTGCGTGGCATTTTTAAAAAAGGTGCAGCCGTCCATGCTTTCAATCGGCTGAGCCCTAACTTAAATCTTAGGAGAAAACGTTTAGCCCATGTTAAGTGAAACTTTTGCATTCGGCGACAGTGCGATCCATCGGCTGGACCCGCGGCTTCGGGTGGTTTTTGCCGGGCTGTTAAGCATATTAACCGCCATATTGAACCGGTTTCCTGCGGTTATCTTTGCCGTTTTTCTGGCGCTTGTCCTGATCGGCGCGTCCCGCCTACCGGTGCGCCAGGTACTGGCCCGGCTTGCCGTGGTAAACGGGCTGGTGCTATTTATATGGCTGATTCTGCCCTGGACGTTTGAGGGGACGCCGGTTGTGGAAATCGGGCCGCTGGTCGGATCCTGGGAAGGCATCCGCCTGTGCGCGCTGATCACGCTGAAATCAAACGCCATCATACTGGCCCTGATTGCGCTTGTCGCCACCATGCCGGTGGCGACCCTGGGGTATGCGCTGCACCATCTGCATCTGCCGGACAAACTCGTGTACCTGCTTCTGATGACCTATCGCTATATCTTTGTCATTGAAACCGAATATCAGCAGTTGGCCAGGGCGACGCGTATCCGCTGCTTTAAGCCCGGCACCAATCTGCATACCTATAAAACCTATGCCTATATGGTGGGGATGCTGTTTGTCCGGGCTTCGGCCCGTGCCCAACGGGTCCACCAGGCCATGGTCTGCCGGGGGTTTTCCGGCAAATTCTACTGCCTGCATGAATTCGCCTTTAAATCGTCGGACTGGGCCTGGAGCAGCGCTATGGGCATCAGCTTAATCGTACTGGGAGGGCTCGAATGGGCGCCGATCGTTTAGTCATAGATTTGGAAAACATCAGTTTCGCCTACCCGGACGGACGGGATGTGCTTTCCGGGCTTTCCTTCAAGCTGGATAAAGGCGCCCGGGCCGGGCTTATCGGCCCGAATGGGAGCGGGAAAACCACCCTTCTGCATATGATCATGGGGCTTATTCCGCCGAGCGAAGGCGCCATTCGCCTTTTCGGCCGGGAGATGCGGTCGGAAAAGGATTTTCATGAATCCCGCAAAAATATCGGTCTGGTATTTCAGAACCCGGACGACCAGCTTTTTTCCCCTACTGTGCTGGAAGACGTGGCGTTCGGGCCTTTGAACCTGGGGGCCAGCCCTGAAGAAGCCAGGGACATTGCCGTAAAAACCCTGAAAGATCTTCATCTCACCGGTTTTGAGGACCGGATCTCCTACCGGCTATCCGGCGGTGAAAAAAAACTGGTGGCCCTGGCCACGGTTCTGGCCATGAACCCGGCAGTGCTGGTCATGGATGAGCCGACCACGGGCTTGGATGAAAAAACAAACGACCGGATCGTCTCCATTTTAAATACGCTGGATAAAACCCTGCTCATCGTCTCCCATGAGTACAACTTCCTCGCCCGAACCACCGATGACTTCTACGGCATACGCGACGGGCAAATTTTTTACGCCGGCGAGTCAGCCACGCTTCACACCCACTACCACGCCCATGCGGCGGGAGAGGTTCCCCACAAGCACATATAAGCAATTAGATGAACCGAAAAATGTCTCGATAGAAAGGGAGGTGCTAAACATTTCCGGAGATCAGATAGAGGCGGCGCCTTCGCTGGGGACGAACGTGGATACCCATTTTATCCTGGGCATGGCCAAAACCGAGAGCGCGGTAAAAATCCTCTTGGATATCGACAAGGTGCTTTCCGCGGAGGAAATCGACGCCTTGAGCCGTACCGGATGAAGAGCCTGTGGCAGCAAACCGCGCAACAGGACTGTGCACAAGGGCAGTCCGGCTATCCGCTCAAGCCAATCGTGTGTTGAACCGTCAGTGGCCCGGCAATTTCCGCGGCTGAATACGTCGTCAGCCGGACCGCATCCACCAGGCAGGGGACGGGCGGGGCGTTGCGCAACAAGGCCATCCTCTCCGCAACGATCCTTGTATCAAACCGATCGGCGTACAATCCCAGTGTCAAATGCGGCAGATAGGGCTCCTGTCTGATCTCGGAGCAGGTGCGGGAGAAAATGCTGCGCAGTGTTTCTATGCCGCCTGCAACATCGAAGACCTCCAGAAACGGGGCCGCGGCAAAACTGTTGATGCCCCCGACTTCGATTGGAAAGGGGGGCGGTTTGGCTTTTTCCAAATCCCTGAGGTGGCGGCTGCATCTGTCATGGCCGTAGTCATCGTCATACCGCTCGGATTCTGCCGGAAAGCCGCACACAAACAGGCTTATATGAGGCTGCCGCCGGTACGGCTCCAGGAGAAACTCTGCCAGATGCTCCCTTGCCGTATCAAAGCGGGATTGTACAGAGGGATTGCGGACATCGATCACCCAGACCGCGTATTGCTTGCGGCCCCTGTGCCATTCCTTGAAGTCGCGGTTTTCGGCAAAATGCGTTCGCCGCAGCCCCAGAAATTCGTTCCAGACCCTCTGATGCGGCTTGTTTGCACTGCCCCCCATTACGCTTACGGATCCACCCGCAGAAAACAGTAGCCGTCATGGCTCTCCCGGCCGCCCGTCCGGAGGCCGACTTCCGATGCGAACAGGGGGCCGTCGGTGACAACGGTGTGATACTCGCCCAGCTCCCCGGACGGATCAATTCCGGCTTTCGCCATTTCGGCAATCGTTTGGGCCCGGATGCTTTTTCCCAGAAAATTTTTGTCCAGCTGTTCTTCATTGAGGGCGACAATTCGCGCCAGAAAGCCGAGATTTATGAATTCCTGCAGCAGTTCCCGCCGATCCCGCCCCCAGAGGGGATGCACCGGCAGGATTCCTGCCTGATGACACACGCGCCTGACCCATTCCCGGTGTGAGGCCACGTCAATATCGCCAAAGACACCCGCTTCGATTCCGGAAGCTTTAAATTCATGCAGAACGGCCAGAAATGCGTCCTCGTATTGCTGCCACGTGGCCGAGCAGAAAACCGCCCGCATTCCCAGGCTTTTTCCCTGTGACTCGACAAACGATCGGGGAAGCCCGTGAGAGCGGGAGCGAACGCCGTCTTCGGTCAGGACCGTAAAGAGAGCCTCCGGCCGGCCGCCGTTTCGGATGGCATGATACAGGGCGAGACAGGAGTCTTTTCCCCCGCTCCATGAGCAGAAGAAACGACGGCCGGCAATCGATTCTGCCATTTCTGTTGTCATTTTTTCAGTCCGGATTGCATTGTTCCGTGCCGAAGAGGACAGGCCGGTTCGGTTTTTTCCAGAAGGCCCCGGACGGTTTGTCCGGATCGCAGGAACCCTTATTATCCTATTTTGTGCATTATCGCAAGGGGCTCTATAGAAATGGGCAGGCCCCGGACGCAAGTACTGCGTGTAAGAAATGGTGTGCATTACCGGCAGAAATGGTTATATTCCCTGATTTGGAGAAAGGAGGAAGCGAATATGGCCAAGCTCAACAGTCCGATGGATATTCTGGCACTGCTTGATAAATCCAACTGCCGCAGATGCAATGAACCCACCTGCATGGCGTTTGCCGCGCAGGTGTTTAAGGGAAAAAAGAAGCTCAGCGACTGTCCGAAACTGGATCCGTCCGTTATTGCAGAGTACGAGGCCGGGGACGGAAAGGAGGATCTCGCTGAGGGCACGGAAAAGCCCCGCACCTCGGAAGAGGAGATCGAGGCCTATGTGCAGAGCCTGAAACAGAAAATCCGGGAGACCGATTTGCCGAAGATAGCCGGAAAACTGGGAGCTGTATATGAAAACGGCCGCCTCACGGTCAAGGTGCTGGGCAAGGATTTTCGGGTATACCCTGATGGCACCCTCTCGGCCGAGATTCACACCAACCCCTGGGTCTCCGTTCCTGTTCTCACCTATATCACTGAAGGCGCCGGCAGGGATGTTACCGGCATCTGGCTGCCGTTTCGGGAGCTGAAAGAAGGCAGCGCATGGAGCGGCCTGTTTCGCCAGCGCTGTGAAAAGCCCCTCAAGCAGATCGCGGACAACGACTATGACCTGTTCGTGGACCTGCTCGACGTCTTTAACGGCCGGTCGGTCGAACATCTGGATGCGGATATCGCGCGGGTGTTTTATGTGTTGCCCAAGGTCCCGATCATGGTCTGCTACTGGCCGCCGGAGGAGGATTTTGAATCCAACCTCAACATCTTTTTCGATAAAGCCGCGGAAGACAACCTCAACCTCTCCTCCATCAATGCCCTGGGCTCCGGCCTGGCGCGGATGTTTGAAAAACTGGCGCTAAAGCACAGCATGCATCAGGTGTTTGCAGCCAGCAACTAGACATTGGGCAGACCCGCAGGATCAGGCGATTCCCGAGGCGATGCGCGCCCTTCCATCGCGTATCGCCTGATCCCGGGCGGAAGTCAGGCGCCGAGTTTCTCTATGATGGTGTCACAGACCGCCTCCTGCGTCCCCGCCGCACAGTTGATGGTGATATCTGCTCTTCGGGGTCGGGCCAAGCCAAACTGTTGATTTTTTGACAAAAAAATATCCCAAATAGGTGATTATAGGCCTTATATTGCTTTTTTATATCAATAAAACATGAATATAAAGAAACACCTTTAATCCCTTTGAGTCTAAAGTGATCATTTTACCCTCAAAAAAGTCCATATTGCCTTAATTTCAAGTAGTATTTTGAAGTAATTAGATACAAATTCAATTTGTTATCTTGGCCCGACCCCTGACCCAGACCCCTGACCCAACCCCCGACCCAAAAACTTCGAGGGGGCGAAGTACAAACACGCCAGCGCATTGGCGTTTGGCATGGGTTTGTTTGCGGCAGGCTCCAAAAACGATTCTCCCTATATCCAGCTTTTATGGATTCCCATACCGCTGTGAGGTTGAAGGCAAAGAACGGCCTTTCAAGATTCGACAAATTAGATTGAGGTTTTAAGAAGAGTATATAGACGAATAAGCTACTCGCAAAATAATCGTTTCAAGCATCAAGGTATTTAACACCCTCCACATCATTCTCCATCACCATCCCGCCCCCCATAAGCATACAAATAAGCCGGCCGGTCCAGATTGCCTCTCAATTTTCGGAAGCCTTCATGTGATAAAACGAAACATCCGTGGCTTCTGCCAAGCCTGAATTTTTCCTTCCAGTTCAGAAGAATCGATTTCAGGGAGACGTAATAGCCTGCATGGATGATGATACCCCGTCTTCTGGCGTTATCGTTTAATTGTGGATCGAGGCCCTCAAGACGGTATGACGGCCCGTGTTTGCCGTTGTAAAGCTGCTCAACCTTGAACAACCCGGCAGAGGATTTAAGGGAATTCATTTGATTGGACAGATCCGAGGCGTAGACTAGGCCGGAGTTCTTGCCATGCGCCACCCGTCCATGAAAAACCGCCCCACCCTTTTCCAGATCGATAATCGCCAGGCGCTTGGTCTGGGAGGGCTTTGAAAAATCGACAATTATCAATGTGCCATTTTCGGGCTGCCGGCCGTTTGTTTCCGCCAGTGCTGAATAGGCCCGGCTTTTGGCATCATTGCTGACTGCTGGTGCGAAAACGAAATAGGCGAGGACTCCTGCAATACACAGAAAGATTATTATTAATGCGAAGACAATATTTTTCTTCATCAGGGAATTCCCGTGTCTTACTGTCCTCCATCTTCTTTTCAGTGCGTGCAGAACCATTTCGAAGATTTGGAAATGGTCTGGGAAGAACGCTACCAACGCAGATACGATTTTTTTCGACCCTATGTCAAGGATGTGATTTACCGGTATCTGGACTGCGGGGACCTGCATCTGGGTTTTGCCCGCGTGCGATGCGAGTCCTGCGGCCACGAATATTTGCTGCCGTTTTCCTGCAAACGCCGGCATTTCTGCCCCTCCTGCCATCAAAAAAGAGTTATTGAATTTGGCCAATGGTTATGTGAAGAAGTACTCAAGCATGTGCCGCATCGCCAATGGGTCTTTAGCATCCCCAAGCGCCTCCGCATCTACTTCATGGCCCATCGGCGGTTGTTGGCCGAACTTTCCCGCCGGGCCTGGAAAGTGCTCTCCAAATACCTCAAGGCCGGGGTATCATATGCTGATGCGACCCCGGGCGGCGTCATCGCGGTCCAGACCTTCGGCGATTTCCAGAACTTTAATCCTCACCTGCATATTATTGCCACCGACGGCTGTTTTTATGGAAACGACATGTTCATCAGAGGCCCTGCTGCCCCCGTGCCGGCCGACCTGGAGGAGGCTTTTCGCCGGGAGATATTCAAGCTGCTTAAAAAAGAAGGCATGATCACCGATTTTATCATCAACAACATGAACAACATGATGGGCTGGCATCACAGTGGATTCAGGTCATATATGAATCCAAGGACGGCCGGACTTTAAAAGCCTTCGAAAAACGATCAGAAAGGCAAATTTTTGGCTGATTTCGGGTGGCCGACAGGATTTTTTTTGATAATCCTCCGCTAAAAAGGGGTCGTAAAAAGGGGTCGAATCTTTAAACTTGAAATTTTATAGAATCTAAAAAGGGGTCAAATCTTTAAACTTGAAATTTTATAGAATCCAGATATAAAGGCAATATGGCCAGACAACTCCGCATTCAATATCCCGGGGCATACTACCATGTCACGTCCCGGGGCAATGAAAGACAAGACATTTACAGGGATGATTTGGATTATCAGACATTTCTGGAGAAACTGGCCATCTCCCTGGATGTGCATAACGTGTCATTGCTTGCTTACGTCTGCATGACCAATCATTTCCATTTATTTTTAACCACACCGGACGGGAACCTGTCCGAATTTATGCGACATTTCAATATTTCATATACGTCTGCGTTTAATCGTCGTTATAAGCGATCGGGGCATTTATATCAGGGGCGATATAAATCGTTTCTGGTGGATGCCGACACCTATTTAAAGGAGGTTTCCAGGTATATTCATTTGAATCCGGTCCGAATTAAAAAATACGCCAACCTGCCGGCAACGAAAACCATTAAAATTTTATCCGAATATAAATACAGCAGTTTTAAAGGGTATACCAATTTGAGTGCCCGTGTGGATTTTATCAATTACAAAAAAGTACTTGGCTGTTTTAACGGCGATACAGTCGAAGGCAGAAGGCAATACCGGCAATTTGTTTACAGGGGACTGAAAGAAAAAACTGCCAATCCGTTCGATAGCGGAAAGAAAAAAGGAATTATTGGATCCAGCGTATTTATGGAATATATCCGAAAACGATATATTGATAAACATATTTCCAATGGTGAAAGGGAACTGCCCGAATTAAAGGCTGCCAGAGAATTGATAGAGCCGTCGGAACTGGTCGAAAAATATTGTCAAATGATCAATGCGGACGCGTCTGAAATTTGCCGTAAAGGCAAAAGTTCCGTTGACCGGGCAGTTCTGATGGAACTTCTCTATCGGTGCTGTAATATGAAACAGCCGGAAATCGGACAAATGGTTGGGGGAATGGATTATAGTTCCGTGAGTGTTGCCAGGAAGCAGTTACGGCTTCAAATGAAGAAAGATCACGTATTAAAGCGAAAGGTTGAAAAGTTGGTGAAAGATTTTTCAAATTTAAAGATTTGACCCCCATTACAAATTTAAAGATTTGACCCCCATTAGATGCAAATTTAAAGATTTGACCCCCATTAGAGCCCACTTATTTCTTGACGGACTGAGCCCACAGATACAGGACGATGCCGGCGGCGGTTGCGGCGTTTAACGACTCCACCGCATCGCTTATGGGGATTGAAACGGCTTTATCCCGCAAATGTTCGGGCAGTCCGCCCCCCTCCACGCCGGGCAGCAGGCCGAAGGCCTCCGGAAACGCAAATCCGGCAATATCTTTTTTCCCTTCACCGGAAAGTGCGACAAGCGGCAGATCAGATGTCAGAGCCGCTATGGACGGCCCCTGGTAAAGGTTTGCATAAAGCACGGCGCCCCCCGATGCCCGAATCGCCTTTGGATGATAGGGATGGGCGCTTTCAGCCAGTAAAATCACATTTCTGACACCGAATGCCACGGCCGTCCGGATGACCGCCCCGACATTTTCCGGGTCCTGGAAGGGAATCAGCAGGCTGCAGCCCTCGGGGAACCCTTCGGCGGGCCGCCACTTTCCGATGCGCGGGATGGTAACCAGAAGAAGCGGCGAATGGGTGCCGTTTACATCAAGGCTCTTAAACAGCGGCGGCGTCAGCTGATACCAGGCCAGGGCCTCAGGCGCATCCTCCGGCGGGGGTGGCTGGGTATCCTCGGAAACATAGGCTTCACACCGACCCGGAAAATCTATTAGGATCTCTTTCACCTGTTTGCTGCCCGAAATCAGGGCCTTTTCCTGCTTCCTGATGCCCTTTCCGGTCAGCAGCTTTTTGAGATCCTTAAAGGTGTCGTTTTGCCCGCTTTCAATACGGCGTATCATATGCTTTTCCATAACCCTTGCATGCCTCTCCCACATCGGCGCATCGATTCGCCGGAAAACCACCAGCCGGCGACGATGCGGCGAATGGGGAATCTGATAGGATTCGTTCCGGCACAGCCCATAAGTACCGGCGAACTTTTTATCCGCAGCCGCGATTTCATCTTCGCATCCCGGCCCTTTCATGAATATGGCCAGCCCGTCTTCGGCAAGGCAGCCATCGATCCGCGCCAGGGTTTTTTCAATGGACTCAACCGCCCGGGTGATAATTCCGGATACGGGCTGTTGGAATTTGGGGGTGATGCCATGGCCGATCACGGATATATTTTTGAGGTCCACGGTCTTGATAACGGTTTCCAAAAATTCCGCCCGGTTCTGCCGGCTTTCAGCCAGGATTATCTCTGTCTCCGGGTAGGCAATCTTGAGCGGAATCCCGGGCATGCCCGGCCCCGTGCCGATATCCAGAAGCGGCGAGGGCAGCGCAACCATCTGGCCGGGAAGGATAGAGTCCACATAGAGCTTCATGACCATGTTGGTGAAATTATGGATCCGGGTCAGGTTGAGCTTTGGATTGTATTCGCGCAGGAGTTTGTGATAAGACCAAAGCTGTTGAAGCTGGGTGCCTGACAGATAAATCCCGCAGCGCGCCATCAGCGCCGCCATGTCTGTCAGGGTATGGCCCCTGGCGTTTCCGGATTTATAACTGTTTTTATTCATTTTAATTCGGTTCAGTATGGATACGCCCCGACCCTTCTTTTTTATCAAAAAATGGCCGGTTTTTTATGAAGACAACCACCTTCTCGTCCTTTATAAACCAGCCGGCCTGCTGGTGCAAGCGGATCAAACAAAAGACGCATCGCTTTTGGCGCTTGCCAAAACCTGGCTGAAAAACCGGTACCAGAAACCCGGACGGGTCTATCTCGGCCTCGTCCATCGCCTGGACCGGCCGGTGGCCGGGGTGATGTTGTTCGCCCGGACATCCAAAGCAGCGGGCCGGTTAAGCGAGCAGTTCCGGACCGGAAGCGTGGAGAAAAAATACACGGCGGTGGTTGAAGGCATTGTCAGTCAGCCATCCGGCCGCCTGGTCCATCCGCTTGAGCGCATCAACGGGAAATCCAGCCGGATCATGGCCGTACCAACCCCGAAAACCCGGGAAGCCCGGCTTTCCTATCAGGTGCTGGATACCGGCCAGTCAAAAAGCCTGGTTGAAATCGATCTCGAGACCGGCCGTCACCATCAAATACGGGCGCAGTTTGCCCACATGGGTCACCCCGTTGTGGGCGACCTCCGCTACGGCGCCGCAAAACCCTTGCCTGACAAGCAAATCGCCCTGTGCGCCACCGGGCTCTCGGTCATCCACCCGACCCTTAACGAAACCCAGCGCTTTGTCACCCCCTATCCCGAAGGCTGGCCCTGGCCGAAAACCGGGGATAGTCAGGACGCCCCGCCCTGGAACTGGTCCGCCCTTTTCCCTGAGATCAAACCCTATATCGTTTAGCCTTTCATTTTACTCATACCTGATTGATTGAAAAATAGAGATTTTCTATTTTTAGAGGCCAATTAATAGACATTAACAATTTGACTTATAGAAATTTATAATGCATTTAATTAAATTTTTAACCGACTGGGTTGATCGAAGGCTCGGGCATCATAAGAAGAAATTTGCTGACCACGTTCCATTGTCACGTAATGATCAAAGAAAGGCAAGGTGTTATGAAAAATCTGTTTGCCACACGATGGGGAATTATCGGCGTCGGCACATTTATCGGTGCCGTCGCCGCGCTGCTGCAGTACTGGGGAAATCCGGGAAACATGGGCATCTGCGTGGCCTGTTTTGAAAGGGATATCGCCGGCGCGCTGGGGCTCCACCGGGCCGGGGTGGTGCAGTACATACGCCCGGAGATCATCGGGTTTGTGTTCGGATCGCTGGCGGCCGCCATGATCTTTAAAGAGTTCCGGCCCCGGGGCGGGTCTGCGCCCATTGTGCGCTTTGTCCTGGGCGCCTTTGCCATGATCGGCGCCCTGGTTTTTCTGGGATGCCCATGGCGGGCCATGCTGCGCTTGGCCGGCGGGGACGGAAACGCGATTCTGGGCATTATCGGCCTGATCGCCGGCGTATGGATCGGCACCCGGTTTTTAAAAAACGGGTACTCGCTTGGCCGTACCCATAAATTTTCGGCAACCGCCGGCTGGGTTCTGCCGGCGATTTTTGCCTTTTTCTTTTTATTGATGCTGATTTACCCGCCCTCCGAAGGCATGGCCAAAAACGGCGTCCTTTTCTACAGCACCAAGGGGCCCGGCGCCATGCACGCGCCGATTTTCGTCTCCCTGCTGGTCGGGCTGGCTATCGGGTTTATCGCCCAGCGCAGCCGCTTCTGCACCATGGGCGCATTCCGCGATCTGATCCTGTTTAAACAGACCCATCTGTTTTCCGGGGTGGTCGCGCTGGTCGTCTTCGCATTTATTACCAACCTGATCCTTGGCCAGTTCCATCCGGGGTTTAAAAACCAGCCGGTCTCCCATACCCTTCATATCTGGAACGCGCTGGGAATGGTCCTGGCCGGCCTTGCCTTTGCCCTTGCCGGCGGGTGCCCGGGTCGCCAGTTGTTTTTATCCGGTGAAGGCGATGCGGATGCCGGCGTTTTTGTCCTCGGCATGATTTTCGGGGCGGGCATTTCCCACAACTTCGGATTGGCCAGCTCGCCGAGCGGCCTGGGCCCGCATGGCATCGCGGCGGTAGTCATCGGCCTGGCGGTATGCCTGGTGATCGGATTTACAATAAAACCCCAGACAGCAAGGAGATAAAAAATGTCGACAACAGTGGATGCCCGGGGGCTTTCCTGCCCTCAGCCGGTGCTGATGGCCCTTGATGAGATTAAAAAGACAACCGGGACAGAACTCGTGGTGCTGGTGGATACGGAAGCCTCCAAGGAAAATGTCAGCCGGGCGGTTGAAAGCCAGGGCTGGCAGGTCCGTGAAATCAGGGAAGACGGGGAAACCTATCAGCTTGACATTCAGAAGGCTTAACCATGGGGCTGCTGAGTTTTTTGAAAAAAAGGCGGCGCCAGCCGGCCATATCAAACGAAGACCGCGGCATCCTGGTGTTTGAAAATACCAGCGAGGTCATTCAGGCGGAAAACCTCCTGGCCCGAGAAGACCGCTCGATCCGGGTCATGGGCCCGCCCCCGGAAATCCGAACCGGCTGTGACCTGGTGATTGAATTCCCCTTGATCGAAGCGCTTGAAATTATCCGGACGCTTGAATCCGAAAATGTGTACCCCCTGAAAGCGGTACCGGTGACGGGGTCTTTGCTTGAACCGGTAGACATTTTTTTTACCAGAGATTACGGCCGGTTTTTAATGGTCCAGGCGGCGAATATGAAATTAACCGTGGAGAAGGACTCATTGACAGTGGTCAACGTTTCCGGCGGCGGATGCCCGGATGTGCCCTATCTGGCCGCGGAAATGGTGGGCAAAACGCTGGATGCGGCCCCAGCGCCCCGCAGCATCGGCCATACCCTGTGCGGCTATGCCCTGCAACTTGCCTATGAGGAAATGAAGCGGAAATGTTCGCAGTAATCGGAACGGTTCCGGATAAAGAGTTTCCGCTGGTATGCGAACCGGCCGCGCTGTCCGGCGGAAAACTCATCGTCGGCGGCTGCCAGATCCCCATTAACCGGGGGACGCCGGCGCTTTTGGCGAGCGCCCTGCAGGCGGGCGAATATTTCGGCGCGCCGCCGCCGACAGCCTGCCTGGTCGGGGATATCGGGACCGGCGCGGGCAGCCGGAAACTTTACGCATATCTCGAACAAGCCCTTAGCCGTCTGGAATTTTCAAGCCTGACCTTCCACTATATCCAGCCGGATGTGGACTGGCACAACCGGGTGCTTTCCGCAATCGATCGAATGCCGGGGCGACCGAGGCTGATCGCTGATGCGGGGTTCATGTATGCGGCGAAAATGAGCGGCCAGGCCGGCGCCTATGACATATTTACTCCGGATATCGGAGAACTGGCGTTTCTGGCCGATCCTGACGCGCCCCACCCCTTTTACACCCGGGGGTTTATCTTTCATGAACCGGAGCGGGTGCCGGATTTGATCGCCCAGGCATATGCGTCCGGCAATGCGGCCCGCTGTCTGCTTGTAAAAGGCAAAACGGATGTGGCGGCAAACGCCTCCGGCGTTATTGAAACCCTATCAGAACCCGTGGTCCCCGCAATGGAGGCGATCGGCGGCACCGGGGATATCATTACCGGCTTGATGGCGGCATTTACGGCAATGGCATATGACGGCCCGACCGCCTGTATCTATGCCTCAAAAATCGCCCGGATGGCCGGTTCAATCGCCAAGCCCAATCCCGGCAGCCAGGTCACAGATATTATTCATAAGATCCCCCTTGCGCTGAGACAATTTTTTTAAATAAACCGCCCTATTAAAAACAATTTAACGGTGAAAGGAGAACAGAAATGCTTCGGAAATTTCTTTTATTGCTAATGGGGCTGGCATTGCTGCCGTCTATGGCAGAATCATTCGAGTTATACCGGGATGGGGATGTTTCTTTGAGCGTCGGCTACTGGGGACAGGCATGGTACCAGTATGTCAGCGACTATGATACAGACGAAGACGATGATCCCGATGACAGCCTGCACGACTTTATGATCCGCCGGTCCTATTTCAGCATCAGGGGCACGGCCACCCCCGAACTGAGCTTTTTCATACATTTTGCCTCAGACAAAGTCGGCCAGGAGGATGTAGACGACTCCGGTCTGGGCCTGGGGTCAGGTATTGCCGTACGCGATGCCTGGGCAACCTACAAAGTTTTCGGAAACGACCTGATGGTCCAGGGGGGCCGCATGTATATCCCGTTTACCCGGAACTACGGCACGACCTCCACCAAGACGCTGCTGACCACGGAACTCGACTGGGGCCAGGCCGGCATCCGCAGCGGGATCTTTTATCCGAGCAAAGTGGGCCGAGATGACGGCGTCACCATTTGGGGCAATGTTTTTGAGGACAAGCTGCAATACCGCCTCATGGCTGGAGAGGGGATGGAAGATTATACAAAAGATGATCCGGCTACGCCGGAAAAAAACGAGGCATACGGCAACCCGGATGACAAGCTCCGTTTTGCCGGCCGGATCAGCTACAATCTGCTTGAGCCGGAAACTACGTGGTTCAACAAGGGCACCAGCCTGGGCAAAAAATCGGTTCTTGCCATCGGCGCCGGGTTCGACTACCAACCCGACTTGGTATGGGGCGACAGGGAAGACGATTATGAGGCCTATACCATTGACATCCATCTTGATCTGCCCCTTTACGCGGGGACGGCGATCACCGCGGATGTCGCCTACATCAACATCGATAATTCAGCAAACGGGATAGCCGATTCGGATCTTTCCGCCGGGGAAGACGGGAACATGATTACCGGCCAGCTTGGCTACCTGTTTGCCGAGCGGATTCAGCCCTTCGGCCACATCGAGGCCATCCTGCCGGAGGCCAGCGGAACCGATGATACAATGGTTTACGGTCTGGGATGCAACTATTATATTAAAGGTTTAGCCAATAAGCTGACCGCGGAATGGACAATTGTTGACAGCGACAGCCATTCGGTGGAGGATAAAAATATTATCACGGTTCAGGCGGCATTTGGATTTTAACGAAAGGTTCAAGGTACGGGGTTTAGGCTTGTAGCCCGGGATTCCGTTCCCGGCCTTGAACTCCAGGGCAAATAAGCAAGGCGCATCCGCTAACTCCTAACCTGTTCAACGAAATTTGTCCAATCGATAACGGGGGATAGCAAATGATCAAACCCGAGATGACCGTGCTTGATATCATTAGCCAGCACCGGGAAACCGAAGCTGTGTTTAAAAGCTACGACGCATTGGCCGGCGAATGCATCTGCTGCAATTCGCTTTTTAATACCCTAGAACAGGTGGCGGACAAATATCAGTTCGATATCCATGATATGATGCAAGCACTGGAAAACGCCCTTCAATCGTCACCAAATTAATTTACCAAAAATAAAGCGAATCAATTTGACTTGACTATTTAATTTGACTATAGTTATTTTAAATAATTAGCTTTCATAACATTTGGCTGAATAACTTAAATATAATATTATTACAAATAGTTAAAAAAATAACGGGAAGGGGTTTGTCTATGGATACCATATCTGTCAGTGAGTTTAAAAAACATGCCCTTCGCATTTTCGACAATATTGCCCAAACCGATGGGCAAATTGTGGTCACAAAACGGGGCAAACCCATTGCCCAAATAAACGCTTACAAAAAACCAAGCCAAAAACCCACGCCGGATCGATTGGCCGATACTATAATTTTTGAAGAAGATATTGTTTCGCCTTTTGGTCCTGATGAATGGGAGGCCACCCATTGAAGTGCCTTCTTGATACCCACACATGGATATGGTGGCATGCTGATTCAAACAAGCTCTCGCCCAAGGTCAAACAGTTAATTCTTGATTCCGATTATGATGAATTGCTGTTATCGGCGATCTCAGTCTGGGAATTTTCTAAGCTGCTGGAAAAAGGAAAAATTCGAATTTCATATGCTGCCGAGGATTGGATCCGGGACGCACTGGCAATGCCAAAACTACGGTTAGTCGAATTGACGCCATATATTTCTTTCCAATCAACGGTTCTGCCGGGTAGCTTCCATCAGGACCCGGCCGACCAAATCATAGTTGCAACCGCGAGGGTCGAGAACGCGATTATTTTAACAAAAGATGAACGGATGCTTAGCTATGCTCATGCTAAAACCATATGGGATTGATGGCTTCGTAAAAAGCGGTTTATTTCGCTGGCGCGGCATTTTTGCAGAAAGTAACTCTAAAAAACATCCGCATTGTCATTTCGAGCGGCAGCGAGAAATCTTGAACAATCAAGATTCCTCGTCGCTTTCGCTCCTCGGAATGGCAGAGAGCTAAACTTCTGGAATATTAATATATATATTTTCAAGTCAATGTCATTAACTTAGCGAGAAAAACGGCCAATTGTAGGTTGGGTTGAGGAACGAAACCCAACCTACGCAGGGTCTAAGGTGCTTAAGTTAATGGCATTGATTTTCAAGTTACTTAGAAGTACCCCCCCGGCCCGAGACCCGAGGCCCGAGACCCGGGACCGAACCTAAAAGCAACTTTTCGGTGTGCTTAGGGACGGTATGAATATAACAGATTGATTTCATTGAATCTTACACCCTATACCCTACACCTTAAACCGTTAAGTTACGTAGAAGCCCAATATCTATATTGCGCTTTCGTCCCTTGGTATTTCACGTCCGACTCATCTGACCCGCAACGATCCGCAGTCATCATGGCCAGTCACCTCGCCGATAATGCAGGCGTTCAGGTTTAATTTCTGCATGGCGGCCATCAGCGCGGAAGCCTCCGGCTCGGGAACGGAGATCAGCAGCCCGCCGGAGGTCTGGGGGTCAAACAGCATGTCCGCGATAACCCCGTCAATGCCTTCAGCCATTGCGATGCTGTGGGCAAAAAAATTTTTGTTCTTATAGGCCCCGGCCGGAAAAAGCCCCATGCGCCCAAATTCCAGCGCGGACGGGATAAACGGCACATCATCGGCTGAAAGGGTGATTTCCTTTTGGGATGCCCGGGCCATTTCAAGAACGTGGCCCGCCAGGCCGAAACCGGTGACATCCGTACACGCGTTGGGTTTAAATTCCCTTGCGGCAAAGGCGGCGTCCTTGTTTAAGGCGGTGGTGATATCGATCAACTCTTGGATGGTCTGGGGATCGGCCAGCTTGCCCTTTACCGCCGTGGCCAGAACGCCGGTGCCGATGGGCTTGGTTAAAATCACTTGGTCGCCGATGGCCGCATGGCTGTTGGCCCATATATGATCCGGATGGACGACGCCGGTGACAGAAAGCCCGTATTTGAACTCCGCATCATCCACGCTGTGCCCGCCGGCAAGGACCGCGCCGGATTCATGAATTACTTCCAGCCCGCCGGCGAGCGTCTTTTCAAGCACGGATTCCGGCAGATCATCGGCCGGAAAGCATACGATATTCATAGCAGTTAAAGGCCGGCCGCCCATGGCGTAGACATCGCTCAATGCATTGGCCGCCGCGATGCGGCCGAATTCATAGGGGGAGTCGATAATCGGCGTGAAAAAATCCAGGGTTTGAATCAGGGCGGTATCGTCCGTTAACTGATAGACACCCGCATCATCCGAGGTCTCAAGCCCCACCAGCAGACGGGGATCAGCTTTAACCGTCAACCGGCTGACCACTCTGTCCAGCAACTCCGGACCCAGTTTGGCCGCTCATCCGGAGGCCCGGGTTTTTTCCGTCAGATTGTAATCGGGAATTGGCTTATCCACCATTCGATGTATCCTGAACTATTTTACTCAATTTTCAAGAACTTTAAATCTAAACCTTCTTCAGGGAGAAAGTAAAATTGATTATTTGAATAGAAACAGGAAAGATGGTCGAAAAATTCTATAGTCGAACCGCCGGATTAGTCGATGAAAAAATCCGCCGCCATCTCCAGCGTCAAATTATCCGCGCGCGACAACCGCTTGGCCAGCCCCTCGATTTTCGGCAGCTCATATTCGAAGAAATATTTAAAGGTATAGAGTTTCCCCTGATAAAAATTTTTCTCCCGCCTGGATTTAGCCTTTTGGTGCCTTTCTTCGGCGACAATGCCCTGCTTCAGCCACTGCCAGGCCACCGTGATAATGCCGAAGAACTCCAGATAGAGGGTGGCATCGGCCAGATAGGCCTCCGGCCCCTTGGACTGGGCCAGCCCGATTAAACCAAGGGTAACGGTTTCCAGGTTTTGAAGCGCGGCCTCTAGCTGATCGGCGTATGCCTTGTGGGCTTCGGATACCTCAGACGCACTTTTGATGGTTTCCCGGATATTTTCCAGATACAGCCGGAACGCCTTGCCGTCGGCCATGATGACCTTGCGACCCAGCAGATCCATGCCCTGGATGCCGGTGGTGCCCTCGTGGATGGGATGAATCCGGGCATCCCGGTAATACTGCGCCACCGGGAAATCCTCGCAATAGCCGTATCCGCCGAAGCATTGAATACTCTGACTGATGGATAGAATGCCCATTTCAGCCGGATAGGTCTTGGCCACCGGGGTAAGGATCTCGAGCATCAGACCGGCGGATTCTTTTTGTTCTTCATCTTCGGCATACAGATAGTCGCTGTACAGACTGCATTGGAGCAAGAGGGACAGAGAGCCCTCCACGACCGCCCGCTGAAAGAGGAGCATCCGCCTGACGTCAGCGTGCTCGATAATGGGGATCTGGGGTTTTGCCGGATCCTTTGAGGTAAGCTTTCGCCCCTGGGTCCGGCCGCCGGCATAATCCAGTGCGGCATAATACGCGGCCGAAGCGATGCCGGTGGCGCCGATGCCCACGCCGATGCGGGCTTCGTTCATCATCTGAAACATATACTTCAGCCCTTTATGCGGCTCGCCCACCAGATACCCCCGGCAGTCGTCCTTTTCGCCGATGGCCAGTTCCGTAATCGGCGCCCCCCGATAGCCGAGCTTGTGGTAGACCTGGGTGACGGTAATATCGTTTGAAACCAGGCGGCCGGCATCATCCGGTCTCAGCCGGGGCACCACGAAAAGCGAAATCCCCTTGGTCCCCGCCGGTGCCCCCTCGATTCGGGCCAGCATAAGATGCACGATGTTTTCGGCCCCATCATGGTCTCCGGCGGAGATAAAGATTTTCTGCCCCTTGATGGCATAGTCCCCGTCATCCCTGGGAGTAGCGATGGTAGTAATGTCAGAAAGCGAGCTCCCGGCCTGGGGTTCGGTCAATGCCATGGTCCCCTGCCATTTGCCGGCAAGCATATTGGGCACATAGGCATCGATCAGCTCTTTTTCGCCGAATGAGGTGATCAGATGGGCGGCACCCGCGGTTAAATGCATATAAACGGAAGCGGAGTAGTTGGCCGCGGTGAAAATGAAATCACAGGCACTGCCGACAGTATTGGGCAGCTGCTCGCCGCCGTGCGCCTCGGAAAACCGGAGGCCGATCCACCCGCCATCCCCGGCTTCCTTCATAATCCGTTCCACCCAGGGGTGCACGCGGACGCGGCCGTCCCTGATTTCCGGCGTCTGGCGGTCCATCTCTTCAAGGCAGGGCTTGAAGAGATCCTTTGCCAGGCGAACACCCGCGTCTATCACCATGTCGAACATCTTCCGGTTGTGCCTTCCAAAAGCCGGCAGACGGATCAGGCATTCGGCGTCCAGCACCTCATAGAGCAAAAACTTTAAATTCCGTTCACTGAAAAATTTTTCCGACATCACAGCCCCGCTTATTTTTAACGTATTGGAATATCAATTTATATTATATAAAAAGGTGATTCTCGCGCCGTTTTTTTCCTAATATAGCCGGTTTGGATCAATGGGGCAAGCCTGAAGCACGCCTTTGCCTATAGCCATCGGCCGGGCCAACGGAAATTCTTATGCTTATGGATCTATCAGGAGTATATTTATAGTGGACTTCTAAGTAACTTGAAAATATATATTATTATTCCAAAAGCTTAGCTCTCTGTCATTCCGAGGAGCGAAAGCGACGAGGAATCTTGTTTGTTAAAGATTTCTCGCTGCCGCTCGAAATGACAAAATTGGATGAATCGTCTCAGTGCCTTAGTGCCTTTAACCTGTCGCAAAAGTTCCTTTCTGCAAAAATGGCGCCGCGGCGGAATAAATCGCTTTTTACGAAGCCAACAATGATTCAGTTTGACAATACCGCCTAAATAGTTGTAGATGTCCAGAAACAACAACCAAGGAGGTCAACCATGGACGGCGTAAATTCACCCAATGATATTGATTTTACAATTGATCAAAACAACCTTTACCGGGAAGAATCGATCACCGATTTAAAAGTGGCATCTATCCGGAAAATGGTGCCGATCAAGCCGGACGGCTCTGAAGATACCGGCCGTTCGCCCGTGTTTATCGGAAATTCCCAGTTGATGACCCCGGAAGGGCCCTTGCCGATTCAAGCCAAACTGTCGGCGACCACGCTGGCGGAAGCCATGAAGGAATTCCCCCAGGCCATGCAAAAATCGCTTCAGGAAACAATCGAACACTTCAAGCAGATGCAGCAAAACCAGCAACAGGACCAGCAGGAAAGCGACTCCCGGATTATTACCCCGCGGTAAAGGCTTTTAATCATTTTTTTGCGCTACTTTTTGCAAAAATGCCGCCGCCAGCGGAATAAACCGCTATCAAAAGGGGCTTGAACCTAAATTGAGCGATTTTCAAGTTTGCCGCAGATACAAGGAAAATGATGTCGAGCTATAGGCGCCTATGCGAGGCATCATTTGACGCAGTAGATGCGGTGAAATTGGAAATCCCGGAGGGTTTCAAATTTTTTGATTTAAAAAATGATCCAATATCCTAAAAATAAAATAAAAATTGATGGCTTCGTAAAAAGTCCAATATCTGCGTTGCGCTGCATTTCTCGGAATTTCACGTACTCCTATGTACGCTGCATTCCTCGAAATTTGCGTCGCCTTGATCTTGAACTTTTTTCTTTGCCATCTAAAATAGACTTTTTACGAGATCGTCAAAATTAAATCTTCAAAAAATTGAAACGCTCAATTTAGGTTGAAGTAAAGGGCGGTTCGGTTGGCACTGCCCGAATGACCGAAAAACACCCGGCCGGATTCACGTCACCGATAATCCTCCTTGACTAACGACCCCGCTATTGCATAGACTATTCTGAAAATAGGGCTCGGCATACAATTTTTTTATACCGGGACAGCTAAAAATCCATTTAAACCCCAATGGATGACGATCTCCCAAAAAATCGATCGGGGATTAACTGCTAACCAACAACGACGGGAAGATATTATGGCTGAAAATAAATACCGGGTGTTAATAACAGGAGAGCTTAAAGAAGGCGCATCAGCGGATGAGGTTAGATCCCGCCTGGCCAGGCTTTTTAAAACGACTACCGAAAAAATCGACGGTCTTTTAAAACGCAGTAATGTCGTAATAAAAAAAAACACGGATTTGGAAACCGCAAAAAAATATGTCCGCGCCATAGAATCCGCCGGTGCTGCGTGTCGTATCGAGCCGCCGGCATTATCGGCTGAAGCGCCGGCAGAGGCGGTGGCTGAAGAAAACCGTCAAGCGTCAACAGCCGAGGCTGAAGAACCAACCGAAAGCACCGAGCCCCGGGTTGTTCCCATCCACCTGATCAATAAAGAAGAAGACCGCTTTTCGCCGCAGACGGTGGAGAAAATAGCCGGCTCATCAAACGGACTCAACCTCAATCTCCCTGAACTATCCGACATCCCATATAATCAGATCAATGCGCTAACTGCCTATTCGGTTGCCGAAACCAACAGCCTGATGCTGTTTATACACTCGCAGACGCAGCCGTTGGCCTGTCAAATTGAGAACATCGCCTATCCGGACTTTCCCATCAAACAGCTGGCGAAGCCCATTGCTTCATTTCGAAACTTCCTCTATTTTCTCTGCAGAAAAAATCCCAACCTTTTTCTCGAAGAGACCACTTTCGACTTTTTATCCGGGAACCAGCTTCAAGCTCTGGATGAAACGAAAGTGGAAAAACTTGCCACCAATATGGGGCGTCTGATTGAATCCGGAGAGATGGCGGCACAGGCATAAAAGGAAGGGTGGAAAGGCTGTTTTGCAGATTGTCAATCTTGAATCTGACACGGACGGATATTCGTAAAAGAGGGGTTTCCTGTTCAGACCCCGCTAGACAGCCGGCAGATAGATACTAAAAGTGGTGCCTTTGCCCGGTTCAGAATCCACCCGTATATCCCCTTTATGGCGTTTAACCGTAGCATATACGGTGGTCAGGCCCAGGCCCTGCCCTTTATTGGACGGCTGCTTATGGGTAGAAAAATAGGGGTCAAAAATTTTGTCCAGTTTATCCTTCGGAATCCCGACCCCGTTATCTGAAACACTTATTTTAACATATTTCCCCGGCGCCAAAGACTTGCCCAGATCCAAGAGGGTTTCATTCAACTCCACATTCTCTGCAGCCACTTTGATGGTCCCTTCATCAGTCAGGGCGTTTTCCGCATTGGACAAAAGATTTTCCAGGGCTTGGAGCAGCTGGTCGTAGACAAAGGCCACCCGATAAAGCCCTCCCTCGATTTGGATTTCATAGTAGATTCGATCCGATAAGGCGACCCTGGAATCTGTGGCCCGTTGGATAAGCTCTACGATAGACCCCTGAGAATTAGTGGCCGGTGCGTTTTCGGACAACTCAAGAAATCGCCGTATCAACTGTTTGGCTTCCAGGCAGGCACGATAAGCGCGATCCAGCTGCTTGCCCTGCTCCTTACCCGTAAAACTCTGACTCATTTCAATACTTCCCATAATGGTAAAAAGCAGATTATTAAAATCATGGGCGATTCCGCCTGAAAGCTTGGCAACGGCTTCCATTTTCTGGGCCTGGCGGAGCTCTGCTTCCAGCATCTTCTGCTGGGCCTCTACTTTTTCAAGCGCCGTTATATCATGGATGGTTCCCTGGTAGCCGTAAATATCCCCGTTATCGTCTTTTAATGGCAGCGCTGTAATCTGAACATGCATCAACTGGTCATTTTTTCGCCTCATAACAATAGGCAACTTGTCCACCATGCCATCCCGGGCGATCTTTTCCTGAAGCCTCTTTCGGTCTTGCGGATCTTTATACAGGTCCTGGACCGGAACCGCCTTCAATTGTTCTTTGGATTCATATCCGAACATTTCAAGCGCCGCATTGTTGAACTCTAAAATGGTACCGTCCAGCGTTGTAATGTAGACGCAGTCCTTTGTGGTTTCGAAAAAATTTCGATACTTTTCCTCGTTTCTTTTAAGCTCTGTCTGCATCCGCTTGAGCTCGGTAACATCCATGGCAAACCCGATTATTCCGATAATCGTGCCATCCATATCCCTGAACGGGAATTTGTATGCGTAGGCCCATCGCTGGCCGTCCGGGGTTTCATATGGAAGAAACATGTTTTCTTCTGCGTTGCCCGTCCTGATAATGTTCGCATCATCCGCCAACAACTGGCCGGTGGCCTGCGGCGGGAAATCTTTTGTAAATTTACCCTCAAAATCCGCTTTCGTCATATGGAAACTGGCCGCCAGGGCATCATTGACGCAAACGATGCGCCCCTGCGTATCCTTACAGTAAATCAAGGCGGGGAGTTTATCGAAAAGGCTCTCAAGGGATGCTTTGTGGCTTAAAAGGGTTTTGGCCGGATCATTCTGCATGGTTTATTCTAACCTAAATTGAGCGTTTCAATTTTTTGAAGATTTAATTTTTATTTTATTTTTAGGATATTGGATCATTTTTTAAATCAAAAAATTTGAAACCCTCCGGGATTTCCAATTTCACCGCATCTACTGCGTCAAATGATGTCTCGCATAGGCGCCTATCGCTCGGCATCATTTTCCTTGTATCTGCGGCAAACTTGAAAATCGCTCAATTTAGGTCTAAAAATTAAGTGGGTTGGCCCGTCGCACCGCTACGCAAAAAAAAAGAGAATACGTAAACTATTTATTACACCTTAATAAGCTCGCTTGTAAACTGTTAATTTTTTATACTAATTAATTTTGCATGGATTTTCAAGAGTTGAGAACGACACAGGGAAAATTGAGGCGGGAACCGGCCTGCCTGCGCATTACAGATCCGGCACCGTTTCAGGGTAAACATGCCCGGCCCGACTGATTTTAAAGACATAGATTAAACCGGGACGGAGTTTTTTATATACGACATTACCATAAATCGCCTTGATACCATGTTTTTTAAGGGCATCCGGATTATTGGCCAGGTTCCAGATCGCATCCCAGAACATCTCTTGATCATCCAAGGGCAGTTCGTCCAAAAAATCGGCATACCGTGCGGGTTCACGTGATGCCGTTTCAATCGGATATCCTTCAGACGGCGCCATATTCTCCCCATACACGCGCCGCCACAAATAAAGGGACCGCTTCCCGCCGCCCATCACCAACCGATCGGTAAATGTCACAATCATGGCGTCAAAATGAATTATATCCCCCTCAATGGTATACTGCCGCGTTAGAATTTTCTCGAGTGGGTTCTCCCTTGCCGTTTCAACAAACCGAAGGGTGGTATAAAGGCTGCCGCCTTTCTTTTCTTGGTCAAGCACCTTGGCATAGCCGATTTGATCCTCATGGGTTAAATTGGCTACGGCCTGCTTGAGCCTCCGGTTGTTTTCAAACAAGTCATGAACCGTTTTGGCGCCGTAAAACAGGGCGCCGCCAAATAATCCCCCCAGAATCAACAGGAGAATAATAACGACCCGGATAAATATGACGCCCCTGTTTGTTGTCATTGCTCCCGCTCGGTTTAGGTGATAGCCTCGTAAAAAATGATTCCGTTTTCTTCCCGGAAATCCCGAGAGATCGGCTTTTCTTGACAATTTGAACAAACACCCTATAATATTTTAAATATTGATGGCTTCGTAAAAAGTCCAATATCTGTGTTGCGCTTCCGTCCCTCGGAATTTCACGTACAGCTAAGTACGCTGCATTCCTCGGGATTTTGCGCGCCTTGATCTTGAACTT